>Ga0164294_10001526_pt1 | contig 21500 bp, 17 predicted proteins | sample GEODES005metaG_FD_111479 | JGI IMG/M metagenome (GOLD analysis project Ga0164294, IMG submission 111479) | Oligotrophic lake water microbial communities from Sparkling Lake, Wisconsin, USA - GEODES005 metaG | ecosystem: Environmental > Aquatic > Freshwater > Lake | place: USA: Sparkling Lake...
CGCGCCGTGCTGGAGCGCGCGGCCGACCTTGATGCGCTGTTGGTGCCGGCGCACTTTGCCGGGCAGCACCGCACGCGTGTGCGGCGCACGCCGGCCGGGTTGCGGCCGGTGGGGTTGGACGGGGTTGGGCTCTAGGGCTCGCGCAGCGGCGCAAACCGGCGTGCTTGCCTTAAGGCAGCCGCAGGTACCCGGCCGCTGCCGCCACGCGCGCGGCAAGCGCGGGTTCCGCCAGGGGCGGCACCACGCCGAGGCACGGCGCCGGCAAGTGGCGGTGGAGCGCTGCTAGGTTATCGTCCAGCCGGCTGAATTGTGGGTCGATGCGGTTGCCGACCCACCCGGCCAGCCGGAGCCCGCGCGCGGCGATGGCCTGGGCGGTGAGCAGGGCGTGGTTGATGCAGCCCAAGCGCAACCCGACTACCAGCACTACAGGCAACTGCAGGTGAACCGCTAAATCCGGGAAAAAGCGCGTGGCGTCGATAGGCACTTGCCAACCTCCAGCGCCCTCGAGCAGCGCGAAGTCGCGGTCGTGGGTGAGTTCCGTCCAGCGCTCGGCAATACGTTGTAAGTCTACGGTCACACCCGCTTCCGCCGCCGCGATATGCGGCGCGATGGCCGGCGCGAAAGCGTAGGGGTTTACGACCTCGTAGGCAGGCAGTGGCGCACTGGTTTCCGCCAGATGCGCGAGCGCATCTTCGTTCCGCAGCCCTTCCGCGGTGGTCTCGCAACCCGAGGCGATGGGCTTCATACCCACGGTGCGCAGTCCTTGTAACCGCGCTACGCGCAGCAAGGCAGCAGTGCACAAGGTCTTGCCCACTTCGGTATCGGTGCCGGTAACGAAGTAGGCGGTGCATCGGCTGCTGCTGGCGGAGTCGGCCATGGTCTGGTCGCTCGGTAGTTGGCTCATGGGCGCCGCCGCAGGCTGGAGAGTGGCACCACCACCTCGCTGGGGTTGCCGTTGCGCTTGCTACGGACAGCATCCCCGGCGGGTACCCAGGCGTGTCCGTAAATGACCTCGCAGGTCACGGGTAACCGGCCCGCACCATCGCGGTGAATTTCATAAGCGTCGCTCAAGGCCTCGATGCGCGCGCGGCCGGTGAGATGACCCGCTCGGTCCTTGCGCCGGTTGGTGGCGCCCAGTGCCCGCAGGTCGGCGAACAGCGCTGCGGTCCCTGAATAAGTCAGACGGTGCAGGTCACGGTCCAGCACTGGGTCGGCGAACCCGGCCTGCTGCAGCCCGCGCGCCAGCTCCGGCATGTCCGTGAATTCCAGCACGCGCGGCGTGTCATCCACGGCTTTGGAGGCGGCGCGCAACTCATGGAGGGTGTCGGGGCCGAGCGTGGCGAAGGCAAACAAGCCACCCGGCCGCAGCACGCGGCGAACTTCGGCAAACAGCGCATCCGGGTCGGCTATCCACGGCAGCAACAGGCTGGCGAAGACCAGGTCTGCGTGTGCCGCTGCGCAGGGCAAGGCACAGGCGTCTGCTGCCAGCAGTTCGCCCAGTGGGTTGGCGCGCACCTGCGCTGCTGCGGCGGCCAGCATGCCAGGCGCCGAATCGATGCCAATGACGCGAGCTTGGGGCGGCTTGGGGGCGAGGCCGAGCAGTGCCTTGGCGCGCTCTTTCAATGGCTGCAAAGGGGCATACCGCGCGAGCAGGGCCGCCAACCCTTTGCCAGTGCCGCAGCCCAAATCCAGCACCACGGTGGGTTGTAGTTGCACTACTTCCAGCCGGTTCAGCAGTTCGGTGCGTACCAAATCTTGCAGCACGGCGGCGCTGTCGTAACCCGCCGCCGCTTGGCTGAAGCGACGCTGGCCGGTCGTGGTGTCGAGTTGGTAGGGCGGGGGCTGCGGCATGGCGGCAAGTGTAAATGCAGTCGGTCGGCAGGCGGCTTTTCAGCGCGCCTTTCAGGCCGCCAGACCATTGCGTGGCAGCACGGCGGCCAAGCCGTCGAGCAATTGGTCCAACTGTTCGTGGGTGTGCGCAGCGCTGAAAGTGATGCGCAGCCGCGCACTGCCAGTCGGCACCGTCGGTGGCCGGATGGCGCCCACCAATAGACCACGCGCTTGCAGCGCGGCGCTGGCTGCTAGCGCAGCCTCCGGTCGGCCGAGCACCAGCGGCTGGATGGGGCTGGTGCTGGGCAGTAGTTCGCCGGCGAGGCCGAGGCCGGCAACTTCATGACGGAAGCGCGCAATTAGCGAACTCAGGTGCGCGCGGCGTTCGGGTTCTGCGTCCGCTATCCGCAACCCTTCGCGCGCTGCAGCGGCTACTGCGGGTGGCAAGGCGGTGGTGAAGATGTAACTGCGGGCGCGTTGGCGGAACAGTTCCACCACTTCGCGGCGGCCGGCAATGAACGCGCCGAAGGCTCCGAAGGCTTTGCCGAGGGTGCCCATGAGCACGGGGACGGCATCCGGGTCGGCGAGCAGGCCCGCAGCCTCTAATGTGCCGCGGCCTGTGGCCCCGCTGACACCGAGGCCGTGGGCGTCATCGACCGCGAGCCAAGCTTCGTGCCGCGCACAAGCGGCAGCCAACGCGGGCACCGGCGCCACATCGCCGTCCATGCTGAACAGGCCGTCGGTGATGAGCACTGCCGGGCCCGGTGGAGCGCCGTCCACAGGTTGGCTGGCGGCAGCGAGTGTCTGCTCCGCGGCCGCAACGTCCGCATGGGCGTAACGCAGGATGCGCCCTCCCGCCAGCCGGGCGCCGTCGATCAGGCTGGCATGGTTCAGTTGGTCGCTCAGGACCGTACCCGCTGCTGTTTGACCGGGTCGCGCGCCGCGTCCCACCAGCACCTGCGCAATGGCGAGGTTCGCCATGTAGCCGGTGGAAAACAGCAAGGCAGCTTCGCGGTGCGTGTAGGCGGCCAGCGCTTCCTCCAGCTGCGTGTGTTCGGGGTGGTGGCCGGTAACCAAGTGCGAAGCACCGGAGCCCACACCGTAACGTTGAGCCGCGTTGGCCATGGCCGCGCGCAGCAGCGGGTGCTGCGCCAAGCCTAGATAGTCGTTGCTGCAGAAGTTGACCAGTTCCACACCATCGACGTGGCACAACGGGCCGGCGTTAGCCGCGGTCGCGTCTTGGCTTGCTACTTCGACGGTGCGGCGATGGCGCAGCAAGTGCTGCGCGCGCAAAGCCTCCAGCGTGTCGCCGAGCGCCGCCGCTTGCCAGGCGGGCAGGGCGCTCAAGCGGGTTCCGGCTCCAGCCCCAAGCGCGCGAACAGGGCTTGGTCGCGGGCGGTGTCTGGGTTGCCGGTAGTGAGCAGCTTTTCGCCGTAAAAAATGCTGTTGGCGCCCGCCATGAAGCACAGTGCTTGCAATTCGTCGGACATTTCCTCGCGGCCTGCCGACAGACGCACATGGCTCTTCGGCATGGTGATGCGCGCCACGGCCAGTGCACGCACGAAGTCGAACGGGTCCAGCGCAGCCTCGCCGTGCAATGGCGTGCCGGCCACTTGCACCAACTGGTTGATGGGCACGCTCTCTGGGTGCTGCGGCAAGGTGGCCAGCACGTGCAGCATGGCCGCCCGGTCGCCTTCCTTTTCGCCCATGCCGAGAATGCCGCCACAGCAAACATTGATGCCGGCCTCGCGCACGGCGGCCAGCGTGTTCAGCCGGTCTTCGAAGGTGCGCGTAGTAATGACTTCGCCGTAGAACTCCGGCGAGGTATCGATGTTGTGATTGTAGTAGTCGAGGCCGGCCGCTTTGAGTTCCGCGGCCTGCGCGGAAGTGAGCATGCCGAGCGTGGCGCAGGTCTCAAGGCCCAGTTCCTTCACGCCTTTCACCATTTCTACGACGACGCGTAGATCTTTGGCTTTGGGGCTGCGCCAGGCGGCGCCCATGCAGAACCGGGTGGCGCCAGCGTCGCGGGCAGCAGCGGCGCGGCGCTTCACGTCTTCCACCTGCATCAGTTCTTCGCGGACCAAGCCGGTTTCATAGCGAATGGACTGCGGGCAATACGAGCAGTCTTCCGGGCAGGCGCCGGTCTTGATAGACAGCAGCGTGGACACCTGCACCTGGTTGGGTACGAAATGCAGACGGTGTACTTGCTGGGCTTGCAGCAAGAGATCCAGGAAGGGCAGGGCGAACAGCGCCCGTACTTCTTCGACCGTCCAGTCGTTGCGGACAGCGCCAAATCTCGCGGCGCTGACGGGCAGTGGACGGATGGCAGCGGGGACGGCGTGGATGGCTTCGGCGGACATAGCAGACCTATAGTGCTGGCCCTGCGCTTTTGCGGGTGGTTCACGTCGAAACGTGTGGCCCGCCACGTGCGCAGAGGAAAATGAATACGAATACGTCATGAATAGGGCCTGCCATAGCGGCGCTATTCCGGGGAACCTCTCCCCATGGCTCATATTCCTAACCCTGCCGCGCCCTGTCAACCTTTGTCATCCCTTCGGGTTGACGGCGTGGCCGGTCTCGTCCGCCGACTGGAGTGTTGGCTCCTGCCGCCTCGTTGCGTGTTGTGCCTAGCGCCGGGCAGCACGGTTCGTACTCCGCTGGCATGGAAGGGCAGCGCTGAAGCCCTGCTGGATCTCTGCGCTGCCTGCCATACCGAGCTCCCGTGGTTGTCGGTGCCGGCTGCGCACGGCCCGGGCGGTGTTCCCGCCGGGGTAACGCTGGCTTACGCGCCGCTCCGCTACGCCTGGCCGGTAGCGCCCCTGGTGCACGCCTTGAAATACCGCGGCGAACGGCTTTACGGCCGGTTGTTGGCCACCACCTTGGCGGAAGCCGCGGCACGGCATCGCGTTCCCCTGCCCGAGTGCTGGGTTCCCGTGCCTTTGCATCGCGAGCGTGAGCGGCAGCGCGGGTTCAACCAGAGCGTGGACCTGGCTGCCCGCCTCGCTAGGGAAACCGGCACACCCGTTAGCCCGGCTTTACGGCGCCTGCGCAATACTCCGGCGCAGGCCGGCCTGACGGCCATGGAGCGCCGCGTGAACCTTCAAGGCGCCTTTGCGCTCGACGAGCGCTGGCGCCGACGCGTGGCGCAGCGGCACGTGGCGCTGGTAGACGACGTGTACACCACCGGCAGTACGGCGGCGGCTTGCGCGGCGGTGCTGCGAGCGGCGGGGGCCCGCCGCGTGGACTTCTGGGCGGTAGCCCGTGCGTGAGGTACCTGAATTGTCGGCGGTCCTTGGGCTCCAGACGGCTTGACGCGTTCCAAGGCGGCTTCGCAGGTGGTGGCGGAGCTCTACGTCGGGCTTAAGGTTGCGGCCGCAACCTTAAGCGGGCGCTTAGACCGGCGCCGGCTCTGGCCGTGTGGCGCTACTTCGTAAACGTGTAGTGCAACACCAGGCCGGCAAAGATGAAGCCGCCGGTCCAGGCGTTGTTCAGGAATGCGGCGAAGCAAGCATCGCGTTCGCGGTGCCGTATCTTCCATTGCTGGTAAATGAAAGTGAGGCCGGCCACCGCGAGGCCGCCATGCCACCAAGTACTCGCCAGCCCGGCTTCGTGGCCAGCTAATGCCAGCGCCACCAGCGTCAGCGCCTGCATAATGCCCACAATCAGCTTGTCCGCATCGCCAAACAGAATGGCAGTGCTCTTCACGCCAATCTTCAGGTCGTCTTCGCGGTCCACCATGCCGTAAAGCGTGTCGTAGGCCGCGGCCCACAGCAGGCCACCACAGAACAGCAGCCATGCCAGCTTCGGCACACTGCCGGTTTGTGCAGCGAACGCCATGGGCATGCCCCAACTGAACGCGGCCCCCATCCAGAACTGCGGCAGCGAGATGTAACGCTTCAGGAAGGGATACACCACAGCGAGTACAGCACCCCCCACGGAGTACAACTGCACCAGTGGGTTCAGGCGCAGCACGAGCGCTAGCGCTACCAGCGCGAGACCCGCGAACACGAACAAGGCCTCAAAACCGCTGATGCGGCCCGCCGCCAGCGGCCGGTCTTTGGTGCGTTGTACGTGACCATCGAAGCCACGGTCCGCGTAATCGTTGATGGCGCAGCCGGCGCTGCGCATGAGCCACGTACCCGCCACGAACACACAGAACACTTCGGGGTCTGGGTGACCGTTTCCCGCAATCCACAGCGCCCATAACACGGGCCACAGCAGCAGCCAGAAGCCGATGGGCCGGTGGCCGCGGACCAGATACCAGTATTGAAGAAGGGTTTGTGTCATACCTTGCCGTAGCGTTCGCCGCGGCCTATCCAGCGCCGCAGCAGCGCCGGTATGTTAGCCCGGTGCTGCTCCAACATCACCTCCGCTGCTGCCTGTACGCGCGGCAGGAGGTCGGCATCACGTTGCAAGTCCGCCACGCGCAGCGCCATCAGGCCGGTTTGTCGAGTGCCCAGCAGTTCACCCGGCCCGCGCAGTTCCAAGTCGCGGCGCGATACCTCGAAGCCGTCATTGGTGTCGCGCAGTACCGCCAGCCGTTCGCGCGCGAGCATGGAGAGCGGTGCGCGGAACAACAATACGCAGCTGCTTTCGGCAGAGCCGCGTCCCACGCGACCCCGTAGCTGGTGCAGTTGCGCCAGCCCCATGCGCTCGGCGTTCTCGATGACCATGACACTGGCGTTTGGCACGTCCACGCCGACCTCGATGACCGTCGTGGCCACCAGCACATCGATCTTGCCCTGCTTGAAGGCTGCCATGACAGCTTCCTTCTTCGCGGAAGGCAGACGGCCGTGCACCAGCCCCACCTTCAATTCGGGCAGTGCTTCCGTCAGTTGTGCCGCGGTAGCTTCGGCGGCTTGCGAGGGCAGTTCCTCACTTTCTTCGATGAGCGGGCACACCCAGTAGGCCTGACGGCCCTCGCGACACACGGCGCGAACGCGGGCAACCACAGCGTCGCGTCGTGTTTCGGGTAGCACTACGGTGTTGATCGGCGTGCGGCCCGGTGGCAGTTCATCGATGATGGACACATCGAGGTCCGCATAGGCAGTCATGGCTAGCGTGCGCGGAATGGGCGTCGCCGTCATGATGAGTTGATGCGGGAAGCGGCCTTCACAAGCCCCTTTCTCGCGCAGCATCAGCCGCTGGTCCACGCCGAAGCGGTGTTGTTCGTCGATGATGACCAGCGCGAGGCGCGCGAACGACACGCCTTCTTGAAACAGCGCGTGCGTGCCAACGATAACCGGCACTTCGCCACTGGCAATGGCCTCCACGGCTTTGGCGTGCGCTTTGGTAGTGAGTTTGCCGGCCAGAAAAGCCACGGGTAGTCCCAAAGGCCGCAGCCAACGTTCGAAATTCGCATGGTGTTGTTCGGCCAAGAGTTCGGTGGGTGCCATCAGCACCGCCTGCATGCCAGCTTCTACAGCGCGCAGCGCCGCGAGCGCAGCCACCACCGTCTTGCCGCTGCCGACGTCGCCTTGAATCAGCCGCATCATCGGCGTGGGCTTGGCGAGGTCGGCGCAGGTTTCGGCGAGCACGCGCTCTTGCGCGCCCGTCAGCGCAAACGACAGCCCTTTGCGAAAAGCCTGAGCCAGCGGCCCTTCCGCGCCGCCATGCAGCGGAAAAGCAGCGTCCTGACGTACCTCGAGCCGTAGTTGCCGGAGACTGATTTGATGCGCGAGCAGTTCTTCGAAGGCCAGCCGCCGCTGTGCCGGGTGTTGGCCCAGCGTCAGTTCGTCGAGATCCGCATCGGGTGGCGGACGGTGCACATAGGTGAGCGCTTCGGCGAGCGTTGGCAGGCCGAGGTCCCGCAGCAGGCCAGCTGGCAGCAAGTCGCATACCTGCGAACGTTCCACGGCTTCCAATGCTTGCGCTGTCAGGTAGCGCAAACGGCCTTGCTGCAGACCTTCGGTGGAGGGGTAGACGGGCGTCAGCACGTCCACCACTTTCTGCGCGTCTGCAGCATCTGCGCGTTTGTACTCTGGGTGGACTATTTCCAGCCCCATCGGCCCGCGGCGCGTTTCGCCAAAGCAGCGCAGCTTTACGCCACGCTCCATCTGCGCCTCTTGGGCTGCGGTGAAATAGAAAAAGCGCAGGGTGAGGGTGCCGCTGCCGTCGGTGAGCCGGACCAGCAGCGTCCGGCGCTTGCGGAAGGCCACTTCCGCCAATTGCACGGTGCCTTCCACCACGGCGCGATCGCCTGGGGACAACGAGCCGATGGGAATGACACGCGTGCGGTCTTCATAACGCAGCGGTAGCAGGAACAGCAGGTCCTGCAGCGTTTCCACGCCCCATTGCGCCAGCTTCGCCGCCAGCGAGGGACCTACCCCCCGCAGCGTGCTGACCTTCGCCAGTTCCGCGGAGCGCGGGTCAGCCAAGGTGGAGGATGGCGTCCACTTCCACGGCGGCACCGCGCGGCAGCGAAGTGACCCCGACGGTCACCCGCGCCGGGTACGGCTCGCGGAAGTAGCGGGCCATCACCTCGTTGACGATGCCGAATTGGCCGAGGTCGGTCAGAAAAATAGTGACACGCACGGCATCGTCCAGCGTGCCGCCTGCGGCTGCCGCGACGGCTTTCAGGTTCTCGAATACGCGCGTGGCCTCGGCCTCAATGCCGCCTTCCACGAGGGCCATGGTGGCCGGGTCCAGCGGAATTTGTCCCGACAGGTACACGGTGTCGCCAGCGCGGATAGCCTGCGAGTAGGGGCCAATGGCCTTGGGGGCGGCGTCTGAATGGATGGGCTGGCGCGACATGGGGTTTCCTCGGGTTTCCGTGGCGGAATGGTAACCCGACACGCTATCGGGTTTCAGGCACATGGCCGGTGGTCAGGTGTGGCACGGGAAACCGGGCTATGGGCCGGCGTGGTGATGCTTGGCGTGCGCAACGATTGACAAGCCAGGGGCCCCGGCCGAACCATCGGGGTCCGAGCCGCTGCCAGTGGCCTTCCTCTTGAAGGTAGCCCCATGACCACCCGTCGACATTTCCTTGCCGGTTCCGTTGCCGCCGCAGCGTCGCTAGCGGTCAGTCGTACGGCCGTTGCCGGCGTGAAGTCTTTTCTCACTCGCGGTGGGCCGGCGCTATTGGTGATGGGTGGGACCATCTACACCGGCGCCGTGAACCGTCCGAAGGTGGAGGCGGTGCTGGTGCTAGGTGGGCGCGTGGCGTATGCCGGTTCGCTGGCGGGCGCTCGCAGCCAGGTACAGTTGCTGGAAAGCGCCGCCGGCAGCTCCTTTCGAACGCTGGACCTTGCTGGCGCGACGGCGTTTCCGGGGTTTGTCGATGCGCATGCGCACTTCGTCGGCATCGGCCTGCGCGAATTGACGCTGAACCTTGAGGGCACCGGCTCGATTGCTGAACTGAAAACGCGGCTGGCACAATTTGCGCGCGAGCAAGCCACCGGGCCCATCATGGGTCGCGGTTGGATAGAAACCCACTGGCCCGAGAAGCGTTTCCCCACCCGCGCGGATGTGGACGCTGTCGTGCAGGATCGCCCCGTTTACCTCGAGCGTGCTGATGGGCATGCCGGCGTGGCGAACAGTGCGGCGCTGGCCTTGGGTGGCGTGTCCGCGGCCACCGCGGACCCATCCGGTGGACAGGTGTTGCGCGGGGCCGACGGCAAACCGACCGGGATGTTGATAGACCGTGCACAGGACCTAGTCACTGCCCGTTTGCCACAACCGGAGACGACGACGAAGCGCGAGGCGCTACGTCGCGCCAACCGGCTTTACCTGCAGCGGGGCTGGACTGGCCTGCATAATATGAGCGCGGCGGCGGAGGACGTGGCCTTAGCCACGGCATTGGCGGCAGACGGCGAATTGAAGCTGCGCTCTGAGCACTACCTGGACCCGGCCGGTGCGGAGGAAGTATTGGCGCGTGGGCCTTATGCCGATGCAACCGGGCGCGTGCGCGTGCGTGGCCTAAAGCTGTATGCGGACGGCGCGCTCGGTTCACGTGGTGCGGCCTTGCTGGCGCCCTACCAAGACGCAGTGAAGTCTTCGGGCTTACTACAAATGGCCAAGGACGAGGCGCAGCGTTGGATGCGGCGCGCGCAGCAAGTGAATGCGCAAGTGGCCACGCATGCCATTGGCGACCGTGGCAATCGCTTGGTGCTGGATTGGTACCAAGAACTGCTGGCGGGTGATGGCACGCCGCAAGCGAAGCAGGCTGCTGCGGCGCGGCGCTGGCGGATCGAACATGCACAAGTCATCTCGCCGCAAGACATCCCGCGCTTTGCGCAGCTCGGCGTCATCGCTTCTATGCAGCCTTCACATGCCATTGGCGATTTGTATTTCGCCGGCGCACGCCTTGGCGACTTGCGGCTGAAGGGTGCCTACGCTTGGCGCAGTCTGTTGGATGCGGGCGCCACCATTTGTGCCGGCTCCGATGCGCCGGTAGAAAAGGGTGACCCGCTTATCGAGTTCTATGCGGCGGTGTATCGCCATGCGCTAGATGGTTTCGCTGGACCGAGCTGGGGCCTAGACCAAGTGGTGACGCGTGCAGAAGCCTTGCGCATGCTGACCTGGGCGCCAGCTTATGCTTGTGGGCGCGAACATGAGCTGGGCAGTATCGAACTGGGCAAGCGCGCCGACTTGAGTGTGTTCTCGAAAGACCTGATGACCGTGGCGCCGGTCGAAATACTGCAAGCCAAGGCCGTCATGACCGTGGTGGATGGCGAGGTGGTGTTCGGCGGTTGAGGCGACTTCACGCCTGCGTGCGCGTTACCGACAGCACATCTTCCATATGGCGGATGGTGCGCAGCACGCGTGCCAGATGCTTGCGGTCTTCCACTTGCAACTGGAAGGTGATGGTAGACGCAGTGGTGTCGCGCTCGGTAAGCGAGACCGTGTCGATGTTGGTGTCGGTGCCGGCAATACGCGTAGCCACAGCAGCGAGTACCCCCACACGATTCTGCACATCCACGCGCAGTTGCGAGGCGAACAGCTTGCCCGGCTCGTTCTTCCAAGTCACCGGAATCCACTTGTCCGGCTGTTTCTGCCAGCCGGAAACGCTGCCACAGGTGCTGCGGTGGATGATGACCCCGCGGCCCGTGGTGAGGTGCGCGGTAATGGAATCGCCGGGGATGGGGAAGCAGCAATGCCCGTAGTCCACCACCAAGCCTTCGGTGCCAGCGATAGCCAGTGGCACCAGCCCTGCGCCCGGCGCACCTGTGGTGTTGCGAGGGTGCATGGGGGCGCCCGGCTGGGTAGGCAGCAAGGCACGCGCCACCAGTGGCGCCAGTCGTTCGCCTAGGCCGATTTGTTCGAATAGCGCGTCGCTGTCCGGCAGGCTGGCCTCGCGAGCGATACGCTCGATGGTAGCCTCCGGCACTTGCTTGAGTGGGAGCGAAAACTCTTGGAGCGCTTGGTCGAGCAAGCGGCGACCCAGTTCCACGGCGTCGCCATGCTTCATGCTCTTCAGGTAATGCCGCACGGCAGTACGCGCCTTCGCCGTGGCCACGAAGTTCACCCATGCCGGGTTGGGCGTAGCGCCGCGTGCGGTGATGATTTCTACGGTCTGACCATTGCGTACCTCAGTCCGTAGCGGCACGAGGCGGCGGTCTATCTTGGCAGCCACGCAACGATTGCCGACACCGGTATGCACCGCATAAGCGTAGTCCACACACGTGGAGCCGCGCGGCAGGCGCAGGATGTCACCCTTGGGCGTGAATACGTAGACCTTGTCCGGGAAGAGATCGATACGGACGCTTTCGAGGAATTCTTCGGAGGTACCGCCCTCCTGAATCTGCATCAGGCCCTTTAGCCATTCGCGCGCGCGCTCTTGTTGGGCGCTGCCATGGTCTTCGTCGCCCGTCTTGTACTGCCAATGGGCGGCAATGCCACTTTCCGCAAGCCGGTGCATTTCGGTGGTGCGAATTTGCACTTCGAGCGGAATACCGTTCGGGCCGAAGAGTGTGGTGTGTAGCGACTGATAGCCATTGATGCGCGGAATGGCGATGTAGTCTTTGAAGCGGCCCGGCATGGGTTTGTAGAGCCCATGCACTAAGCCGAGCACGCGGTAACAGGTGTCGATGCTGTCCACTACTACGCGGAAGCCGTAGACATCCACCACCTCCGCCAGTGGCACATGCTTCTTCAGCATTTTCTGGTAGACGCCATAGAGATGCTTCTCACGTGCGTCCACTTGACCCTTCAGGCCTGCACGTTGCAATGCACCTTCGATGCTTTCGCTGATACGCGGCAGAAACTGCTTCTGGTTGCCGCGCGCGCGCTTCAGTTCGCGTTCGATGACGCGATAGCGCTTTGGGTAGAGTGCCTGAAAGCCCAGGTCCTCGAGTTCCAGACGAAGGGAGTTGATACCCAAGCGGTTGGCGATGGGCGCATAGATGTCGAGCGTTTCGCGCGCGATGCGGCGACGTTTTGGCGCTGGCATGACGCCGAGCGAGCGCATGTTGTGGGTGCGGTCCGCTAGCTTCACCATGATGACGCGGATGTCGCGCACCATGGCGAGGATCATCTTGCGGAAGCTTTCCGCCTGCGCCTCCGCCCTGCTCTTGAACTGAACCTTGTCCAGTTTCGATACGCCGTCAACGATTTCCGCCACATCACGGCCGAAGCGTGCCGCGATGTCGTCTTTGGCGGTGGGCGTATCTTCGATGACGTCATGGAGGAGGGCTGCGCAGAGCGTTTGCCAGTCCATGTGCAGGCCGGCCAAAATGACGGCGGCGGCGATGGGATGCGTAATGTACTGTTCGCCCGTCATCCGCTTTTGACCGCGGTGGGCTTCGTTCGCTACCTCGTAGGCTTCCCGGACGCGCTCGATGTCGTCGGGGGGGAGGTAGGTTTCCAGCAGCGTAAGCAGCTGCTGGATACCCGGGGCCCGCCAGTTCCCCGCCCAACCGCTGGTCCAGCTGTCGGGCAGCAGGTTCAGCAAGCTGGACGGTGTGTCCATGGCGGCCCTATGGGGTGGTGTCAGTCACCCAAGCCGAGCTGCGGGGCGCGGAAATCTGCGGGGACTTCCATGCCGAAGTCGGCCGGGTTCGGCTCGGGCGGCAGGTCCACTTCCAGCAGCAGTGCGCGGGTGACGTGGCCTTCGGAGATTTCACGGAGGGCCACCACGGTTGGCTTGTCGTTGCCCGCAACAACGAACGTTTGCGCGCCGTTGGCGATGCGCCGGGCGCGCTTGGCGGCTAGCAGGACCAGTTCGAACTGGTTCTCCACGCTAAAAAGGCAGTCTTCGACAGTAATGCGGGCCATGGGCAAGTTTCCGGAAAAGCGAATTCGGGTCGAGAAGATTACCACCAATTCAGGTACTTACGCCAGTTTTGGGTGATGGGTTCGGGGCTCTAGGGGAGGTAAAACAGCCACGGTGCCCCGCGCTGAATCTGACCGGGTGTAGCCATGGCGGCTCCTGGCATAGCCGTCAGCGTTACGCTTGCAGTAATTTTCCTGCGAATTCGGCCAGCCCGGGGCGGGTGGCCCGCAGGTCGTCCACCGCGGGGCCGCCGCCGGCGTCCGCCACGCGGATGAGGCTGGCGAGCGCCTCTTCGAAAACGTCATTCACTAGCACGAACCCGAATTCCGCCCAGTGCGAAAGCTCCGTGACGGAGTCCCGCAGGCGCCGCGCGATGACCTCTGCGCTGTCTGTGCCGCGTCCGTGCAGGCGCTGTTCCAATTCGGCGCGCGAGGGGGGAAGAATGAACACCTGCACAGCTGCCGGCAGCCTGGCGCGCACTTGTTGGGCGCCCTGCCAGTCAATCTCCAAAATGAGGCTTTCGCCGCGGGCTAGCGCTTGCTGCACCACTTGCAGCCCGGTGCCATAGTAGTTGTCAAACACGCGGGCCCATTCCAGCAATTCGCCCCGTTCCACCATCGCTTCGAAGGTGGTGCGGTCCACGAAGTGGTAATCGCGTCCGTCCACTTCGTTCGGCCGCATGGGGCGCGTGGTGTACGACACGGAGAACTTCAGCTGCGGGCGCGCTGCCATGAGCGAGCGCACTAAGCTGGTCTTACCGGTACCGCTAGGCGCGGCGACCACATAAAGGCGGCCGGGGGTGGTGGCCTGCTGCACTGAAGCAGGCTGTCGGCTCTCTGGTGTAACCATCATTCCAGTTCGAACAACTGGTGAGGCATGGTATGCAGGCATTCGGCGCCGTGCTCGCCGATGAGATAACTGCTTTCCAAGTGGTAGGGCGCGACTGAGTGCCCGAAATACAGGAACTCAAAATTGATGACCGTGCCAGGCTCGAGGACGAAATCCTTGAGGCGGCCGAAGGCAGGATAGGAACTGGGCAGCTCGATAATGTCGAGACCAATCGAATGGACGAAGACCAACAGCTTGCGTGGCGTCGGGATATCCAGATTCCAAGCAATCTGGCTGATGGCGCGCCAGGCCTCGTGCGTGGTGCTACCGGCCTTCAGGAACGGCAGCGCTTCGCGTTGGCCGACATCGATGGCTTTACAGATGCGGCGGTACTCGGCGCTTGCCGGACCGACATGCACTGTCCTTGACATATCGAAGGCGTAGTTGGAGTAACTACCCCAGCTTTCGAAGATGATGGTCTGGTTTTCGCGCACCTTCCAATCGTTATCGGCGAACATCAGGTCTGGGAAGTACTCGCCACCGTATTCGGCACCGAATTGCAGCGCCTTCTGTGCCGCGATCACATTGGCTCCACGCTCCTGCAGGAACTGGCGGAAACGTCCAGTCACTTCGTTCCACACGCGGCCCGGGCGAATCATCGGCATGATCTCTGCCAGCGCCTGTTCGTTCAATTGGGCGCCATGGCGCAGGAATTCGATTTCCTTCGTCGTCTTCACTTTGCGGATATCCAGCCAGACGTCGTGCGCGTCACTCCAGCGCAAATCCGCTAGTTCGCGTTGGACGTTAATGGCCAGCCGCAGGTCGTCGAACCCGACGCGGGCGCCCGCGAGACCTAGGTCGGCAAGCGCTGCCGCGGTGCCGCGCACGATGTCTGGAGCCAGATCTCCTGTCACTTTTTCCGCGTACAACGCTTCCACATCAGCCTGCAGGGGGTCGAGCCTAACGGGCTCGGGCTCTCGGGCAAGAGCGGAGGTGTTCAGGAACTCCGTGACGCGCAGGCGCGGAATCCAGGTGGGGGTTTCGAGCAGCCCGGCAATGGCGAACTCGGGAACCACCAGAACGGGCGCGATGGAGGGGTCGCGCGGCAGTACCACTGTCGCCTGTGGTTCCTGGGAGCCCCATTCCATATTCCGGTTCCAGAACCCGGAAGCGTAATAAACATTGCGCGGGATGGCCGCGACTAAGGCGTCCAGCCCGGCAGCCTCCATTTTGGCCAGTGCACGTGAATGGTTCAGCAGCATAAAGAAAAGACCCTGCAGGAGGTTGGCAACGCAAACCTGATGATGTTGGACGCGCAACCCCTTGTCCAGCGAGCTATCCAGCGCAGATAGGGCGCTTCCGGCGCGGGTTAAGTCGACTTTCGGCGATGGCTGGGGGCAATCCGCGATGGCCCGCGACTGACCGTGGAAAGCGGTTAAGGAAGTACCACGAAATTACCGCTGGCGTTAACGCTGAGAATGCGGACGGGGACATTCGGGCGGTTGCCGGTCTGCGGGTCGATGGTGATGGGACCAGTAGCGCCGGGATAATTCGTCGTGGCGCGTAGTTGCCCCAGCACGGGCTCGAAGCTGGTGGTGCGAGCCTCGGTCATGGCGCGGAACAGCAGTTTGGCTGAGTCGTAGGTGAACGTGCCCCATACCCCGGGATTCGTGCCGGAGAAACGGGCGCGATAGGTGGCTGCATAGACGGTGGCGCTTGGCATCTGGTCGGGTTCCGGCACGCCGCTGAACACGCAGCGTCGGCTATCGGCGATACCGGCGGTGGCGACAAAGTCCGGATCTTGGTTCGCCAGACCCATGAAGCAGGCAGCATTGCGGCCGCTGGCCGCCTCCGCGGCTAAGGCCTTGGCGATAAGCCCGCCTTCCGGGAAGTAGGTGCTGACGTAGACCACCTGCGGCTGCAGGTCGAGCGACTGACGGACGACGTCGGTGTAGTCCGCGCGCCCCGGGGTGATTGCCAAACGGATGGCGGTAATGCCGCGAGCCATCAGACCTGCTTCCATGCGCTGGGCCATGCTGCTGGTATAGGCGGAGGGGTCCACCAGTAGTGCCACGGTGGTGGGCTGCAGCGCCGCAATGTAGGCAATCTCTGGCGGCGAGATCTGGCTGTTCTTGGGCTGTACGGTAACGCCCTGGCCCGTGGTGTCGTCGCTGGAGGTGAGGTGCACGGGAACGATGCCGTCGCGGGTGTACTGCGGCAAATTCACCAAGCCGACGCCTGAGTTGTAGGGCCCGATGACTGCGACCGCGCCCTCTTGTTTTACCCGGGCAGCCACAGCCAGGGCTTGCGTGGGGTCGGCTCGGTCATCGGCCGGTACCAGCACCACAGGCCTGCCCAATACACCGCCGGCGCGGTTGACTTCCTCTACTGCCAGTTGCACGCCCCGCAGCATGTCTTGCCCGTTGGAAGTCTGGGCGCCGGTAAGTGGCGCCTCGAGGGCGATGACGATGGCGGTGGCGCTACTGCCCTTTTTCTCGAAGCAGCCGGCCAAGGGCAAAGTCAGCGCGAACAGTGCTGGCAGCAGGGCGGCGCGAACGGTGAACTGCAGCAAGTGGAGGGTTCCGTTAGGGCGCTGAACGGGCGGGCGCGAAATGCGGCTGGCAGGGTAGACCATCTTTGCGGGACGGACAACCGCGCCTTTTACGGAGTTTCGCCGCAAGCCACGGCGCGCTACGCTCCAGCCACAACACAAACGGGCTAAACGCCCGAGGGGGAAGCATGGCGCGCAAGAAAGACACCCAACCGGCCGACCGTCTGCGTCGTCAATTCCTGCAGGGCGCAGGCCTCGCCGGGCTTGCCGGTGCCGGGATGGCGGCGTTCAGCGGTACTGCTGGCGCGGAAGTAACGCCGGCCCCGGACCCTACGCCGGGAACCTCCGCTGCGGCGTTGGACGGCAAGGCGACCGTCTCTGCGGCAAAGCGCGGTGTCTATCTCTCCGCGCCGCTGCGCCAGGACACCATCAGTGTCGCGGCGCTGCAGTCGCGAGTGCGGTCGGTGGACATTCGCAACCTCGCCGCCACCATGCAAAGCAATCTGGACCACCTGCTGCGGCTGATTGATTTGGCACAAGGCTCGCCCGAAGAATGGGGCGGTGAGCAGCGCTGGGGTAGCCGCCAGGACCTCATCTGCTTGCACGAGTTCCCGCTACAGGGCTTCCAGCCGTGGACGCGCAAGGAGTTGCAGCGCGTCGCCATCGACCTTCCCGGGCCTGAAACGCAAGCCATCGGCGCGCGTGCCAAGCGCTATAACTGCTATATCGCCTTCGGTTGCTATGCGCAGCTGAAAGACTGGCCGGGCCACGTCATCAACATGTCGGTCATCGTGGGGCCAGCGGGCGAAATTGTCTCCACGCAGTGGAAGTCGCGGAACGCACTCGGCTTGTTCGGTGAAGGAGCGCTTATTGGCACCACCACGTATGACGTGCTGGACCGCTATGTGGAAATGTATGGCTGGGACGCGGTGCTTCCCATCGCGCGTACGGATATCGGCAATATCGCCATGACGTCCGTAGGTATGGAACCGATTTTGTACCAGTGCATGGCCATGAAGGGCGCGGAACTGCTCATCCTTACCGTGACGGGCGGTTCTAATGCCGAATCGGCCAAGGCTACTGCGCGTGCGAACCGTTGCTACACCGTAGGGGTGGGCAATTCGGTGTCGCCGGATAACCTTGGGTTCATGGACGCCGCGGGGGCTAAAGACGAAGGTACGGTCATCTGCGATGCGCGGGGTACGGTCATCGGGCAGACCGAAAATCACCATGAAGACATGGCGACCGCGAGTATTCCGATGGCGAGCTTCCGCAAGACGCGGCGTATGGCAGAAGTGCCAGTGGCGCTGTTGTTGCCGGTGTTGCAGCAGTACGAACCGGTGTTCGGGCCGAATGCATTCCTCGAATATCTACCGACAGACTACAAGGATGGCGGCGCGTACCTGCGGCGACGGATGTCCGGCAAGTAGCCGGCACCATCACCGCGGTCTTGTCGCCCTGAATCGGCGTGCCGCGAATGCCTGAGTGCGCTTATCTTGCTGACAAGGCGCGCACGGTCTCGTACAGAAACACGCGCCCATCGAGCAGTGACTTCACGCGGATACGTTCGTTCAGACCATGCGCACGCGGCCCTTCCGCATCATGGAACAAACCCGACAGGCCATAAGTAGCGATACCCGCTGCATTCAGAAAACGGCCATCGGTAGCGCCAGTGGACATCGTGGGTACTACTGGCACGCCAGGCCAAATATCAGCTGCCACCTGGCGTACGGTGGCCAACAGGTCATCGCTGATGACCGGCGGCACGGTGGTGAAGCCGGGCTCACCCGTAATGGTGACGATAATCCGTGGATCGCCCATGGCCGCGGCTAACTGTTGGCGTACGTCTTCAATCGCCACGCCGGGAAAGACGCGGCAGTTCACGTTGGCGTCTGCGCGCTGCGGTAACGCGTTCGGCGCATGGCCGCCGCTCAACTGTGTGGCAACGCACGTGGTACGCAGCATGCCGTTCCAACCGGGGCTGAAGTTCCAGATGACATCTTGTGCGGCGAGGTTGTCCGGGTGTGCCATCACTTCGCGCATTGCTGCAGCTACTTCTGCCGGAGCCATGCTGCTCTGCGCGGTGAAGTAGGCGCGGGTAGTCGAGTTCAAGGTCACCGGGAAACGGTAGGCCGTCAGCTTCACCAAGCCCTGCGCCAGAACGCTGATGGCACTGGATTGCTTGGGGCGTGAACTGTGACCGCCACCGTCAGTGACTGCCAACTGGAAGTCCTGGTAGGTTTTTTCGCCCGCCTGAATCTGCAGCGCCACGTGTTTGCCGTTGGCGTCGAGTTCGCCACCGGCGCCTTCGTTCAGCGCGAAGACGGCATCGATCGAATCACGGCGGTTAGCCACCAGCCACTTCACCGTATTGGAAACACTGGGCGTTTCTTCACCACACGTCAGCGCCAACTTCAGAGTGCGCTCTGGCTTATAGCCCTGTTGGCGGAAGCGGATGAGCGTATCGGTGAAGATGGCTGCCATGGCCTTGTCGTCGCTGGCCCCGCGCGCGTAGAAAAAGCCATCTTCTTCCACGAGTTTGAAAGGATCGCGTTCCCAGTCGGCACGTTTGGCTTCCACCACGTCCACATGCGCCAACAACAGCAAGGGCTTCAATGTGGGGTTCTTGCCACGATACACCGCCACCATGCCGCCGTCGTTCGGGTGGCCTGGTACTGCAATCATTTCTGCATCGGCCGTCGGGAAGCCTGCCGCCAACAGGCGCGTGCGCATGGCGGCGGCTGCTTCAGTGCATTTGCCGGCGGACCGCGTGGATTCCACTTCTACGAGTTCTTGGTAGAGGCTGCGGAAAGCCACCTCACCGGCGCTGGCATCGGCCGTTGGCTTCGCAGCCGGCTGGGGAGCAGCGCCGGCAGCAGGTGCCAACCATGTGGCAGAAAGAAGCGTGCTGGCGAGCAAAAGCTTGCAGGTATGTGACTTCATGTGCAGGACCTAGAGGTTGGAGCCATGGCAGTGCTTATAACGCTGGCCCGAGCCGCAAGGGCAGGGTGCATTGCGCGAAAGATTCGAGTCAAAGACGGACGCTGAGCGCGCTGTTGCGGGAGCGGCTGCGCTCCCGGGCATGGCAGCGGGCTTTGGCGTCGGCTGTGGTGCGGTGGCCATGGTGGCTGCGGCCGGCGCTTTCATGGACGCTACCCCTTTCACGAACTGCTCGTGCACTCGCGGCACTACAGCCGCATAGCCCACACGTTCCAGGAACGCGCGCTTGGCTTCCACATCGTTGTTGCTCAGCAGCAGTGGTGGCGTAGTGTCGGGCAGCGCAGCGAGTGTCGCTTTCAGTAGCGCGTCGTAGTGCAGCCATCCGGCTTCTTGAATGCCGTACTGGTACCAGAGCGCCCGCCAGTCCTTGCAGAAGCCGTTCAGGACCCGCGCATAATTGGTCACCAGCGCTGCTGCGTTGTCCGGGCGCGAACTGAAATCGCGGACAAGGTCGCCGACCAAGTGATCTATTTCGCCGGGCGACATGACCGTTTGTTGGCCGTAGCGTTCGGTGCGCACCGTTGCCGCCAAGCCCTCCACATAGGGAATAAACATCGGTTCGAGCGGCGTGCCATTGCGCGCAGCTTCATGGGCGCGCGCGGCCATTTCCCAGAAGCGCGAAGAACCCGCGGTGTCGATGACCAAGTGCGTGCGTTGCTCCTGCCCACCATTCACCACGCGATGCAGCCGCCAGGTGTCGAAGATCCAGCATTCACCAGCAGCCATGTGCCGGTGTTCGCCACCACAGTGAAAGATGACGCCCGGATTGGTGACTACCGGCACATGAATACGTACGCGGTTGAACCAGTGATGATGAACGTCGACGTGCTCGCTCACTTCACAGCCGGGAGCCAAGCGCATGAAGCGTGAGCGCCCGAACACTTCGTTGAAGCTGGCGATGACTTGGCGCAGATATGGCGAGCGTTCCAGCCACGGGGTGGGCTGCATGTCGCCAGTGGCGTCATCGTTGTCGCCACCGCCTGCCGAGATGAGCGGCAGCGCCGAATTACCGTTGGTCTTGTCCGGGTGCAACCGCCATTGGGCGGCTTCCAGCAGGGCCAGTTCATGGGCAAGGCGCGCCACGTCGAACCGCAGCGGAAGCGGAATGAACGGGGCTTCCAGTTTCATGGCAACTGTCCGTGACAGGCTTTGAAACGCAGCCCGGAACCACAGGGGCAGGGCGAGTTGCGGCTGGGCTCACCCGCCATGCCGAAGCCATTGACCGGTACGGTATTGGCCGCGTCTTGGGCATCGGCGGGGGGCGGAGTGGTATCTAGCAGTGGTGTGCCGGGGTCCAGTGCAGCATTCAGTTCGGCAATGAGGGGCGCCAGCGTGGGCCAGACCCGCGCCACCGAAGCGCCATTGCGGCGCCATTTTTCGGCTTGCGGTGGGGTGAGCGTATGTACCGAGGTGGGCAGGGGCTTTGCCAAGTACGCCGCGAATTGCTCGTCGACCGGGATGCCGATGAACCGGAACAGTTTGTCTACCAACGCCTGCGGGTCTTGCAGGAGTTCGGCGGCGTTCACGGTACAGCGGCGCTCGGGCGCGATGGCAGCGAGATCGTCGAGGATGTGCCGGTGGGCGGCCTGCCACTGGAAGGCTGCCACTTCGGCCAAGGGCTGGCCCAGCTGGTCGCGCCAGCCCGGCGGCAACAGCAATGACCACGGCCCGTTTACTGTGCCAAAGCTGGGGTAGGTCACGAAGCGGCGTGAGCGCCAAGCATCCATGATGCTGCTGAGGTTGTCTTTCGGGTCCCGCACCAAGTGGATGAACAGCGCGTCCGGAAATAGCGCGTTCAGGAACGGAATGCGCAGCGCGTTCTTGGGTGTCTTTTCCAGCAGCCGCACGGCGCTATCGGGCGTGGGCGAACGGCCGGCTCGGTCGCGCAGCTGCTTGGCGAAAGCCTCGCGGAGCCCGTCGCGCAGGGGCGCGTCCAAGACGTCAGCCGTTACACGGTTCGAGTCTGCTTGCGCCAGCGGGTTCAGCTGCGGAAACTGCTCGATAAGGTGGTGGCTTTCGTCGCCGATGGACCAAAGGTGCGCGCTCTGCGACAACGTCTGGAATAGCAGCGTGCTGCAG
>Ga0164294_10001530_pt1 | contig 21483 bp, 11 predicted proteins | sample GEODES005metaG_FD_111479 | JGI IMG/M metagenome (GOLD analysis project Ga0164294, IMG submission 111479) | Oligotrophic lake water microbial communities from Sparkling Lake, Wisconsin, USA - GEODES005 metaG | ecosystem: Environmental > Aquatic > Freshwater > Lake | place: USA: Sparkling Lake...
CACAATAACAACATACTAAAAACTAATTAAGTTGTAGTGCCCTACGAGGGGGTTAAACACCCCCGTAACCCGCATAGTTCTGCGCTTTTCCATTTTTACTCGTACCAACTTGGGTTTACCGGTTATTTTAGTTTTTATGACAACAGAAGAAAAATAGACATCGATAAAATGCTAGAAGACATATTGCTTAATTGAACACTGACTTATACGCCTAAACACTTTGTCGGAAATTTGGAGGGTTTGTGGCTAGAAGGCCCTGTAGCTGTTTATAGACAAAGGGCTAGATACCCCTTGCGAGAAAAATTGTCCTTTCCCGCAAAGAACCTCTAATTGTTGTTGATTAACTAATATATCACTCTTATTTTTGACTGCAAGATAAGCTTTATATTGGTTATTTGAATTGAGAGCATGTAAATAATATCGATCTCCAGATAAGCCTATATATCCTACTCTTTTCTCAAGAATGGTATCAACTTGTTCCATGGGGTACGCTAAACCTAGTCCCATTGCTTTTATTACAGCCTCTTTTTTGGTCCAAGTAGTAAAAAAAAATTCTTGACGTTCTATACTAGGTAAATCTAAAAAAAATTCTAACTCATTAGCGTTAAATACACTTTCTGCAATATTAAATATATTCTTTTCTTTGTTATAAAATTCAATGTCTATCCCTATAGAAAAATCAGCTCCGATTGCATAACAAGCGAAATCATGAGAATGTGACATATTAAATTCAATCTTGACTCCTCTAACAAATGGCTTACCATAACTATTTTTGACAAATTCAATATCTTGTGGTACAATTTTTAGATGTTTTGCTAAAATACTCCTCAATATTGCTCTTGTAACTATATACTTATTACTTAGATTAACGGTAAAAAACTTCTGTGATTGTATCTTTTCTTTTTTAGATAGTAAGCTATATAAATACTCTAAAGCACAGAAATAAGTACTTATCGCGATATAATAAACGTCAACCATGTAACATAAACCTTATGATCTTCTGATTAAAAGATAGACTGATAGATTTTACTGGTGTGAAGCTCTTGAGCATATTCGGTATCCCTCCCCAACAAATCTCGTTGTACTTATTTTTATCTGTATTGCTTCTTTTGCTCAGAAATTACCACACTCTATACACGTCATATCTAACACAATTACTTTTTTTAAATCTCTTTTGGGTATATTCCCCGCTGCTTGCGGCGTAAGTATATAAACTTAGGGTTCTAAAAATACCCCGCTGCTTGCGGCGGGGTTGTTTATTTATATTCTGTTAGTAAGTCATATTTCTTATACAACCTAAAATTACATAGACAGATCTGTTAATCTTGAATAAAAAATTTTATCTTTAATAAAAACTCTGAATAAACTTTTATTAAAATTTCATAATCAGCACTTGAAGGAAAATAAACCCCTAATTGACCTAGTACGTTCTGAGTGATTGCGTCCTGTGGTGGTTGATGATTAAATTTATTACTGTCTACACTATAAAAATCTTTAAATAAAAATAAAGGATTGTTCCTTTCAACTTTAGTTAAAATTTTATCTTTCCAATAACTTTGGTCAACAAATGCTATTTTACGTTTCAGAATATCTGCTACTTTTTGTATGTATTCGCTCCAAGGTAAGGTAGAGGGATTGTGTAAGTTAAAAGTTCTTGTGTGAGTTTTTTCAGTGTTTAAGGATAACTTAACAATGGCCTTAGCAACGAGATCTACTGGTGTCATTTCTACTGGATCTGTCCATTTAGGTACTACAGCGCTTTGTAAGAAACCTTTTACTAAGAGTAGAGCATGGTTGTTCCAAGGAAAGCAATATCCGGTTTTGCTATATCCTGTAATATTACCAGGACGATAAACATAGAAAGGATATTGTTGATCTATGTAAGTGTATATCATTTTCTCACACACCCACTTCACTTGCATATATCCCATATCACAATAGTAAATATCTTGTAGGTTTGTAGCTGGTTTCCAAATGTCCTGATTTGCACTTGAAATATTCATTGTGGATACATAATGTAATTGTTTTTGTTTGTGTTTAGTAGAGAAATCTATTAAAAATTTAGTAGCAATTACATCTTGTCTTAATATTTTATAAGGATTTAAGTGATGGACAAAAGCTCCACAGTGATAAATAGAATCAATGGACTCTTCTAATGCTTTCAATACCTCAATAGAGAGACCCATATTTTCTTTATTTAAATCACCATGCACTAAGGTAATCCTTTGACTATTGAGTTCTAAACCAGCATCTATCAAGCTTTGATTAAACCTTTCTTTAATATTTTTATTATCCTTGGTTCTAACTAAGCAATAGATATGAGCATCAGTATGGGTTAATAGATTATCCAATATATACTTTCCTAAAAATCCTGTGCTTCCTGTAAGGAGGATATTCTTTACCTCACTAACCTGATCAATGAGAGAAGGATTAGAGCAGGAAAAGTTTTTTAAATCTTCGTCTATTAAATTTATATCTAAGGTATGGCTAGGATTCATGTTATTAAACGATCATGCGTTATTCTTACCAAAGACCCACTTACTTGGACAATTTGGATTATTTGAGTAGAAGTAACTAACCCAATAATAATACAATTCATGCATATATAACGTGCCTTTCTTCTCGGTATCTAATAAGTCAAAAATTTCTTTTGCCTCGATTCCTTCTTCTGCTACCATGACCCCAGCGAAACGTTCATAATGGATACCTTGAGTTTTTTGTAATTGTAGCGATTCCCAAATTAATTCAATGTAATCCCATAAAAATACTGGAAGAAAACAAGAAGTAGACATAACAATCTCAAAAGCTTTCATGTGGTCAGTCCTTGTTAAAGGTCTTTCTTGTTTGATATTTAAAACCTCATTCATTTTATTCCACCACTCAATTTCTTTGGCGATGTAATCTTTTGTTGGTACTTTTATAAGATTAGCATATTCTTGACCGTGATTATAGAGATCATCTTGTGTTAAGACTCCATCTTGATTAAAGTCAATGATATTAAAGTGATGCTCTATTTTTTTACGTTGAAAATTTGTAAACATTTTATATACTCGTACTCGTTATGTTGATTCACAATCCATAGTCAGTCTAGCTAACCCTATAATAAATATCATCCAAAAGAAACTCTTTGAAAAAGAGACAATTAGTGTATGTGTTATGAAAAGCACATTTGATATATTTCTTCAAGTAGAAGGCTTGTGGACTCATTTAAATAAAAATGGGTACCTGGAAACATTTTTTTTGAGAAAATTCCTTTGGTTAAGTTCTTCCATGTTATAATGTGATGCTCTTTGATGGCTATATCATCTATTCCTCCGCAAGCGACAATATCACAAGATATCGGAATAATATCTTGTCCACCGTACTTTTTAACGTACTGTTCCTCAATGGATATATCGTTACGTAACATAGGTAGAAATAGCTTCATTAAGTCAGAATCATGCAAGACTATATCAGGTATGCTATCATAACGTTCGACAAGGATTTTAATAAATTGATCATCTGGTAGTAATGATAACATGTTTTTTTCTTCTAAAACTCTTGTAGGTGCAGCTGCAGCAGAAACAAATAATAACTTAGGAAAGATGTTTGCTTTCTCTAAGTGTTGTGCTAGCCCATAACTGACTATAGATCCCATACTATGTCCAAAAATTGCAAATTCTGTTCTTATAACCTTCTTACATTCATCTAGTAATGTGTTTAGTAACACGTCAATATCAGTTATTGGTAGTTCTGTAATTCTATATTCTCTTCCAGGATACGCTATAAGGCATAACTCTATATCTGGTAAATGTTTATACCAATTAAAAAAAGTTTTTGTACCTCCTCCAGCAAATGGTATGCAAAACAACTGTAATTTAGCATCTGGATTTGGCTTGGGTATTGTAATAATGCTCATTTTCTAATCTACCCAATGATGCTTACGTTCCCAAGGATAAGTTGGAAGAGATATAGCAGAACCTGTATATTCCTTATATAGATTATTCCATCTGATATTGACATTATTAGAATATAACTGGGCTAATAATGATCCTAAACTATAATCATTGTTTTTATTTTTCTGCATAACTGGAGAGATGACAGTATGGTGATCATTAATATATGCTTTACTCATACCAATTAATACTGCATCTGGTCCAATTTCTACAACTGAATCACTATATTCTTTAAGCTTTAATATGCTTTGATAGAAGCAAACAGGACTTAATATGTGTTCACACCAGTACTCTGGACTAGTAGGTTTGTCAGTTTCTTCTTTTCCAGTAATATTGGAAATAAATGATACAACTGGTCTTTTATAACTTATTTTGTTTGCGACCTTTCGGAAATCATCTAACATTGGTTTCATCAACTCTGAATGAAAAGCATGAGAAGTTTGTAAAGGTATAGCATTAATACCTTTTTCTTTTGTTAACGAAGTCACAAGTCTCTTAATGACTTCGGTATCACCTGATAGTACAACGCTATTTGGACCATTAATAGCAGCAATCGATATTAAAGGTTCATTTTGTATCGCTTTCTTAGCTTTCTCTTCATCAATGTTAACAACAAACATCATTCCGTGTGTTGGTAAATTCTGCATTAAGCTACCACGATGCGCAATTAACGTTAATGCATCCTCTAATGAAAATATCCCAGCAATACAGGCAGCTACATATTCACCAACACTATGACCGAGTACTACGTTAGGTTCTATTCCCAATTCTTTTAATAGGATAGATAAAGAGTATTCTATAATAAATAATGCGGGTTGGGCATACTGCGTCATTTGCAGACGTTTTTGATTTTCACTATTGTTAGTGTTATATATCACGTCTAATAACGACTCATTTAGTAATTTATTATCTAGTATAATTTTATTACATTCTGTCATTGTCTGATGAAAAATTTTATTATTTAAGTATAGTTCTTGCCCCATGTTTATGTACTGGGAACCTTGACCTGTAAACAAAAAAGCTATACCTCTATTTTGATTATTTTCCTTGTAGCTAAATACGTTTGGAGAGTATTGTGTGTTAAATGCTTTTTTTAATTCTAATAACAATTCATCAATAGTTGAACACACTATAGATAATCTGTGTCTATAACATTCCCTTTTACAGTTATTAGTGAAGGCAATATCCATTAGGTCTATATCTGTTGTTTTTTCTAAGTAGTCAATATATTGTCTCATTTTGTCATTAAGAGCTACTGTTGATTTAGCACTGAACGTGATTGTGTGACTTTTTATATAAAGTACCCGATTACCAGATTTCGGAGTATCTTCATATTCTTGTAATATCACGTGAGTATTGACCCCTTCAAAACCAAAAGAACTAACCCCTGCTAGTCTGGGCTTAGAACCACTTACAATCCAATCAGTTAATTCTGTCACAATTTTTACAGGCATATTATCCCATGCTATTTTTTTACTAGGAGTAGAAAAATGTAAATTTTTAGGAATCTTTTTATTTTTTAAAGCTAATACAACTTTAATCAATCCAGCGATACCAGCTGATCCTTCCAAATGTCCTATGTTGCTTTTTACGGTACCGACCAAAATGTCTTTTTTTCGTTTTTTAAATAGATTGCCTATAGCATTCATTTCTATTGGATCTCCAATAGGAGTGCCAGTGCCATGAGCTTCCAAATAATCTATATCATCTATAGTCAGTTGTGCATTTTTCAATGCTGACTTTATAGCTGCTTGTTGTGACGCACCATTTGGTACAGTTAATCCACTAGTTTTCCCATCTTGGCGAGTAGCACTGCCTGGTATAATAGCATGAATTCTATCATTATCAGCTTTAGCTTGCGATAAACGTTTTAACACTATTACTCCACATCCTTCCCCTCTTACATATCCATTTGCATCATCAGAAAAACTTTTACACTTACCATCAGGTGATAATATCCGTGATTTACACAAATTCATCCAATATTCTGGGGAGAGATAACGCTGTATACCACCAACTATTGCTACATCACACTCACCTATACGTATTGAATTTATAGCAACGTGTGTACTAGTAAGTGATGAAGAGCATGCTGTATCAATGGCTAGAGATGGTCCATGTATATCTAACAAATAAGACACTCTACCTGCCACTGGACTATATGCATTTCCTGACCCTAAATATATATCTATTTCTGCTGTGTCTTGTTTGACTAACTTCCATGCATAATCGTTAGAGCATATACCCATGAACACACCTGTATTTGAACCATTTAGACTACTAGGAGGTATACCTGCATCTTCTAATGCTTCCCATACAACTTCCAAAACTAATCTATGTTGAGGGTCCATTGACGATGCTTCCATATCCGAAATTTTAAAAAATGCAGCATCAAAAGCAGCAGGATACTGATTCAGAAACCCCCCTTTTTTTGTATAAATTCTGTTATTTTTTGATAAGTCCTCATCGAAATAAGGATCTATATATGAGTGAAACTCCGGCCTTTCTTGTATACCACTTTTGCCTTTACTTAACAGTTCCCAATATTCTTCTAGATTATCAGCTTGTGGGAATCTACAACCCATACCTATTATTGCAATAGGTTCATGTAACCTATCAAAAACAGGCTGCATAGTCATTATTTTTTTTAATGATTCCCTAATCAACACTTTATACTGTTTTTCAGATACATCGCTCATATTCTTCAAATTCTCCAAATTATTAGTGATTAAAGGTCTAGTTGTTCTGATAATTTTTTAAATATATACTCATCATCATCTTCTTCTATTATTTCTACAGGAGTATCTTGCTGTTTATCTTCAGATGATATCACTTCTGAATCCAAATAATTTACTAATTTTGCTATCGTTGGATAATCAAAAGTTAATGTTGAGGATAACTGACAATCTAGTGTATCTTGTAGCTTGTTTTTAAACTCTATAGCTGTTAAAGAGTTCATCCCTAGCTCGAAAAATCCTTGATCTTCCTCAAAGGATTGTTTACCAAGCTCATAGCCAAGTACTTGACATATTTCTGATTCAACATATTCTACCAGTATTTTTCTTCTGTTAGCTACATTAGCTTTTCGTAATTCTAATAGCACCCCAGACTGCTTATCTTTCTTTTTTATTGCTTTTAATACTTCAAAAAAGTTGTTTTGATCAGGATATTTATTCCAATTAGTCGGCATCACCCCAATATGGGCATAATTAGTCCCTAGCAATTTTTCAAAAATTAATACTCCTTCATCTATATTAATGGTTCTCATGCCCATATTGGACCAATGCTCTAATAATTCTTTTTTTGCTCCCATACCAGCTCCATCCCAAGGTCCCCAACTAATACTGATTGCTGGTAGATTTTTTGATCTACGATAATGACAAAATATGTCCATAAAATAATTTGCTGCTGCATAATTTCCTTGTCCTATAGCTCCTATTACTGAAGTCATTGAGGAAAAACATACAAAAAAATCTAAGTCTTGGTTTTTTGTTAGATTATGTAAATTCCAAGTCCCTTGTATTTTAGGTGCAAGGACTTTTTGAAAGCTTGATTCCGTGTGATTAGATAATAAACGATCATCTAACACGCCAGCAGTATGTATTACACCTTTTAAAGGTACAGATATATTGAGTTGGTCTATTTTATTCTGAGATATATCAAGCTTCAATACTTTGATATTTACTCCGTTGTTCTTAAAAGATTCAAGAACAGATTTTGCATGTTCTGTCGTTGCTCCACTGCGACTGAGTAATACTAAATGCTTAGCACCACGTTCTACTAATAGTTGAGTTATTCGCATTCCAAGTGCTCCAAAGGCTCCTGTAACAAGGTATGCAGATTTTGGGTCAATATGATACGAACTGCTAGTCTGTATTATATGTTCATATTGTAAACGGGCGATATAGCGCAACCCATTTTTATATACTACTTGATTTTCATTATTGTTATATAATATATCTAACAGTATATTTTTAATTAAACCATCAAATACGTGATCATAATCGATAAATATAGGGTTAAGTTTTGGATGTTCCAGTAGAATCACACGTCCCATACCCCATAATACACTTTGTTGAGGTCTAATTTCAGTATCGCTGTGTACATTACGCGTAATGACACACAGACGAGTATTTACAGTATCTAAAGACTGTACTAGACGTAATAGTATTGAACACAGCTGCAAAGATGTATTATTAATACTATCATTCAGTTCTTGGTTTGAACCTAAGACAAAAATAACTCCTTGTATAGGACCATTGATTTCCTTAATTATCTTTTGATAATTAAGAGAATTTATGTCGATGCATTTTATATCCTCATTTTTTAGGAAGCGTTTTATTTCATTTGCTAAAATATCACCGTCTGATAGAACTAGCCAAGTGTTATCCAATTTAGATGTAATATCAACAACATTATTACTAGATTCTTTCCATGATATTGAATAAAACCAATCTTTGGTTTTATTCAATATCAAAGCACTTGCATTACCATAGTTAATCTGAAGCTTGGATATTTTTACTAGTAAATTACCTTCGTTATCAAATAATTCTAAGTCAAAGATAGGAAATGTAGAATTTGTGTGTTGTTTTATATGACACCATATAGAATCTTGCTGCGGACATCTATAGTATTGTATTGTTCCGACTGACATTATAAAATATGTACTTTTGTTATTATTTTTATCTAAGCATGCTGCAATTAGTTGTAGACACCCATCAAGTAACATTGGGTTTAAACAAGATTTACCAATATTAGTTCTAGACTCTATTAATCCCAATACTTGGCTTTTATCTGATGATAAAAAGGCTTGGCTAATAGATTTAAAACTTGGACCATAATCTACTCCTGTATTAGCAAAATCTTGATAATAGGATTCCACATTTATTGCTGGTTGCTCTAAAAAATTAGATTGTAGACTTGACAAATCTTGTTTTCTTTGATCTTGGATGTCTTCTATAAGAGTGACCTGGCCTTGTACATGTGTTCCAGTTTGGCCTGAATTATCAAAACTAATAAGCGCAATATCATATGATAAATTTTCTTTTGGTGTACAAACTAGTTGCATGTGTACAAAATTTCTATCTGTAAAAACATAGGATTGTACCAGAACTATATTTTTTATAGCATAATTTTTATTATCGGGAAACAACAAGCTGGATGCTTCGATAAACATTTCGAGGTAAGTCGATTCTGGAAACACAATTTTCCCAAAAATCTTATGATCTTTTATATAACCAAACTGTTCTAAAGATATACGGCAATCAAATGTAATAATCCCGGTTGATGAAGATGTTGTATAACTTTGAACTATAAAATATCCTTTTTGTTGCTTACTTTTGTTTTCTATCATATATTTGCTTTTATTCCATGCATAAGTTGGTAAATTTACTTTCTTATAATCAACACCTTGATGATAATGATCCCATATCAAATCTGTGCCTTGTGAGTAAAAGTACGAAACAATGAGTGGTAAAAAATTGTCTATGTTAATACCACCATTGTTTGTAATTGAAAAAACCGCATTATCCTCTTGTTGTACAAGAGATGATGCCCCTATTATTACGCTACAGTCACATGTTCTTGTAATTTTTATTGAACCGTCTAACTGATTAGAATGAAATTCCCAGTACTTAGGAGTATTCACTTCATATGGATTAGATAATGATCCTTTAAATTCTAGATTAATCCCTTTTTTGATAGTTATTTTAGCTATTAGCACTGCAAAATTATCTTTTTTAGATATACTGTTATAAATCATGTACAGCATATCTTCTAGAGAAAAAATGCCGGCAACTCCTGCAGCTACGTACTCGCCCATTCCATGTCCTAGTACTATTTTAGGTTTTATTCCAATATAGATAATGAGTTTTGCTAGCGCATAATGTATAATTAAACTTATTAGGTTCAATAATAACTTGGTTACGTTTTTTTTATTTAAGGCATCGTCCCATTCTTGCTCTGTAATCCAATGATTAACAGTACAAATATCTTTGCACTTGTTTATAATGCTTTGGAAATATGGATGGTACTGAAAATGCTTGTACATATGTATACAAACATCTTCGCTCATCTCCTCCATCCCTGAAAATATAAATTCTGTTTTGATATCACTAGCCTCTATACCAGATATATAAAAAGCTGTTTTATTAACTGGCACTTCATGAAAGGCATGAATAGATAAATTGATTGTTTGCAAGAGCTGTTCTTTGTTATTTGCAATAAGCGCTATGCGCTCTTTATAATGAGTGCGTCCAACATTACTGGTAAAACATATATTTTCAATGGAGTCACTTGTATTTTGTAAAAATATTTGTAGTCTTTGCATGTTAGCAAATAAAGATACTTTATCTTTAGCACTCACTGTAAGTACCCCTCCTTTACGTATTTGTGGTGGCGGTGTAATATTAAACACAGGTGCTTCCGAAACAATTATATGACAATTAGTACCACTAAATCCAAAAGCACTAATACCAGCTATTCTTTTTTTATCATTATTAACCCAAGGAGTGTTTTTATCAACTACTTCAATTGGTAAATCATTCCATGAAATTCTAGAATTTGGTCTATTAAAATGTAAGCTTGCAGGAATTAAACTATGCTGCATTGCAAGTATCACTTTTATCACAGAAGCCAAGCCAGAACAAGCTTCTAGATGTCCTATATTTGTCTTCACAGAACCAACTTTTAACTTGAGATCACGATCGTGGAATACCTCTCCTAGAGCATTTATTTCTATCGGATCTCCAAGAGCAGTAGCAGTACCATGGGCTTCCACATAATCCACTTCTGCCACCTTAATACCAGAATTTAACATAGCTTGTTGTATTACTTTTTCTTGTGACGGACCGCTTGGTATAGTAAGACCACCACTTGCACCGTCTTGATTGACTGCAGAACCAATGATCAGACCATGTATGTTATCCTTATTTTTAATAGCATCGCTTAATCTTTTTAAAATTATTACAGCACATCCTTCACTTCTAACATAACCATTTGCTGAATCATCAAAAGTTTTACATTTTCCATCTGGAGATAACATGGTTGCTTTTGAAAAACAAATAGACAAACTAGGTTCAAGCAACAAACCTACTCCTCCTACTATAGAGATATCTGATTCATGGTTACGTATACTCATTATAGCTTGATGTATTGATACTAATGATGATGAACAAGCGGTATCAATGACCATACTTGGTCCAGTCAAGTTGAGAAAGTATGAAATACGACCTGCGGCAGGACTTAACAACGTACCTGTACCAAGATAAGAATCGATCGTATCTTCATTAGATTGCAACCTGACACCATAATCAAAACTACTAATTCCAATATATACACTAGTAGTAACCTTTGATAGCTTATCTATTGGTTGATTGGCATTCTCTAACGCTTCCACCGTCATCTCCAATAACAAACGTTGTTGAGGATCTAATGCTAATGCCTCTTTTGGAGATAAATCAAAAAACCGTGCATCAAAGTCGTATACGTTCTCCAAGTACCCACCATATGGGCTAGTAATCTTATCATTTGATTGCCCAGAATAGTATAAGCCAATGTTATAACGATCTGCTGGGATCTTGGATATTGTATCAACATTATCCAATAAAATCTGCCAATACGCATCTAAATTATTAGCTTGTGGAAACCTACAACTCATTCCTACTACTGCGATTGGCTCAATTTTTTGAGCTTGTATAGATTCTAATTTTTTGTAAGCTGCGGCTACAATTTTAAGACTTTCACCAGATAATAACACATCTTTCATAGGCTCTCTGTTAAATCTTTTAATTTTTGAAGATCAATTATTTCGTCTTCTTTAGAACCAATATCGGAGCTAATTCTATCACTTTGCATGATTTCTTCAGTACGATCAATTTGAATTGATAGTATTTCTTTAGCTATATAAGTTACTAAACTTTTAATATTAGGATAATCAAATATTAGAGTAGATTTCAACTTGGTCTTTATATTTTTCTCAATAATATTTTTTAATTCTACAGCCATTAGTGAATCTAGCCCAAAATCAAAAATTGATTTATTTACATCAATTTTTGTACTTTCACTTAGACCTATTACGGTTTTGATAGATTCTCTAATGTGATTTTCTAACAAATCTAATTTTTCATGAACATCTACAGAGTCTAGGATATCAATTAATAAAACTTTATCTTGTTGGTTTTCTCTGACATCCATTACTTTATCAAAGAATGGTATGTGCTTGTTAATGCGTGCCAGATACTTTCGCCAATTCATAGGTAACACAGATATTTGAGGCGTAATATTTAGGGTTATTATTTGTTTTAACAACTCAAGACCAACATTAACGGGTATTGGTTTATAACCTTGTATTTTTAATCTATCAACTAAACCAGCTGCCATACCAACCTCATCCCATGGTCCCCAGTTAATAGATGTGCAAGGCAAACCCATACCAAATCTATAATAAGCAAACTGATCCATAAAGGCATTTGCAGCAGAGTAGTTACTCTGACCAATTGAACCCAAGAGAGATGCTACAGAAGAAAAACATATAAAATAATCTAAATCTAAATTTTTTGTGAGATTATGTAAATTCCATGTGCCCTTGACTTTCGCAGCCATAACTCTATTAAAACTCTCTACCGATTGAGTCGACACAAGTCCATCTTCTATAACCCCAGCTGCATGTATTATGCCTTTAAGATTATTACAATAACCTAACAAGTGCTCTACATCTTCATATTTTGCTATATCAGCCTTCACCACATCAACTTTTACTTGTTGTTTCGCTAAGTCATCAATTATTTCTTTTAGATGAGTATTAGGTTCTTTTCTTCCTACTAATACGATATGTTTAGCTCCACAACTTGCTAACCATAACATGATTTTATAACCTAGACCACCTAGTCCTCCAGTTACAATATAGCTTGCACCTTCTACTGCTACTTCAGTTTCCTTAATATTCTCAAAGGTTAACGAGACTTTTCCTATATGTTTAGCTTGCTGCATGTACCGCATTGCCTGCTCTACATCATTTATAGTAAATTCTTTTACTGGAAGTTCAGATATATTACCACTTTTAACCATATCCATAATTTCATATAACAATGCGGAAATACCTTTGTTGTCTATGTCACTAAGATCATATATATAAAATTCTGCATCTGGACGCTCCTTATTAAATTTTTCTTTATCCCATACATTAAGTTTACCTATCTCACAGAAACGTCCACCTTCCTTTAAGACACTAACACTGTTGCTAACAAACTCTCCATTTAAGCTATTCAATATCACATCCACTCCCGCTCCATTAGTATCAACCTTAATCTGATCTTTAAAACTTAAGTCCCTAGAACTATATACGTGCTTTATTCCGTTAGCTTTTAAAAAATCCCATTTATTTGGATGAGCAGTTGCATAAATTTCAGCTCCTATAGATTGAGCAATTCGCACTGCTGCTTGTCCGACCCCACCAGCAGCATTGTGGATTAATATCCTGTCACTTACTTTTAGATGAGCGCATTTTAATAACCCATACGCAGCTGTAATATATGCTACAGGCAAAGTAGCACCTGCTGAAAAACTTAAATTAGCTGGTTTAGATATTAACAATTCTTGTGGAACTATTACATCAGTTGCGATACCCCCACCGCCAGGTTTATATACTATAACTTCATCACCTGCTTTAAAGTTTGTTACATTCTTTCCAATATCTTTTACTATTCCAGCACATTCGTATCCAAAAACCACATCTTCAGCTAATTTAGTATTGCTAGGATCTTCTATCGCTCTCATCATTCCGAGCATTCTTAGTAAATCTCTAAAATTAACTCCACTTGATATTACTTTGACTCTTACTTCATCATCTGCCAGTAATGGCAATTGTAAATTCTTCATGTGGAGACTAGTTATCACTCCATAAGTCGATAAACTCAATATTTTAGTATTACCGCTTGCCAATTTTGATATATCGAAGTTTTGCAATCTGGCTACATATCTTTCACTATTGTTGTAAACAACTTGCGTTTCTTCGCCTGAAAGGAGGAGCTCTGAAGTAATTTGCTTAGTGTCCTCAGTCAGGTTAGAATTAGAATCTAAATCTAGACAAATAACAGGTATCTCAAATTCTAATACTAATGTATTGCCAAATCCCCAGATAACACTTTGCCATAGCGACTCTCCTCTTTTTGTTCCTTTAGTTACTAGTAGCAGTTTAGTATCTAGATTGTTATCCTTAATGTATTTTGATAGCGATAACAGTACTTGGCAATCTGCCTGTATTTCGATATTATTAGTTATGTTATATAGATAAACTATGTTATCAAATCTAGTTTCTTCGGTGTTAGTATGTAATATGTTAATGTCTTCTCCGGACATTATAGTTACACTACTTGCGTATTCACTAAGACTATTCTTAAGTTGTTCAGCTATACCCAAACCATCAGAAATGATTAAACAATTACCAAGAGATTTGTTTAGAATAGTATCTTTAACTTTGTTCCACTCCACATTGTAAAAACAATCTGTATTAACTAGACCAACAATAGAACGATTTGTACTTTTTCTTAGTTTACACCCCTCTAGTATAGCTGCAATATTTCCATTTATATCGAGCAATTTAACTGTTGCTATTAGCAATTCTGTATTATCTTGCTGCTTATCATATATAATATGAGCATACAATTTTGTCTGTAGTTTCTCATAAAAAGTAAATTTCTTATAACCAATTGGTAAATATAAATCATTATTTGGAACAGCTGCAAGCAATACATGAAAACAACTATCTAATAAGGCAGGATGACTGATGTAATCCTCACTGTCATCCTTTAGTTCTATATACCCAAGCGCTTCTCCTGTGTTGTTGGACCATAATCTTTTTATATTTTGTAAACTATTTCCGTAATCTATACCCTTAGTTTTTAAATTGTTATAAAATGCTTGTATATCTTCTCTCTCAATAAGATTCTGTTGAATATTTACTATGTCAAGTTTCATAGTCAAAGAATGCAGATCACTAAACTCAATTTTACCAGTTACATGCTTGTTCCAAGATGGAAAATTATTCTCTGTATTTAATGAATGTATTTCAGCATTATACAAACAATTGCTTTCTGTGTTTAGTAAAACTTGGATAAGTCTTGTATCACTTACCTCAAGTGATCTTTCAATACTAATATCGTGTAATATAATCGTCTTATATTCAACAGATGGCGTTGATTTAAATAAAGCTAATTTAGCTCCAAATACTAGCATCTCTATATAAACACTAGCTGGACATATGGATTTATCAAAAACACGATGATCTCTAATATAATCTAATTCCTGGATTGATACTGTCGATTCAAATTGAAATTGACCTTCTTTTAAAAGGGGAGAAATTTTTTGACTTTGTAATAAATGATGTTTTATTGCTATATTGTACAATTCAGAATTATAGTCCTGTACCACGTCCACCCATGTATATTTCTTATCAAAGCAATAGTTAGGCAACGCAGTCTTAGAATATTTTTTATTATCATAAAATCCTGGCCAATGAATATCCATACCTTGAACATAGCAACTTGCTAAACTACTGAGCAACGTATCTATTTCTTGCATAGGTCTGATACTTGGAAGTAAAAGTCTCTCGTTATAACCTTTTTGTACTTGATAGCTACCAATCAAAGCAGTCAGCACTGGTTTTGGACCTATTTCAATAAAATTGCGAATACCCATCTCATCTATTACTCTTATGCTGTTAGCAAAAAGCACTGGCTGTAATATATGTTCTGCCCAATATTTGCCATCTAACTTCTGTAAAGGATTATTAGTAACATTTGATAAAAGTATAATCTGCGGTTTGCAATATTCAATTGTATTCGCGAGTTCTAAAAACGCACTATAAACTGGTTGCATCAAATGTGAATGAAACGCATGTGAAACACTTAAGAGAGAGGTTTTATAACCCAACTCTTTTATGTCATCTTGTAATTTAATGATAGCATCATAATTTCCTGATACTACTATACTATCCAAAGAATTAACAGCTGCAATTGACAAGTCATCTTTATACTTGTTCATACACTTTTCTACAAAATCTCTATTAGCTATTATACTGAGCATACCTCCTGGAATTTTTGATGCTAAACTTTCAATCAGATAGCCTCTGGCAGCGATTAATTTTAAAGCATCTTTTAATGAAAATACCCCAGCAATACACGCAGCAACATATTCACCTACACTATGACCCATTACTACACTTGGTTTCAGTCCCCACGATAACCACAATTGAGCCAAAGCATATTCAAACGCAAACAAAACAGGCTGTGTATAACGTGTTTCCTTTAATATTTCTCCATTAGAATACTCTTGGCTATATAGTAACTCTAATAGATCTTTATCCATATACTCTGAATAACACGCAAGTATCGCAGCGCATTCATCTATTGAATCTTTAAAAATAGGATACTTATTATACAATTCATATCCCATATTTGCATACTGAGAACCTTGACCCGTGAATAAAAATGCAACCTCTTTGTTATGTTCGCCTGCAGTAATCTTAATATCAGCTGTATTTTTCTTATGTTCTATACATGCGCTTAGTTTCTCTTTCAGATCTTCTAGTGAGTTAGTTTTAATAGCAAGTCTATAATTAAAATGGTCTCTACCTACATTGGTAGTATAACAAACCTTCGCTACATCTTGCTCTTGATATATAAAGTCCTTATATTTGTGCATAAGACGCAGTAAAGCTGATTCATTTTTAGCTGATATAGTAAACAAATAATTATCCATACTAGGACATTCATTTGCAATATTGCTATTATGATCAGATATAATAACATGCGCATTTGTTCCACTCATTCCAAAGGCACTAACACCAGCTAATTTCCGTCGTGACTCATTCCATTTTGTTAATTCTATAGGTACTGAAAACAAATTTTCATCTAACTTAAGACGAGCATTAGGCTTATCAAAATGTAAGTTTGGTGGTATAGCATTATTTTTTATAGATAAAGCTACCTTCATTAAACTAGCTAAACCAGCTGTTGCACCTAAATGACCAATATTAGTCTTAACGGAACCTAAATATAATGGCCTAGTTCCCTTACGAAAAAATACTTTTGACAAAGAGTTTACTTCTATATAATCTCCTAAAGAGGTACCTGTTCCATGTGTCTCTATATATTGCACATCCTGGGAATCAATGTTTGCATCCTTAATTGCTGCATGCAACATTTTTTGTTGTGCAATACTAGATGGAGTAGTAATTGTCAAACTCCTACCATCATGATTAACAGCTACTCCTTCTATTACAGCTATAATATTGTCACGATCTTTTTCTGCATCAGATAGTCTCTTGAGAATCATAACATTACAACCTTCTCCTTGTGCAAAACCATCTGCCCTTGATGAGAAGGTCTTACACCTTCCATCTTTTGACAGCACGCCCATTTGGGAGAATCCAATCGTCATATGAGGAGTTAATAGTAGACTTATACCCCCTACTAATGCGAGTTCAATATCATGACTTTGTAATGCTCTAACAGCTGAGACTAGGCTTACTAAACCAGATGAACATGCTGTATCTGTTTGTACGGATAGACCATGTAAGTTCAAAAAATAAGAAATACGTCCTGATGACAAACTACGTAAATTACTTAAAGTTGAATAAGCATTAATATGACGAACGTGAGGTATATAATATCTTTCTGCTGAATAATCGTCCCAGTGCATACCGATGTATACGCCTGTATTGCTCTCAGCAAGAGTGGATGGAGGTATTCCAGCATTTTCTAAAGCTTCCCACGAGACTTGAAGTAATATTCTATGTTGTGGATCCAAACTGTTAGCTTCCCTATCTGACATCATAAAAAATTCAGCATCAAAGCTTTTTATTATATCGTCTTCTAAATATGCCCCAGTCTTAACATAATACTTACCAGGCGTGACATTAGGGGAATAATATTTATCCATATCCCAATCTTTACGTACCTTAGGTATCTCACCGATAGCGTCCAGCTTCACAGCTAAAACCTTATCCCAGAACTCATCTGGTGTGTTAGCACCACCTGGCATTCTACATGCCATACCAATAATAGCTATACTTTCTTTCATATTTTATATTATTATGTAATTACTTTTTCTTTTGCTTTACAAAACTTATTATATCATTTATAGACTGAAAATTAGTTTGAACCATCTCTTCAGGTTCGAATGATACATCGGCACCTTGTTCTATAAATTGAATTAAACGAAATATATCCATTGAATCTAATATTCCTTGCTCTATGATATTTAAATCATTTGTAATTCTAATTTCTGGTTTGTCATACAAAAATTCTTCTTGTATAAAGTTACTAATTGACTGCTCTAATTTTTTGATATCCATAAACTTACCTATTGCTTGCTAACTCTTTTAATCTTACCTTATCAACTTTGCCATTATGAGTCTCTGGTAGCTCTGATAAAAAAGTAATAAAAGTAGGAACCATATACCTTGGCAAAAACTTACTACAAAATTTTTTTACGGCTTTTTCATCCAGTTTTTCACCATTTCGGGGACTGGAATTATTTGATACTACAAAAGCATGTATTAAATTTGTATTTTCCACATCTGGAATCGGTACTACTGCACTTCTAATAATATCTGGATGATCGTGTAACACGCTTTCTATTTCTCCCATTTCTATACGATAGCCTCTACTCTTTATCATCCCATCTAATCTACTTAAGTAGATTAGATCACCATCGACACCTCTTTTAACCCAATCCCCAGTGTAATATAAGCCTTTTTCTAACTTGTTATTATTTTCATTTCCCCAGTACATAGACATAACATTTGGACCTTGTACACATAATTCACCTTCAATAACATCAGTCTTAAAGTTGGTCTGGTCATTTTCTATATTTATTATCCTATTATTGTTTAATAACACTAACCTATTATATGGGCAGGACTTGCCTATAGGCAACCGATCCCGTATGTTATCCTTATCTACTTTATAATAAGTACATACATTAGTTTCAGTTGGCCCATACAAATTATAAAACAATGCATGAGGTATTATTTTAGTTAATTTTTTTAAATATTTAGTGGGAAATACTTCACCAGCAAATAATACCAATCTTAAATTAGAAAAATCTAACTGCTCTAATTTGCCATATAAAACCATCTTCACTAATATTGATGGCACCGAATACCAAACATTTATCTTTGATTTAACAATCAAAGAAGCTAGGTTATATGGAAATAATGAAACCTCTGGAGGAATTAATACAATAGTTCCACCACTCATAATGGTGGTAAAAATATCAAAAATTGATAAATCAAAATGTAAAGGAGCATGATTTGACACAATCTCACCAGGAAGGAGTTTAAATTCATTGTATGCCCACTCCACAAAAACATATGAAGCTCGATGACTTACAACAACTCCTTTCGGAACACCAGTAGAACCAGACGTATATAGTATGTATGCAGGGTCAGTTTCTATTACTTTAGGGATATCGTAGGATCTACCGTATTCTAATATATCTTTCCATTGAAAAATTACTCCATTTTGATATTTTAAACTACTTACTTCATCAAAAATCACCAACATACAATTCTTTGGTAATTTATCAACTATTGTTATAACCTTAGAACTAGTACTTAAGATAGCTACGGGATTACTATCATTGATTATTGTTGTAATTCTATTAACAGGAGCACTAGCATCGAGAGGAACATATACAGCTCCCGCTTTTAATATCGCAAAAATACTTATCAGTGAATTAATAGATTTATCCAGATAAATACACACTCTATCACCTAGCTTTATTCCATTATTAATGAAGCAATTACACAATCTACTAGTTAGGTCATCTAATTCACCGTAGGTAATAGTGCTATCCAAACAACTTGCAGCTAATTGTTCTCTATTTTTATCTACTGAATGCAATAATATATTATGTAACAACACTTTCTATAAACCCATAAATTTTGCTATTACAATTTTTTGCATTTCAGTAGTACCTGAATAAAACTTACTGCCTATAGCATTTCTTACTTCCCTTTCTATCTCATTTTCAGTAATGTACCCATTCCCACCATATATCTCTATAGCATTTAGACTACACCTTACCCAAGCCTCACTAACATATAAATTAACTAAAGCAGCATCCATTACTACTTTCTTATTGTCATCTTTTTTCTTGGCTAAATTATAAATCAGGTTTTTAGCATTCTCTAAATCCATCTTCATCTCGACTAATTTACCTGATATGTACTGGAATTTACCTATAGGCTGTCCAAATTGTTTATGTGTTTTTGCATATTTTAAGGACTTTTCTAACAATCTTTCCATAGCACCAATTGATCTACTAAGAATAAAACCTCTCTCCCATTCCATGCTACTTGTAAAAATTAAAGAACCCATTCCTTCACTTCCAAGTAACTGGAATTCATCAATCTCACAATTTTCAAGTCTTAATCTAACAATCCCAGCAGTTCTATTTCCCATAGTTTCAATCAATTTACTTGTTATCAAACCAGGAGTATCTTTGTGTATAATAAACGCACTAATTCCTTTTTCCTTTAAGCTTGGATTAGTAGTAGCAAATATAATAAAAATATCTGCTACTGCTCCATTTGATACATAATGCTTCTCGCCATTAAGAACGTATTTACCACCTCTTTTCTCGGCAGTAGTCACTAGACTATATATATCTGAACCAGCTTTTGGTTCAGTTGCAGAATGTGAAGCTATTATTTCACCTGAACACATTGAAGGTATATACTGCTCTTTTTGTTTCTTGGTACCAAAATGCAATATCGGCATCGTACAAGCGAACATGTGAGCACTTATCCCGAATAATAAACCATCATCTAGACAAGCGTATCCAAGTCCTTGCATACCACAAACCGTATTTAATACACCTAAGTCTTTGCCACCATAACTCTTAGGAACAAGCCACCCCTGAACTCCATACTGGGTACATTTCATCCACGCATCCTTATTAAATACCGACTCATAATCATTCTTTACGATATCATAATCTAAATTCTGCTTTGCAAATTCTATAACCTGTTTTTTTAAATCTTCCTGTTCTTGGCCTAGCATATATCTCTCCTGAAAACTATTATAAATAATTCCTAACTATCTCTTCGTAACAATATTTTTATGACTTTGATTTCACAAAATTGAGTACATCATTTAAATTATGTAGTTGATTTTGTTCATCATTACTAATTTTAATATTGAATGCTTTTTCTAACGAAAAAAAGAAAGACATTCTATCCAAGGAACCTATACCTTGAGACCACATATCTGCATTCACATCTATAGAGTGCACATTTTCTTTATGAGTTGCTTTGGATAAAATTAAAATCATATTTTCCATTGTTTTTTCCATAACACGCTATACCTCTATTTATATTAGACTGAACCACCCTCAGCTCTAAGCTGAGGGGCTATAACGTGGAGTCAATTTGAAATTGACCTAACTCCATCGGTTCGCCTTCCTGTTCCTCTATATACCTTTGTATTAGTTCATCCGTAATATTTCCCGAACTAATAGCCATGTACCCTCTTGCCCATAAATG
>Ga0164294_10001531_pt1 | contig 21471 bp, 18 predicted proteins | sample GEODES005metaG_FD_111479 | JGI IMG/M metagenome (GOLD analysis project Ga0164294, IMG submission 111479) | Oligotrophic lake water microbial communities from Sparkling Lake, Wisconsin, USA - GEODES005 metaG | ecosystem: Environmental > Aquatic > Freshwater > Lake | place: USA: Sparkling Lake...
ACCTTCAAACCGCTCTCCACCGTTTGCGGATTGAGCGAAACAAACGCGAAAGTAAGGGCAAACGGCCCTCGGTTCGCAAAAAATGGTTTCGGAAAACCATCTGGTCCAACGCAGTATCCGCGTGGATCTTCCCCACCGGGCCGCGGAAGGGGGGAAGCAGCGAGCCCACCCTTTCTATGCCAACATCCACACTGGCATCGCGGGGGTTGGTGGCTTCGGGCCCAAAGCCGCGGTTGGTTACCAGATTTTGGGATGGAGTGATAGAGACCCATCCCCGCTTCCACAAGTGAGATACCCATGGATAATCCCATGTCCGAATTTCGCCATTGGTTACCCCTTTGTATATCCGGTTCCAATAGTGGCTCTCCCTCCCCTTAGCCTCCGGAAAGTACGTTCGGAAGCCGCCTTCCGGCCAAGTCCAACGCCGAGGATCATAGGAGTTCCAGGCCCTCGCCCAGGTCGCCCAGCCCCAAATATGAAGGTAGCGGGAAAAAAAATAATCTGCGGAAATCGGTACATTTTTCGGCAGGAAACAGTTTCCGGAAATAGCCGCTACCTTAGGTTCATTGCGATACCGTGCCAGCATCTCAGCACAGAAAGGAAAAAAGTCAGGCGATGGATGGCAGTCTTCCTCCAAAATCATGGCCTCCTTTTCCTCCGCGAATAGGGCATCCAGACCTTGTTCCACGCCCCGCTTCAGGCCGAGATTTTTGGCGGCATACACCTTTTTCACCTCGCAATCCCAGGTAATTCTTTTTTCTGCCTCCTCCCGGGCTGTGCGGCAAAGTGCCTCTTCCTCGGCGCCTCCATCCTTTTTGGGGCCGTCCGCCAAAATCCAAAGTCTCCGAGGCCTAGCCTGCCCCAAAACCTTCATTAGATCCCTTACCAAAGCTGGTCTTCGGTAGATAACGATAGCGATCGGTGTAGTAGCCACGCGCGTGTTACTCACCAATAACACCCGTCCTCTTTTTGCTCATGACCAGCAGGGGTGTCTTCTGACAAAGGGCGAATCCAACAATCGTTGTAATACCTAGACCAATATCCATCCCAACGCTTCCCCTGGATTCCAAAAGCCACCTGGGTGGATCCACCCAGATGAATTCCCTTTTTTCCTGCTTTTTTTAAGTTCCCAAGCAGAGGTAACGACCAAGCTCCGGCTCCCACCAAGGCAATGTCGAACTCCTCGCGCAAAGCTGCCTCTGTTAATTTATATAATCCCTCTGACCAATCACGATAAGGGGACGCCTCAAGATATGAAAAAAAGGGGCAACGCAAAAATCGACACCGAGTCTCCATGCCTTTCAACCTCACAGACCAATCAAATTTGCTGAAGACTTTTTCCAGATGGACGACTTGTTTTTGCATGGATTTGACAAATGGAGAAATCACCAACCACCTCTGCTCGGCGACCAAGCCAAGCATAAAAAAGGGGGATAAGGTGTCGGGAGATAGAAGTTGGGCAGCAGGACAAAGCTCCGAGGCGATGGCCCTTTCATATTCCTGAAGAAAAGCCGTTTCCTGCCAAAGACTGATGCCGTCCAGACTGGCGACGCTGGAGCGGTAAATTTGCAAAAAGGCATCGAACTGCCTGCGCGTGGCAGGAAAAACCCCCGAATCATGGAAAAGCCGATCAGCTTGACGCTGCCAACTCAATCTTTTTGGCCAGGGCATCCGCAAAACTCGGTCGCCAAACTCCAACGCCAGCAGTTCGGTTGTTCCAATCTTCCCGTAAATCATGCCCTTCGGAGACTCACATATTTTTTCCAGCGAGGAGAATATGTCAGCTCGGGGGAGGGTGGGCCAGCGAGCTACGGGCCTGCCCGTCCATGGATTCAATCGCCAGTTATTTAGCGTCTTGAACGGATATCGTAGGAGCAAGTTCAGGGGCTCTCCCTCATGCGGCGGACAATTCTCGCTAAGGCATGTATGGAAACTGCATCACAGCAGAAACTATCCGAGAAGCATCTTTCTTGCAAACAGTGAAATAGCTCTTTCAAGCGATCCGAAAGCTTGTGTTGCTCCAGACAGACCTGTTGTCCGTGGAAAGCCATCTTTGCATGCGAACCAGGATCCTTGAGAAGCTTTTCACACATACAAGCCAGGCTTTCCGGCTGGTTACGCTCGTAGCCAAGATAATGAACCCCGGGTTCCAGTCCTCCAGGATGTGGGCTGGAAACATCGTGCTGCAGGACACAGCCACCCATGGCCAGATTTTCAAAAAAATTGGAAGTAAAGCCCGGACAGTTGGATGGCAGGTTCAACAGACCTTGGTAAGTGTCTTTCTCTCTGACAATCTGCCCGATGCTTTTTTCAGGATTCGTGGCCTCGCGCCAGATGAAGCCTGGCATGTCCCTTGCTTTATTAAACAATTGGATTCGGTCTTGGTAGGCCTCGGCAAAATCACCCACTTTCAGCTTTCCGACCCAAAAAATCTGGCTCTTTTTCAGCGCAAAGCATTTCCGCGGCCGGAAGGTTTCCGAATCCACATATTGATGGCAGAAATGGGGATGCGCTTTTGCGGAGGAAATAATGTCGGTAGCATCGGGATCAAAATGTGCAACAAAGTGGCATAAGCTGGCACATAGCCGGGTTTTTTCTTCGCTACCGGGGAAAATCGAGCCAACAACCCTTTCCGTGGCAACCCCCATCCAGATCCGCCCATCCCTTCCCCGCCCGTAACATCCTAGCCGGTCAAGTTCATACGTCAGATCATCTAGGTGGTGGTCATTGAGTAAAACCACCACACCCTCTGATGGAATCCGCCGAAGGGTCAGATCGACCCTATCCCTCTGGTGCCAGATAACCCTTGGACCAGTTCCGAGGCCCTTTAGATTTAGAATCCAGGACTCCCTCATGGAATAAGGAAAGATCCTGAGATCGGGTACGATCAGGCATATGTCGGATGGATTACGGAAGAACATTTCGGGGAGACAACCAGCGCAGGAGAGACTTACGGGGATACCGTAAGACCGAACGGATTCCAAGATGCTTAACCCGTTCTTCCTGCCAGTTTTTTAGTTTTTTAACGCTTAAGAATACCCTTGGAACATTCCGGCATGTGTAAGACCAGAATTTCATTTTTTGGCTTTCCGAACCATCTTGCTCAAGCAAGAGCCGGAAATAGGTCGGGTCGTCGAGAATTTCCTCAGGACTAGGGCGCCAGGTTCGTACGGCGTTCCGGAGTATCCCAGGGAGTTTTTTTCGATCCTGCATCCAACACCGGTGGATACTATACATATCCTTGCGGGCTCTTTGACCTATCGCTTTCATTTCCGCGGGGGAGCGCAAGCGGTTGAGAACGTATGACTCAGTGTCCTGGGCTAATAGCACGCCATTTCTACCTGAGTGGATGTACTCATTTGCCGTCGGGGAATTCATGGCATAGACGCACATCCCCATGGCCATTGCCTCCAAAAAGGCCAGCCCGATACCCTCAGTTTTTCGCGGAGCAATAAAAATATTATGGCGCGATAATTCCTTTAAATAAGAGAGGCGCGAGCCCCAAGGAGCCTGATTATTTGCAACAACTAGCTTTTGATCACTGAGTTGCTTGAATGTGTAGGAGCGAATGTTTCCCGGAGGGAAAAGCCCTCGGACGCCCGAGGCATCAATCTCATCGGGATGACGTTCCCAGAAAAAAAGCTTTCTGCCATGCGCCCAATCTACCTGGGGAATCTCTCGAGGATCAGGAGCGTAACGGAACAAGTGATTTTGTCGGACAATGTTCTCCAGTCTTTGATGGAAAGTTGAGGAAAAGTGAACAAAGGGATGATCCCTGATTTTGGCATAAAATGCCAACGGCACGTGTTGCGCATGGTCGTACATTGGCACGACCACAACGGGACAGATCTGGCCGAGATATTCTGCGAGCTGATCATTTTGAAAGAGAATAATCGCGGTGGGTGGTCGGGCTCGGATCTCATGAAGATATTTAGACAGTTGTCCGGGAGAGTTATAAACCACCCGATCGCAGCCAAATTGCTGCTGCAGCCAATCGTTGGATCGGGTATGTCGGTGACTTGGATGGGTGAAAAAGTGAATCACAAAGATTTGTAGTGATATTGTCGAGGACCAGTGTCTCCTAATTTCCCTTGATACAAAAACGATAAGATATTTTTCGGCCTACGTTTCTGAACTCTGAATTTCGTCTCATTAACCGGGTATCGCCAAGCTATCTCATGAGGGCATCCACGAAAAGGCGGCGAAAAAGCTTAGCGCTTTTGATTCCACTTGCATCGGGTATAAACCTATGGAGTGTGGAAGTGCCCCGACCTTTGCAGCTGAATCGATGCCTTTTGTGAAACTGCATATTCAGGTATTTGGTCAGCAGCGGTTTGTTTTCTGAACCCAAAACCATCAGGTCGATACGATGTCGGCGGCAGATTCTTTCCAAAAAGAAGCCCGCCCATGGACCGGAAAGGTATTTTAATTTCGAGAAGCGGATTATTTTCAGCCCGGGCAAGGTTTTTTCCAGCCCTGCACTTTCCAAAACTTGGATGTAGCGCGCAAACCCATCTCTTGACCATTGATCTAGTACTTTTCCGAAAACTTTTTGGCCCAAAAGCAATTTTGCCCCCGCTACCCAGCTGCCGTCCAAAAGGATTTGCTTTCCCGCTAACGCAGATAAAGCCGGCTTTGAGTGTCTTCGAAAATACCATTTCCCCCCAGCTTCCCGAGCCAAGGGCTTCAGTCCCATCGCCTGCGGGGTGCTGACCGTGGTGTGATCATGGACCCAAGGAAAATATTGGGACAGTCGACGGGGAGATCGGTATTGAACGTCCCTCTGAAGAGAACTCCATTTTTTGAATAGCCCACCGTAGCCATAATATGTTTCCTTAAATCGTACCTGTTCCCGTGTCGCATAGGCGAAATGATCAAAGACAGCGCCGACTGCCTCCGTTTCCTCATGAGTAAAAGGACAATAGGAGCCTACATTTACCTTTCGGAACCATGGCGGCCTTCTGCCAATTAAGACATTCGGCTCGTGACTCAGCCAAGCATCCCCCGGCTGATACCGGTAGACCCTATGCCACTCAATATTTGAATCTTGGGAGTATCCATGGCGGGAACTGATGACTGCTTCGGGACCAATATAGAAATTACACCAAAAGTGAGCACTGTTTTTATGAGGGTTCTCCAAAAACAGTCCGTAAATCTTTTCAATTTGCCAAGGAGCCCAAAGCTCGTCGCTTGACATCTCCCATAAAAGGCAGGGCTCTGCAAGAGCAGGCAAATAGGCTCGCTCCATTTCAATTTTCCCGTCCCAAAATTTCCCTTGCGGTTTTCGGTATAGAAAAAACTTTTTTGGATACTTTTCCTTCAAGCCGTCCAAAAATTCGGTGGTACCATCTGTACTGAGGGAGTTTTTCACGGCCCAGGGGGGGATCCGCCCTCCTTGGGCAAGGCTCCAAGCCGTGTCATGACGCAGCATCGCAACTCCCTCCACCACATGCCACTCCCAGGGTATTTTTAGCTTTGAAAAAACCGTCGGATGATGCCGGAGGAACGGCATCCCATCGTACACCAGCGTGACGAAAACTATTTTCAAGCGCATCCGCCACTTGCAGACAAAAGCACGTTGCAGACGCGCCGGATTTCATCTTCCTTTATTTCCGGAAACATCGGCAAAGAAAGGATTCGATCCGCCAGCTGCTCGCTAATCGGGAAATCTCCCCGCCGGTGCCCGGCATCTCGGTAGGCTTCCTGTAGGTGGACAGGAATCGGATAATGAATCCCATGCGAAATGCCGGCCGCATCTAGTCTCTTTTGCATCTCGGGGCGATCCCCGGTTTGTACCACGAAAAGGTGCCAAACTGGGTTTGCATAGCTTGCCGTCCTAGGCAATCCCAAGCCCCCGTTTTCCAGTAGTTTTTTGTAAAGGATGGCCGCATTTCTTCGATTCTCATTCCACTTAGATAAATACCTCAATTTTACACGCAGAACGGCTGCTTGGACAGTGTCCAACCGTGAGTTGAAACCCTTCATTATGTGAACATATTTGACTTTTTGCCCATAATTTCTGAGTATGCCAATTTTTTCTGCCAACGCGGCATCCCGGGTCACAACCGCACCACCATCCCCGTAGGCACCTAAATTCTTACCCGGGTAAAAGCTAAAACAACCTATATCGCCCATGGTGCCACAGATTCTTCCCTTATAGGTGGCTCCGTGTGCTTGAGCAGTGTCTTCGATCACAAATAGTTTTCTTTCTTTGGCGATTTTCAGAATCGGGTCCATGTCGGCCGGATGCCCATACAAGTGGACGGGCATGATCGCTTTAGTTCTAGGCGAAAGGGCTTTTTCGATGCTTTGAATATCGACGGAATAGTGCATCGGGTCACAATCCACGAACACCGGCTTGGCCCCAGTGCTTGAAATCGCCAAGGCACTGGCAATATAGGTATGGGTAGGAACTACCACCTCGTCCCCGGGGCCAACCCCCAAGGCCAGCAAAGCCAAATGCAGGGCATCCGTACCGTCCGCAACTCCAACGCAATGAGGAACCTGGTTGAAGGCGGCAAATTCCTTTTCAAATTCCCGCACCGCTGCTCCAAGAATAAAATCTCCCTTTTCTAGAACGGAGGAGACCGCCTCCCGTACTTCAGCTTCAATATCGCGGTACTGCTGTACTAGATCCACAAAAGGAACGGGCGGTGTAGGTATTCCCATTAGCAACGGCGTTTTTTCTTGGAGGCGACCGGACGGACACCGTTGTCTTGAACTCTCCAGTGGGTATTGGTGATCGGGCATATGGCAAATCCATAGTCATCAAACAGGAGCTTGGCTCCTGCGGGCGAGACCCAGCCGGTCCGTTCAGCAGGACAGCCAAGCATCTGGGCGTGATCCGGAACGTTCCGCGTCACAACAGCCCCGGCTCCGACCATGGCAAAACGTCCGATGCACACACCCGGCAGGATGATCGCTCCAGCCCCTAGGCTGGCCCCTTTTTTCACCCGCGTGCCTGTGCACCAAGAGGTTCCACTGTAGCGCTTCTTTGCCCAAGGGGACCGCGGGGAGCGTGGCAGGAGATCATTGGTGAACAGCACTCCGGGACCTACAAAGACATCATCTTCCAAACGGACGCCCCGCCAAACCATCACCCCGTTTTTCAAAGTGACACGGTTTCCTACAATGGCCCCGTCTTCAATAAATACCTGTTCTCCCACATTGCATTCGCGACCTAGTCGGGCCTTCGGCATTACATGGGCAAAGGCCCAAACCCTAGTTTTGCTCCCGACCGAAAGGCTTTCCACCAAGGCTAGGGGATGAATGAAGTTGCCGGCATCCCTTTTCATTTTCTTAAACAACTCTGGACTCGTTTCAAGGTTCTGACTACCCCAGAAGCGAATTCTACCCCCGAAACAGCCACTTTCCCTGTCCGACAGGCCCGGAGAAAGGCCTCAGCTTGGAGGCGCAACGGCTCCTCCGCCGCCACTTTGATTAAGTGAACGTCCCCCTCCAGAAGGGATATTCGGAGAAATTGCCCATAGTCTCCGATGTCATGGTTCGCCTCGGCCTTTTTCTCATGGATCATCACGGGATGGGAAAGGGAAAGATCATCCCAGGTAACCATCTTTTTGCTGCACACCAAGGTGATTTGCCGGACTTTCTTGGGATCCAGCCAACTGCAGTGAATGGTGGCCAGAACGTTTCCCGGGTAACGCATGGCAATGTTCACTACATCCTCAACCCCGGGCTGCAAGAAACTGGCACCCATCGCCCGTACTTTCTTGGGCTCTGCACCCAGGAGCCAATTGAAAATTGCCACATCGTGCGAAGCAAGGTCCCAGGCGGCGTTCACATCCGAACGGACCGGACCCAAATTGGTCCGGATCGCGGAAAGGGACCGGGGTTCCCCCAAGACACCGCTGTGCAGAAGTTGCCGCACTCTCTGGATCCCAGGATTGAAAAGGAAGACGTGACCCACCATCAGAATTCGGCGCATTTTTCGGGCCAAGGCCCGAAGTGCGACCGATTCGGAAACGCGGGTACAAAGCGGTTTTTCACATAAGACGTGCTTGCGGTTACGCAAGGCAAGTTGAGCGAGCCTGGCGTGGGTTTTCGTTGGAGTGGCGATCACCACGGCATCAACCTCGGAATGTTGGAGCAGGGCCAGCGAGCTCGAAAACATGGCGAGTCCCGGATGCCGTTGCCCAAATTTGCTGCGCAATGCGGGATTGCTGTCCGCAACCGCCACCACTCGGCAACCCTGGAGCTGGCAGAAAACACGCACGTGGTTGGGGCCCCAGCGCCCCAAGCCGATCACCCCGATCCGAATCATACCCACCCCAAAAACCTCGGCAGGCGGAGGCAAAAAATGCTAAAGCCGTTCCTTAAATGGAGATTTTCCTTCACAAGCCTGTAGGCCGGATCTTTGAGTAGAGTCTGCCGATTGTTCCAGTTTTTAAAGGCGCGCACATCATCAAGGGCGATCCAGCGGGAGCCGTAAACCTGGCGAAGCTCGGCTTCACCTGTGAATTCGCTCCCATCAATCAGCACTAGGTCGAAGAAGGTTAGACTATGGCGATCTTTGATCTTTTCAATCCACCCGGAAGAGATGCCGGGGTCCCGCTGATTTTCCCCCTGCCACCAGTCCCGCACCTCGCTTAACCCGTATTGTAACAGTCTGTTATCCGGGTTTTCATGGAACCATGCGTCGACCTCCTTCCATGAAGAAATCTGTTCGGAATGAACTGAGGATCCGAAGCAGGCTTCCACACCAGAAATTCCTGCAACCGCAGCCTGTAAATCCCGATAGTGCCCTGGATCCGCCTCAAGACAAAAAAGCCGCTGATCACGCCGGCCTTGGAGGATGCCCTGAAGCAGGGCTTGGGTGCTTCCGTTTCCAGAACCAGAACCGATCTCAAGGATGGTTTTGATCGCCCGCAAGTTGACGAGTTTAGCGAGGTGACTTGCAAAAGAATCGTTATGAATTTCCGGATCCACGACTTTACCTTGGAGACGAAACCAAGCGACGACTAAACATTTTTCGGAAAAGCCGGAAGGGCTTGGTGAGATACTTTCCCATAACTACCTTGAAAATAAGCCAAAAAATCAAAGCTCTTTGAGAAAAACTCAAAAGATTTTTGCCCGTAAGAAGGTGCCAAAAATCCTTGGCGGAGTTTTTTAAGGACCAAGAATCCACAACATAGGGCCGGATTACCCGTTCCTGTAAAAGGATTTCAACATAGCGGTTGGGCAACCAATTCGGGACTGGCCGCCCACGCGGAGGCAAGTGGGCAATTTGAGCGGCGAGCTTTTCCATTTGTACATCCTCGGAATAGTTTTCTAACACTATTTTATGAAATTTCTTTGCTTTTTGCTGTAAGGCCCCATCATCTTGGAGCAGACCATTTAGAATTGGAACGGCTTCTGCAATCTGCTTAAACATGGGCACCTCCCCATCAGGAAAGAGCAACTCAATGGAGGGCGCGTACTCACTTACACATATCGCCCCGGCCAAACCGGCCTCAATGACCCTGCCTTTAAATTGACGGAAACAGTCAAAGGGAAGAAACGAAAATCTCCCCCCGTCATTCGCCGAATCGGAAAAATTCAAAATGACCTTAGCTTGGACCATCAAACGGCACAGTTCTGGGTAACTGAGCTCATTTACATCCGTATCGTGAAGATCGATCTGCAAACCCGTTGCTTTTAAAGCGTTGATTTTTTCAAAACGGCCGCCTTTACCTAAGCTTCCAAAGAAAAGTACATTGCATTTTTTTTCTTGCCATTGAAGCGGAGCAAATTCCTCGCTAGAATTTTCAAGAAAAAAGAGATCGGAAGGAATTCGCTTCTCTCGATACTTTGCCACAGCCACGGGGTCGGCAGCTAAAACCAGATCGACTGGGTAGTTTTGTAAAATATTTATTTCGTGAAAGGTAATATCGTCAAAGGAAAAAGACACCAGCCGAACCGAAGGGTCGATTTTAGCCAATTCTTCCAAACCTACTGAAAAGCAAAATTCCAAGTCCAAGAAACATATTTGCATGTTCCCCGATCTAAGAATCTCGGAAATGTAATGACTAAAATTATGAAATCCGAATTGTTTTGTCCAGGTTTGAGTATATTCCATTTTGAGATCATACTTTTTACCTAGTTTTTTAATTAATAAGGAATGCCAACGGGATGGCCCTTTGCTTAGGATAAGGGCACCGCGTCGATCCGAGGATTGTTTCATTTTGAGTGAATTAGAGTTTCTACTGAATTGATAAGTTTTTGTGAATTTTTAAAATTTTTTGGAAAGATTAGTATAAATTATTAGGTTATTTTTCTGCTGAAGAGTCGATTAACACTCATGCAAGTAATTAGTGTGCATGCTAAAGTTTTGAGTAACCCAATAAAATATATTTACATTTTCACATGCGCAAGCATAAATATTTAGTATCTTCAAATTAACTTTATTTAAATTGTTTTTTAATGTATTCATTCATGCATGGAAAAGTTTCCACTAGTTTTCTTTCTTTAACTATTAAAGCAGCTTCAACCAAGTTTCTGTGAAATTTATCAATCAAATAATTCGCTGGGATGTTTAATTGTTGTACAAACCATATGCCGAGCCCGGCCTTGTGCGTACTCCTAAGTGAGAACGTGTTACCCCCAAATACTGACCATAATCCATAAATAACTCCTGGATGAAGGCCACAATTTATCGAAGTATCATTGGATTGGATATAGTCAGTTTCAAGATTAGTAAGGATCTTTCTTTGATCTGACTCTGGAAGCTGATCAAATTTATACTCACAATCGTGACCGCATATATATCCATTACGGCTTAAAAAACGAATGGAGTTTTTTAAGTCCTTCGTAAATTGTGAATAGGCATGATTCCCGTCAATAAAAATAAAATCATATTCATTTTCAGAAATCTCGAAAAAGCTGTCCGACTTAAGGCGATAGCTAGTAATTGTTTTTTCAAGGAAGAAAGTTTTTATATTTTTAATAAATATTGTATATATATCTTTCTTTTCAGCTTCGTTTACCTGATGTTGAACTGAAGAACTGCCATTCCATGTGTCAACACATGTTAGTTTTGCGCCCTTTTTTTTACAGATTAGGCCAAGAATAATTGAGGATCTTCCCTTCCAAGATCCGATTTCGAGAACTTTCGCACCCTTGTTAATTTTTAAAGATGCAACAGTAGCAAGGGCAATAGCATCTTCAATTGGAAATTCATCTCCGAGATCTAAAGATGCATACTCTGCGCCCCATTGTTTTAAGAAAATTAAAGCTGGATCACTAAGAGCTTTCTTTAAGTTGTGAATAATATTTTTCAATGTTGTTAAGATTGGATCATATTTGCCGTGATTTGATTATTTATTGGATATTTTTTAGGCACAAGCTTTCTGTTTATTTTCCGCATTATTATCAAATAAGGATTTAACTGAGAGAATTTTGGTTATAGTTCCAATATAAGCCTTTATTTTATCAAAGTTAAGTTGGTAACTAGCGGGAATTACAAATATTTTTTCTGAGCGGTTATTTATAATACACTCGGGCTCATTGAAATCCTTAATTGCTTCGATTACTTTATGATTTAAATATACTTTATCTGAACTGCAAAATAGAAGGGTTCTATTTTTTCGATTACAAAGAACTGCTAAAAGAAAGTTTTGCAATGTCGGAATAATTTGATCAAGCCCTTCAATTGGATTGTAAAAATTGTCAAGAAGGTTATACTTATTATATTTTATGATTTGATGCTTCAGACTCAAATTGTTTGATCTTAAAAAAGTATCAGGCACTACAACAGAAAGGTAATCCAAAATTTTGATATTTTTTTTCGCTTGGACTACCAACTGCTTGTTGTTTAGTTTGTCTTTATTTAAAAGAATGAAGCTACTAATTAAAAATGATAACGGTGTTCCCTTAATAATTAATCGAGCTAATTTACCGAAACTTTTAATATTTTTAATTTTAAATTCAGCAAGGGCCAAGTCATAAATAATTGGACTGTAATTCGTATTTAAACTATAAGCTTTTCGTAAATACTCTATATTATTTAGTTGAATACCAAAAATGTGAAAACAGGCGGATTTAAATATTTGAATCACCTGATGATCAATCGAGCGAACTTGTGCAGTTTTAATATATGACAAAAGGTTAATTATTTTTCTTTGGTCGAAGTACCACTCATTAATATCTAGTTGAAGCCATTCTGTCTCTGGGTCAAATATCCAAGCTTCTTTTCTTTCGATGAGAAGAAATCTTTGCAGCAAACAATTTGTTAGCTGTAAATCTGATATCACGGTTGAGCCTCTCAAAAGATTAACAAAGTATGTTATATCTAAATTATCATGGTATCGATTCTCAATTAACTTTTTTATAGCAGCGCATTCAGATTCTATTTTTGCATTTTGATTAAAGATTATTATTGGCGGATGGTTATGCCCGTATGTCGTAATACAATGAAGAGCTTTTATTATTTTAAAATTTAAAAGATAGTTTGTATTTACTCTTTTTTGTTTTTTTAGATGCATTTCAATTGCATCGCTAACATAATTCTCCTTCTCAATTGAAGGACTCCCCCATCCTTTAATAAATATTCGCAAGGACTTCTGATTTTCTATGCAGTATGCAGTACGATTTTTTTTGTTCTCTAAAAGTGTCGACTGAATTGCCAAAGATCTAAAATACTTTGAACTTATTTTCCTTCTGTCGAAATCAATTCTTGCTTTTTGAGCTAACATTGTTCTATCAAGTGAATTGGCTTTTTTAATTGCCCTATATATTTGTGGTTCCAAACTTCCTTTAATGCTGTATGTTGCTCCATACTTTTCTAGCGAATTATTAAGTGATGTTATGTTTCCTTCTGGTAACAATGGCACAGATCCAACAGTGGCAGCGTCAATCGCCCTCGTAAGAGCTCCACCAAGATTCCTGTAATAACAAAAGACTACTTTTGATTGATTTATCAAATTAAAATATTCGATTTGCGGAACATGGCCATTTATCACAGCGACTTTAAGATTTCTCATGTTAAGTATTTTATAATAAAGTTCTGCCTTATCTCTATGCCATAACTCAAAAGCCGTACCTGATAAGACCAAGTCATATTTTCTTTTTTGAGTAACTTTAACCGATTCTATATTTTTTGATGCAGCAAAAGGATTGGGAACATAAATAATCGGCTTCGTTATTAATGATGCAATATTTTCCTTCTCTGACATATCAGTAGCACAAATGTAATTGAATCCAGCGACTGCGTTTTTTATGTAATGAAAACTATAGTCAATATCCGCAATTTGCGCAAATTTCAGGCATTTATAATTAAAGAAATGTTTCGGAATATCATGCCATTCAAGCATCTCACAAATAGCAAAATCTGGTTGAAATTCTTTGTGCAATTTTTGGAGGCCATCAGTTTCATTGACAAGGTTAACGATATTAAAAATGCTATCGTATTTGATACCATCAGCGAGGGCATGCTGTGTGTCGGAATGCCATGGCAATAAAGTCGCAACGTTTATAACTTTTTTTTGAAGAAGTTTTATGATCCTTTCCTTGCTAGGATAGTTAATTTTTGTTAACTTATTAATGATTGTTTCGTTGTCTTCGCCACAAATCCATTCACTACATGCATCATAAAAGGCCATTTCATCATCATAAGAAGCTGGACTGGATTTATTCCGCACCCCAAGCAAGCACAACTCATTACAACTTAATCCATTATTCATATGTAAAGCCCTTATCTTATGTAATATCTTGTTAAAATATCATGCTCAACTCTTTGCAAGAATTCTTGAATTGCACAGGATTATTGTTCTATTAGATATGTCCCTGACGTTAACATTTGATAAAAATTCGAGGTAACCTGGTACATTAAAACAATTGCCTTTTTGGTAAAGATGAAAACTGGGTGATTTTATGATTATTCTAGAAAATATGTTTAAAAAAATTAATTTAGGTTTTATTTCTAAATATCGCCCTTCGAAAAGACCGCGATTAATTTCTGAAAAATAGGTTTCGTGCTTATTTCACATCTCATACTTTTGAGAAAATGAAGGAAATGCTTGAAATGAGAATCTTTTTTATCTGCCATGCAGGCATCAAAGTCAGAAGTTTTTTTAATGACTCTTTTCCAAATTATTTGTGGATTATCCACTTCTTCTTTGCACTTAACTGAAATATCATTGATATTATCAAAATAATTATTTTTTAAAATATTGTCTATTTGGGGTATTGAAAAATGTTCTGCCATTTCAAGGACTAATCTTTCTTCAAGTCTTTGTAGAGTTTTGTTTTTTAATTTAAATAGTTTCGTTATTTCATTAAATATAGAATTATAATACACCTTTAATGGGATTGTTAATTTGTTTTTATTTACTTTGCCCACTTTATTGAGTGCCTCCGCTTTTTGATGCGACCACAGACTGTTTTTCCAATTAATTGAAGAGTAATTTATACATTGAGTAGTTAGTTTTTGGGGCTTGCCGGACTCATAAGTTTTTTGCGATATAATGAAATCTTTATACTTGTTTGAAGATGAGTTGACGACAAATGCTTGGTCGATGAAATAAAACTTTTTTGTATTTTGTAACACTATGCTAGCTAATTCATAATTAAGAGTTTTGCCCCAAGCGATATGGTTATTAAGATCCTTTTTTATTTTTGAAAGAAAAGTTTTTTTGTAGAAGGCATTATTTATTTTCGGGGTCGGCAAGGTTATTTCATTTGTTTTATATATTTCTTTGAGATGGGTTTGAGAATCGAATTTGTAGCAAAACATTTCCCTTGAGTAGTTTGTTAAATTAATTGTATTATTTAAATTTTTGACATTTTCTTTCAAAAAACCGCTTGTTTTCTTATAGGTCAAAATCTCTGTTTTTTTGATTTGGCGCAGCGTGCTTGCGATTGACATGAGACTATTTGGCAAAAGGATTTCATCATCCGATAAAAAGGTAACATATTCGCCTCGGGCTTTCTTTAAACTCCATTGGAATAACTGCTCATTTGAAATCCGGCAAGAAAGTTGGTAATGTCGCAATTTTCTTTTTTTTAGAAATTGTAATTCCCTCACATACTTCGTTGCGGATTTTTCGGATGCATTATTGTAGACTACGACCTCGTAATCCTCAAAATCTTGCATTAAGACGCTCATAATTGCCTCTTTTTTAAAAGATATTGCCCCCTTTCTTGTAATTATAATTATCGAAAACTGTGGCATACCTCGTTTTTTCTTAACCATTCCAAATATATCTAAGGGTTACTTTTCATCATTCTGCCCTTTCCACTGGAAATCTTTTTAAACTCCATAAACTCGGACACTTTGTTTTTCTTAGGTTATTGTCTCCCCAGACAGGAGTTGTGGACGAAAGGGTTCCCTTCTGACTTTTAAGGGGTTTCTAAAAGCTTTCTCCTGAGTCGGATCGCGGCCATTTTTCTGACGTTTTCTTTTTCCTCTGGCCCGAACTTTTTTTCGACGAGTTTAAGGTACGGTGTGTAGGAAAAAAATTTGTGCCACATTTCGTCGCGGAATCGAAGAACCTGGGCAGCACTTAAATGGTTGGTTGGTAACGGCTGTGTTTCATAAGCCAGAAAAGCGAATCCTTCGTATGTCTCTGGCAGTTTCCAGCCCCGTGCCTTGGCTTGGTAATAAAGAGGGCTACCTGGTAGGGCTTGACATGGATACACATTCATCATTTCCGTGCACAACTCCATGGCCAAGGCCTCGGTTTGCTTCATGGTTTCCAACGTGTCCTCAGGGAAACCGACAATAAAATTGGATATTACGTTGATGCCGGATTCCCGAACGCTCCCAACTACGTCGCGGATATTTACGTCTTGAAAACTTCCCTTGGAAACTTCCCGTCGCACAACCTGGTTGCCAGCTTCGATCCCCAAACAGAACCAGTTGATTCCCGCCTTTTTGAACTTGGGCAGAAGGTCCTCTCGCACTGTGTCGACTCGGGAATAACACCACATATTAAGTCCCAAATCCCGCTGAATCAGTCCATCAAGTAGGGGTTCGAAGTATCTGCGGTTTAAAAAAAACATTTCATCCGAAATCCGGATAGTTTTCACCCCCAACGCAGCCAACTTTTCAAATTCCCCGAGCATCAGGTCCGGGGACCAAAAGCGCATGTTAGAGGAGTTAGCCGAGACTACCCCGTCCGCGTTGTCCACCCGGTTGATAATGTTAATCATACAAAAGTCACATTTGAACTTGCATCCCAGGGAGGTGTAGATGGCAGCAAATGGCGTGCGTTTTTCATGGCTGAATTCGGCGTGCCAAAAGTGGGCCCGGTAAAGGTCCAATGGTTTTTCCCCGTAGGGCAACAAGTCCCAGGCATAACCAGGCAGATCTAGGTCCATCCGATCTTGCGGCACCACCCGCTCTGGGGTATTCAAGACCGCAATCCCACCTGCTTTGTGGCCGATCCCCCGCACCCCAGACAAATATTGCCGGAGGTCGGTGCGAAGGAGGTTATGCAATGCGTAAACCCCCTCATTCAACAAGACAAAGTCGACAAAGGGCAGGCACAGCACTTCCATGGGTAGAGCACTGGTATGAGATCCCACAAAGCAAACCGGGATTTTGGGGTACCGTTCTTTGAGGAGTGCCGCACATTGGATGTTTCCGATCATATTCGTGGTTCCGGAATTCGGATTTTGCCCATAGACGACGAAACAGGCCAGCCGCGGCTGAGACTCGCCGATTCTCCGCACGGCTTGCTCATGAGATAACCTCTCAGCCGTTGCATCTAAAATACCCACACCAAAGCCCTTTGCACGACAGCTTTGGGCCAGAAGCAAGCTCCAAGTTGGCGGCTCGATGGCAGCGAAATCCTTCGCCAAATCCTGATAGGCAGCCGCGGAGGAGTCCGCATTGATAAAAAGGGCGTCGAGAAGACGGTTCATGATTTCAACGCTCCATTGAGTTGACCTTGCAATTCATATTCAAAAATAGGAACCGGTTGGCGGATCGATTCCCCACGCAAGAAACGGCATGCATCCTCTGTGGCCTGCAACTCCATCTGGAACCGACAATCCTTGGCCATGGATCCCATATGGCAGGTCAAAACACACCGGTCGGATTTTAGCAGCGGGCCGTGATAGGGCTCATGCCCGAACACATCCAAAGCCGCTCCGGCAATCCTGCCTGCATCAAGGGCGCGAAGAAGATCGCTTTCGTTGAGGACTCCTCCACGGGAAGTATTGACAAGATAAACCCCTTTTTTCATCCGGCCGATTGTTTTTTGTGCGATTAGGTCACGGGTCTCGGTAGTAAGAGGCAAGTGCAACGAAATAAGATCCGCATGTTGAAACATATATTCTTTTTCCACCCATTGAACTTCCGGACGATTCTCAAAATCCCCACAGTTGCGCAGATCGTTTGCAAGTATTCGAACCCCGGGGAAGGCGCCAACCAAATGACGGATCACCCGGGAACCAATCCGCCCAACTCCGATTACCCCGATCACACTGGCTGCGACACGGCGGCCCACAAAGCGATTCCACTCACCGCCGCGCATATATCGATCCGCCAGGGTCACCCCTCGGAGCAGGTCAAGAATCAAACCGATCGTAAACTCCGACACGGCCTCCGAAGGGGCATCGGGCGTATAGGACACTTCGATCCCGCGGCGACGGGCCTCCGCCAAATCCACGCTGTCCAGACCGATGCCTACCCGGGCAATAAGTTTAAGCTGCGGGGCCCGATCGAGCACTCTTTGGTTAATGGGCTCGGTTCCCGCGATCAATACTGTGCTAGAGCCGACCATTTCCGAAAGTTCCACATCTGTCAATCTTCGACCCACTGGATTCTGACGAACTTGGGCCCCGCTAGCTTTCAGCATGTCCAACGCACACGGATCGCCTTGCGCAAATGGAGCGGTGGAGATGAACACCTCAGCGGACATTGCGGCAAAATTTTAAAAGTTTGTTGGCTATCGTTTCCAAATCTAAGCCCACGGATTTCAAAATGGATTCCCTTCCGCCATTATCGAAGCGATACTCGGAAGGGATTCCCAACCTAAGCAAAGGCTTCAGAATGCCGTTGTCAGCCATGGCTTCAGCCACTGCTCCGCCCATTCCGCCATTCAAAAAATGCTCCTCTACCGTCGCGGCACGAGAAAAAGGAGCCAAGATCTGCGAAAGGGCATTGCTTTGGATGGGCTCGACCCGATATACGTCCCCAACGCCAATGGAGATCCCACGGGAGGCAAGGGTTTTCCGCACTTGCAACGCCCTCTGAAGCATGAAGCCGTTGGCCAGAAGAAGGAGATCTTGCCCAGGGGCCACCAGCCGAATGCCTTCTTCCCAAAACGTAGTGTCGTTTTCGGCATACACATCTGGCAGAGACGACCGATCTAACCTAACGTAACGCAAAGCCGGATACTGGCAAGCCTTGGCGGCGGTAAGCTTGGCACTGACAGTGTCCCCTACAGCCAAAACCTCGCAACCGGCAATCGAACGCATACAGGTGATATCCTCGGTTGCATAATGCGTCGGACCGGCATCATCGTAGCTATAGCCGACCCCGTTACCGATGATGCAACAAGGGAGGTGCATAGAGGCCAATGCCACCTTGATCTGCTCTAGACACCGAATAGTGACAAAAGGTCCCATTGCGTAAACGAAAACTTTTTTCCCGTTTTGCGCGAGGCCAGCGGCCACATCAATCATGTTTTGCTCGCAAATGCCTGCATGGATAAATTGGTCTGGCAATTCAGCGCGGAAACGATCTAGCGCCTTGGCTCCCAGATCAGCGGTAATAAAAATGATTTTTTTATCGAGCTTTGCCTGTTCAAAGACGGTGTCGATAAAAGCGTCCCGAGGCAGAATTTTCGCGTTCATGGAGTCGGTTTCTAGCCTTCTTGAGTACTCAGTTCCTTGCGGGCGAGCTCAATTTGTGTGTCATCAGGCATACGATTATGCCAACCGGGTTTATTTTCCATAAATGAAACGCCCTTGCCCTTTACGCTTTTGGCGATAATGGCCAAAGGCTTGCCTGACCGGGACTCAAAAGACCGCTTCAGGACTTCGTGGATTTGGTTCAAATCATGCGCATCGATACTGGCGGTTTCCCAGCCAAAGGAGCGCCACTTTTCCTCAAGTGGATCAAGGGCCACACAATCTTCCGTGTAATCCAAAATACAACATCCATTGCGGTCGACAAAAACAACCAAATTAGAAAGCTTTTGGTGTGAGGCAAACAAGGCGGTTTCCCAGGTAGATCCCTCGTAACATTCCCCATCGCTAATTACCACATAGCATCGAAACTCCAGCCCGTCTTGGCGACCTGCCAGACAGTGTCCTGCTGCAATGCCAATCCCATGCCCCAAAGAACCCGTGATGGCCTCAATCCCGGGTATCGCGGGATCAGGATAAAACTTAAAGATTCCATCCGAACGGGTAAACTTCAATAACTCCCCTTGGGGAACAAACCCCATTTCCTCAAGAATAGGGTAAAGAGCCATGCCCGCGTGGCCCTTGCTGATAAAAATTCTATCTCGCTTCGGGTCCTTGGGCTGTTCCGGATTCATTCTTATCCAGCCCCCGTACATCAGGCTGACAAGAATTTCTGTGCACGACGAGGAGGATGGAAAATGCCCTTTTCTGGATCTGACCACAATTTCAAAGCATTCGCGGCGAAGCCAAGCTGCTTTTTGCCTTAAAAAATCGAGGTCTTTTTTAGATAAGCTTTCAGTTCTCATAACATCTTTAATCTATAGGATTTCCTATTAAATGGAATTCAAAAACCGACACAGGCAGCCAATCGTGCCAAGATCGAGTGCAGGGTAATTTCCTAGATAGTATCCAAAAAAGTGAACGTGGTCCACCTTTGGATATTTTTTATACTCCTCTGGGAAAAGGCGCCGGAGGTAGGGCTGGCGTAGTTCGTTGCCACCGCCAGAGGTACCCCGCCGATGCTCAATTTTGGCCTCCCGCATAGCGGCCTGGACACGGTCCCGGTACTCTGAATCGGCCTCACGAATCACCAAGGTAAGGGCGTAGTTGCTGCTGCCCTCGACGGCGAAGTCAGTTCGGAACTTCTTGTGATCCAGTCCGCTAAGGAACGCCTCCAAGTTTCGAGTGCGCATCCTGTTATTGGCATCCAAACGGGTTAGTTGAGCCCGGCCCAGCACGGCATTGAGCTCAGTGCTACGGACGTTATAAGAGGGAAAAGCAAAAATGAAATCAGGATTCAAATCGGGATAGCGTCGCACCCAGCCCTCCTTGAAGGCGTCGTCGCTCGCTTCACGCACCATGCCATGGGAGCGAAACATCCGTAAGGTTTGGTACAGTTCCGGGTCATCAGTGCTCACCATCCCCCCCTCAATCGTGCTCATGTGATGAGCGTAGTAGAACGAAAAGTTCGAGGCCCAGCCCATGGAGCCGCATTTTTTCCCGCGAAAGGTGGCCCCGTGGGACTCGCAAACATCTTCTATAAGGGGGATGTTTTTTGCACGAAGCCCACCCAGCAGTTTTTGGTTCACAGCATTATAACCAAGGATGTGAGTGAGAAAGACCGCGCGGGTGTTAGGGCCCGTTTTTGCCAAGACCTGATCCACATCCATCCCTAAAGTGTGAGGGTCGATGTCGACAAAAACCGGGGTAAACCCGGCTTGAAGCACGGAAGCGATATCAGATACCCATGTGAGGGTGGGAACGATGACCTCTCCGGGACCGCGCAGTTCCCGAAGGGCGCACATGGTGATGAGATTGGCAGAGGAGCCCGAATTGACGAAGACACTGTGGCGCACACCAAGCCACCGGGACCACTCCTCCTCGAACGCACGAACCTGGGCGGACTGAGTGAGCATCGGTTCAGGCTGTCGGAGGTAGGAGATGAGGGCATCCAGATCCTCCCGCGTGATGTTGTTCCGCATGAGAGGCAGATCAATAAACTGAATGCCCAGGCTATTTTTTCTCATCTTTTAGTAATCAGCCACAATACGTTTATGAACTATTTTTCATTTTAGGAAACATTGGAACTTCATTTCTAAATTATTTTAACGGCGGAACAACTCCCTCGGTGGACTAAGCGCGCTACCAGCCCTCATAATGTCGGCAAGCCGGTAATCATTCTGTCGATCGAAGAAAATGATCTGGGAACCCAAAGGATCAATCTCGAAAGGAACCTCTAACAGATGGGCCAGGGATTCCCGAACCGTGGGATGTGCTGAAGGTTCAACAAAAAGAAGCAGAAAGCCTCCGCCTCCTGCCCCTAGAAGTTTGCCGCCCAAGGCCCCGTGTTTTCGCGCAGTATCGATATATCCATCAATTTCTGGGCTGGAGATATCAGGACTAAGGCTGCGTTTGGCCATCCAGCCACGGTGGAGCAACTCCCCAAAAGGTCGCAATGAACCGGTGGAGGACAAAATCCGGGAAGCCTCCTCCACTATCGGCACGTAGGAAGCGAGTTGGGCTTCCTTCTTGGCGATGTCGGGAACATAGCTTTTGGCAACGTCGGACGAGGTCCGAATAACTCCGGTAAAAAAAAGCATCAAGTGGGAGGAAAAATCC
>Ga0164294_10001533_pt1 | contig 21417 bp, 23 predicted proteins | sample GEODES005metaG_FD_111479 | JGI IMG/M metagenome (GOLD analysis project Ga0164294, IMG submission 111479) | Oligotrophic lake water microbial communities from Sparkling Lake, Wisconsin, USA - GEODES005 metaG | ecosystem: Environmental > Aquatic > Freshwater > Lake | place: USA: Sparkling Lake...
CTTCTGCGTAGTCGGTGATCTTGAGGTAGTAGCCCGGAATCTCGCGCTTTTCCACCAGCGCGCCGGTGCGCCAGCCGCGCCCGTCAATCACCTGCTCGTTGGCCAGCACCGTTTGGTCCACCGGGTCCCAGTTGACGACCTGGGTTTTGCGGTAGGCAATGCCACGCTCCAGCATTTTTAAAAACAACCACTGGTTCCACTTGTAATACGTGGGCTCGCAGGTGGCTACCTCGCGGCTCCAGTCAATCGCCAAACCCATGGCCTGCATCTGCTGCTTCATGTGGGCGATGTTCTCGAAAGTCCACTTCGCCGGGGGCACGCCGTTTTTCAGCGCGGCGTTTTCAGCGGGCAGACCAAAAGCGTCCCAGCCCATGGGCATGAGCACGTTGTGGCCGTTCATGCGCAGGTAGCGCGAGAGCATGTCGTTGATGGTGTAGTTGCGCACATGGCCCATGTGCAGCTTGCCGCTGGGGTAGGGCAGCATGGAGCAGGCGTAGAACTTGGGCTTGGACGGGTCTTCAGTCACCCGGTAGGCCTCGTGGCCGTTCCACAAAGGCTGGGCCCAATGGTCGCGGGCCGCTTGCTCAATGGCAGTGTGTTGGTACTTGTCTTGCATGAGGGGTCTTGGTGGGAATGCCGGTCATTTTAGGCGGTGCACCCTGTGCCAAACCGCATCGCCGCTGCTGTGCAAGCGGCAACCGCGCCTTACTTCGGCTCTTGGGCTACAAAGCCCACGCGGCTCAGGCCGGCGCGGTTGGCCAGCGCCATGAATTCGACCACGCGGCCGTAGGGCACCTCAGTGTCGGCGCGCAGTTGCACCTCGGTATTGGCATCGCGCGTGGCCGCCTCGCGCAAGGCCGTCTCCAGCGCCGCTCCGGCCAGCGGCTGCTCGCGCAAGTAAACCAGCCCGGCCTTGTCAATCGCCACCTCCAGCGTGGGCGTAGCGCTGTCTGCCACCGGCGCCGCGCTGGCCCGTGGCAACTCCACCCGCACGGCGCTCACCATCAGCGGCGCGGTGATCATAAAAATCACCAGCAGCACCAGCATCACGTCGATCAGCGGGGTCATATTGATGTCGCCCATGGGCGCGTTGCCCGGCGTGCGTTCCATACGGCCAAAGGACATCGCCTTTACTCCTTGGACGGCGCGGTGTTCACGCCGCCTGGGCCATTTTGCGCGGTCAGCAGCTCGCGCACATCGCGTGCAAAGCCGTCCATATCGGCCTCGATGCGGACAATCAGCCGGCCCAGCAGGTTGTAGCCCAACACAGCCGGAATGGCCACCGCAAGCCCGGCGGCGGTCATGATCAGCGCCTCGCCCACCGGTCCGGCTATTTTGTCGATGCTGACCTGGCCTGCGCTGGCAATGGTGATGAGCGCGTGGTAGATGCCCCAAACCGTGCCCAGCAAGCCCACAAAAGGCGCCACCGCGCCTACGCTGGCCAACAAGACCTGACCCGATTGCAGGCGACGCAGGCTGGCGTGCAAGGCATCGCGCAGCACCCGCGTGAGTTGGGCTGCCACATCGCCCGCACCGCCCAGGCCGCGCGCAGCACGGGATTGCACAACTTGCGCCTGCGCAGCCCGCACCAAGGGAAGCACCAGGGCGCTGCGGTCAAAGGCCTGCAGGGCGTGCACCGCTTGCTCCAGGCTTTCGGCCTGCCAAAAAGCGGCCAAGCTGCGCGCCACGTCCACCCCGGCGCGGCGCAGGAGCTGGGTCTTCCAGACTATGACCACCCAGCTGGCCACCGACATCAGCAGCAGCAGCAGCGCCACCGTCTGGTGCACCGCATCGCCCTGAAACAGCTCCATCAGGCCAGAAAATGGATTCATTTCAGCCCCAGCACGTCAAACATGTCAAACAAGCCGCGCTTTTGCCCCGCTAAAAAGCGCACTGCACGCAAGCTGCCCTGCGCGTAGGTGGCACGGCTGGACGACTTGTGGCTGATCTCAATGCGCTCGCCCGTGCCCGCAAACAGCACCGTGTGGTCGCCCACAATGTCGCCGCCGCGGATGGTGGCAAAGCCAATGCTTGATGGGTCGCGCTCGCCGGTCACGCCTTCGCGGGCGTAGACAGCGCAGTCTTTCAGCTCCCGCCCCAGTGCGCTGGCAATCACCTCGCCCATCTTAAGCGCGGTCCCCGAAGGCGCGTCCACCTTGTGGCGGTGGTGGGCCTCAATGATTTCAATGTCATAGCCGGTGGACAAGGCCTTGGCCGCCATTTCCAGCAGCCTCAAGGTCACGTTCACTCCCACGCTCATATTGGGCGCCATCATGACGGGGATGGTTTTGGCAGCCTCAGCAATCTCGGCCTTTTGCGCCTCGCTAAAGCCCGTGGTGCCGATCACCATGCCCACGCCCAGTTCCCGGCATACCTGCAAATGCGCCATGGTGCCCTCAGGCCGCGTGAAATCGATCAGCACCTGGCTGCTTTGCAAGCCGGCGCGCAGGTCGGCGGTAATGGTCACTCCGCTGGTTTGCCCAGCATAGGCGCCAGCGTCGTGGCCTATGGCTGGGCTGCTGGCCAGGTCCAGCGCGCCGGTGAGCGTGCAGTCGTCTGCGCTGCGCACTGCGTCGACCAGCATCTGACCCATGCGGCCCGATGCCCCGGCAATGGCAATTTTGTGCAACATACGGGCGCTCCCCAAACAGAAAAAATGGTGGCTCTGGCAAGCTTTACTTGGCCGCAGGCTCCAGCGGCGGATAACTTACCGCGCCGGTAGATACGGGCACCGGAAGCGCGGGCACAGGAGTGGGCGCCGGGTATTTGGCCAGAGTCTCAGGGCTGGCCTCCAGGGGCTTGGCCGGCGGCAGTGACACCGGCGGGCGCAGGCTGCCCACAAAATCGGCCTCGCTGGGCAGCGTGTCGGCCTCTACGCTCTCGAGCCGGTCACCGTTAAACACCACGGTCACGTGGCGCGACTGAGGCGCCATGCCCTGGCGCTTGATGGTGAATGCGTAGTCCCAGCGCTGGGCGTGAAAAGGGCTCATCAGCAAAGGCGTGCCCAAAATAGCCTGCACCTGCGCGCGCGGCGCGCCCTTGGGCAAGGCGGCCAGTTGCTCGCGCGTGACCACATTACCCTGCACGATTTCGATGCTGTAAGGGGTAACCACACCAGCCACTTTGGCGCTGGCACGGTCTAGACTGCTGCAGCCGCCCAACAAAGCCAGCGCTGCAAAAACCAGCCCAGCCGGGGTGGCAAAGCGGCAACATAAGGGGAAATACGTCATGGATACAAGGTCGGCAGTAAGATAAAGTCATTGTAGCCCCGCCCCTTTAAGGCCTACCCCCATGACCACCGTCGACGAACTCAAAAGCACCGGGCTCAAAGTCACCGTACCTCGCCTGAAAATCCTGGAGGTGTTCCAGCGCGCAACCCAGCGCCACATGTCCGCCGAAGACGTGTTTCGGGCGCTGCTGCAAGAGCGCTCCGACGTGGGTCTGGCCACCGTTTACCGGGTGCTGACGCAGTTTGAACAGGCCGGTATTTTGAACCGTAACCAGTTCGAAGGCGGTAAATCGGTCTATGAACTCAACGTGGGCCCGCACCACGACCACCTGGTGTGCCTGGACTGTGGCCAGGTGGAAGAGTTTTACGACCCCGAAATCGAAACTCGCCAACACGCCGTGGCCAAAGCCAAGGGCTTCACCATCATCGACCACGCCCTGAGCCTGTACGCCACGTGCAACAACGCGCAATGCCCGAACCGGGCGGGGCTGTCAACCCCAGCCTAAGAGCCAGAGCCCTGGTAAAAGCCGCTGGCCGAGTTGGTGCCGCTGTTTTCAGGCCCTCAAGGTCAGCAAGCGCAAGCCGGGCAAACCGACGAAGTCATCTCGATTAAGCGTCAAGAGCGTAGAGCCCTGCTCAAATGCCTCCGCTGCAAACCACAATTCGTTGTAATGCATCTCCCGCCAGACCTTCGTGGCCGCTTTGCTGCGTAGATTTGTGAACGGACATTGGGTGATTCAACGCTAAGCTTTAAACACGGCACGCAAAAAAAGCCCCCAGGCGTTTCCGCCTGGGGGCTTTGGTACTTTTAAATTCCTACACTGGCACAAGGCCAGCGCCGGAATTAGAAGCCGAAACGCACACCGGCCTTGAAGCCGTTAGCATTAGCTGTGTCCGTTAAGGTAGTGTTGTACACAGCAGCGTACAGACGGGCGGCCGGAGTGATGTCGTTCACCACACCAATCATCGTTGCAGTCCCAGTCGTGTTCATTACATTGGACGTCTTGCTGGCGTAACTAACTTGGGCTGCGTACTTGCCGACCAATGGTATGTTGGAGCTAAGGAACCAACCTGAATCTTGGTTGCGTCCGTTGTCACCTTTTTGGAACGCGGCGGTCACATTTGCTACTCCAAAGTCATAGCCTACAAAGACATTCGAACCAGTTACGGTCATATCATCTCTCTCGCCTATTACCACCTTCTCGGTGTCATAACCAGCGGCTAAGCTGAGTTTGCCGATACCATACGATGCACCAATACCAGCGAAACTGCTTGCGGGCCTAGTGGGCGTAGCGTCGCCACCAGGAGATACCAACGCATTGATCGTCAAGCCATTAAAGCTGGGCGTTGAGTATGCGATGGAGTGGCTCTGCCACACCCGGTCGCCATGAACAGCAGGACCACTGGGAGCAAACCAGTAGGCGCTAACTCCGTCGTACTCGGCAGCGTCGCCAAAGAGGGAGATGGAGTAAGGTGTGAACACCCGTCCCATGGTCACCGTACCAAACGCGCCGGTCACGCCAGCATACGCACCACGACCACCCCAGGCGATTTCACCAGGGGTAGTAATTGGCACACCGGTTTCATACTGGTAAATACCTTTGAGTCCGCCGCCCAGATCCATGTCGCCTTTGACGCCAAAACGGCTGGTGCTGTAGCCGTTGTCACCAACGGTTGTTTGGCTGGCAACTGGCGCTGCTGCAGTGCCGCCGCCGGAGGTGCTGGAGACGTTAACGTCAACCACACCGTACACGGTAGGTCCAGCAGCAGAAGCAGCGCCCATGGCTGCGATGGATGCGATTGCAATGAGAGTTTTTTTCATTTCTTGATTCCTAAATTGAAAAGTTCAAAAATAAAGCTGACCCAGGTATCTTTTAAAAAAGACTCTTGAGCCAGCTTGTTCGTACAGAACGAGGTAAACCGACAGATGTCAGCAAATGCTTAGAAAGTCTTGAGCAAACGCACGCGGTATTCGGTGTCAAGTACTGCCTTGGTTACCGCGCCAGTGGTTGGGTTGACGTTTTTTCCCGCATCGGTGTAGGTGATGTAGCTGGCGTTCAAGTTGGTGGTCTTGCTGAAGTTGTAGGTAGCGCCAACACCAATTGCAGAGCTGGCAGCGTCGCCATTGCGGGTCCCTGATAGCGCTGTCGAAATCGCATCAACTGCCGCGTTGTCAGCGGCGCTTCCTTTGCTAGCCGCGCCTTGTGCACCACGTGCCATGTAGTCAAGCCCGAACACCATGTTCTGCACCGGAATAGCTACGCTTGCAAGCATCTGGTCAGCCTTGCCCCAGGACCAAGTTTGATAACCCAAGCCAAACTTCGCGGCGCCCATGTCATAGGTGCCGGCCATACGGGTACGCATCCAGCCGTCTAGGGGCTTGAGACCACTGCTCTGGTTTAAGGACGTTGCGGCGGCATAGTTGGTTAAATCAGCGGTAGCCATAAATGGACCGCTAGCGTAGGTCGCGCCCACAACGGTAAAGGTGAGGCCAGTTACGTTGCCTCGCTGGTTGGTTCCAGCGGCGTTATTGAACTCGCCATAGGTGGCGGCCAAAGTGAAGTCGCCTAATTTTGGCGCTGTGTAAACGACAACATCAACCAAGGAGCACTTGTCCAGCGGCACAGCGTTCTCTGTTTCGTTTGCGGTGTAAACCGGACCGGTCACCGCACCAGACTTCACGGCATCTAATGGGCCGCAAGCGCGGAGATTGCCAACGGTAACGGAGCCCATGGGGCCTGCCAGGGAAATGGTGCCATCGCGGTCCGCAATGGCGGTTCCACGACCACGCATGGTGAAACCACCGCGGGCGGTAGCAGACATGCCGCCGCCCAGATCTTCTTTCGCCGTCAGGTAGATGTCACCGTCGTGCATAGCCAAGCCTTGGGCGTGTGAACCATCGGTGTTGTTCACCACAGGGCTTTGCTGCCAGCTAAAACCCAATTGACCGCTGATGGTTGCTTGCGCGAATGCGGCGCCAGAGGTTGCCAAGCTAGCGAGAGCAGCCAATGCAATAAGCGTTTTTTTCATTTAAAAATTCTCCAGGTTGTACAAAGGGTTTTGAATCCAATCATTTGGAATTCAGTACCAACCTCCATTGAGGAAGTTATTGCCATTGCACCAGAGCGGACTGGGTTTTGCAAAGAAAAGTATGCAATGGGCGCTGCAAAGTCTATTTTTTGTTGCCTCGATGCAACAAATAGGGCCCTCTGGGGCACAGGTATGCGGGTTTACGTCTGGTCGTCACCGTTCGGGGTGCACCCACCCCGAGCCGCTACGCGGTAAGCTTCGCCCCATGACAAGTACTACCGATCGCATTTTTTCTGCCGCCGATACGGCGCTTCGCACCCTGTTTGCCACGCCGCACGCCACACAGGCCTGCCCCACGCTGCCTGAGGGTCCTACCGCGCTCAGTGAGGCTGAAAAGCAACAATCGGCTGGCCTGATGCGGGTCAACCACGTGGGCGAGGTGTGCGCGCAAGCCCTTTACACCGCGCAGGCGCTGGCCACGTCGAATCCCGCTTTGCGGGCGCACTACACCGCCGCCTGTATAGAAGAGACCGACCACCTGGCGTGGACGGCGCAGCGTCTGCAAGAGCTGGGGGCGCGCCCCTCGCTGCTCAACCCGCTGTGGTACGCCGGGGCGTTTGGGCTGGGGCTGGTGGCCGGGCGGCTGGGTGACGCCATCAGCCTGGGCTTTGTGGTGGAGACCGAAACCCAGGTGGGCGCGCACCTGAACAGCCATTTGCAGGCCTTGCCCGCCGGTGACCACGCTTCACGCGCCATCGTGGCCCACATGCGCGACGATGAACTGCGCCACGCCGACACCGCCCGCAGCGCTGGGGCCGCGCCCTTACCCGCGCCGGTGCAAGCAGCCATGCGCGCCATGGCCAAGGTGATGACGACGGTGGCGCAGCGGGTGTAAGACCTGCGCTCGCAAAGAGCGCCCTGTACCAAAGCGCTGGGTATTGTAGTGGGGGTTTAGTGACTAAACACTTTGGCCAAAATGGCCACGATGCCACCAATCACCAGGCCCTGCAGCCATTTGATCTGGGTCATTTCGGCTTTGATAACCGCCAGGCCGGTGCGCAGTGGCGACAACGCGGAATCTAGATTATTGCGGGTGACGAGTTCGTCCTGAGTTTCCACGATCACACGCACCACAGCCTCAGCCTGTTCGGCAGTAAAGCCGGCTGTTTTGAGCTTGTCGGCAATGCGCAGCGAGTCAAAGGTGATGGTTGCCATGGCTCGAATTTACCGCAATCAGCCGCCTGTGCCAATAAAAATCACTCCTTGGATCACGCCTTGGCCTTGCGCGTACGCCTGCTTTGCAGCAAGGCGATGTTTTGCTCGCCGGTGACGGTGCTGGCGTAGTAGGTGTTGATCACGTCTACGCTGGTGCGGGCGTTGCGCGCCAGGGTGAGCAGGTCTATGCCCTGGCCGTAGAGCAGCCTGAATGTGATGGACGAATGGCGAAAGCTGTACATGCTGCGCGGCTGGCCGTGGGCGCCGTATTTGAGCCCGGTCAGGCCCAGCACCCAGTTCAGGTGAAAGCTCAGCACCGCCAGCATGTAATGGCGGTCGCGCAGCTGGGGCATGAACAGGTAGTCGTCGGGCTTGGCCAGGTCGCGGCGGGCGTTGTTTTTGACGATTTGCTGGTAAACGCGCACCGCCGGGAACAGGGTGACTATGGGTTTGCTGTGGCTTTTGGTCTCGGGCAGAGTCAGGCGCAGATAGGTGTTGTCGCCACGCACGATCTCGACATGCTTGTGCTTAAGGGTTTTGAGGTCGCTGGGGCGGATAAAGCCATTCACCATGAATCCAATGGCCCAGGCCAGGTCTTGCGGCATGGTTTGTTCTTTAAGCCGCACCGTGTACTTGATGCGGATTTCGGCGCTGCTGTCGGGGTGGCGCACGCCGCGCAGGCTGCGCGCTTTGCGGATGATGCGGCGGTATTCGGTGGGCGTAAACGCACCGCGCGACCTGGTTAGGACCTTGACTTTGGGGAAATCGGGCAAGGCCTCCAGGTGGCCGGCCGACACGGCGTGGCGCAGCACCTTACGTATAGCCACCAGATACTGGCTGATGGTGGTGGTGGAGTGCCGGTCACTCATGAAGTTGATGAAGTCCAGCAGGCTTTGGTAGCGCACAGCCGAAGGCGGCGCGGCGCCCCAGCGCGGCAGGATGTACGAGTCGAGCCGGTTGCGCAGCACCTGCAGGCTGCCCAGCGACCATTCGCCGCGGCCCACGCGCCCCTCTTCGTTGGCAAACATCTGCGCCGCCAAAGTGCCAAAGCTCACGGCGGCGGCGACCTGGGGAGCATGGGGCGCGCGGGCCTGACCTAGGCCCGTGCCGCCGCAGGCGCTCTGGTAGTTTTCGGCCAACCATTCCTCGTAGACGGTGCGCGCAAAGCTTTGCGCCTGGCGTAGGTTTTGGGTTTTGGTGCTGCGACGGTAGGTGCGCCCGGCAATCCAGCAGCGCACCTGCCAGTATTTGCTGGCCTGCATTTTGTACAGGCACAGCTTGTCCGGGTAGCCCGGCACGCGGGTAATGGTGGACGGAATGGGCACCGTGCGCTCGCGTTGGGCAACGGCCGTGTCGTCATTGGCCGCAGCGCGCGCCGTGTCAATGACGTGCATCAGCACCAATAAACGGGGAGTTGTACAGCGGCACCCAGGGCCAACAGGCATCTCGCCACCCCAGGCACTCAGCAGCCTGGCGTACCCGGCCCCCTCTGTAAGCGGAGGCAAACCGAGTTTCAAATTTACCGATTTTTTTCCTGGAACAAAGGGCATAAATCACCCTAAAAAGTTGTATGGCCGTTGCTATCCAACTTTTATCTGCGAATTTTTTCATTCAACTTGATGCCCTTCATTGGGCGAAAACTTGGTTTTTTTGCCAAAAACATAATTTTATTCTTTTGTGCATTGGCTGCTGTTGCAAGCTTGGCCACCTCTGGCGCTGCATTCGCGCAAGCAACCATTAGCGGGAACATTGGTGTTAGCTGGCAGCAAAACGCCGCCATTAAATCGACTGATGGCTCTCACATTCAAGGCCTGAGTGTGAATGACGGCGAGATCTATATCTCTGCAACCGAAGACCTGGGCGGCGGCATGTCGGCAACGGCACGCGGCGGTTTCACCATGCGCGGTCGCGGCACATCCATCATGGACCGTGATGCAACGGTTTCCTTGAAAGGCGGCTTTGGCGTCGTCACTGCCGGCGCCCTGCGCAGCTGCGGCAGCTTGGTGAGCGTTCAGTCAGGTGCCGTGACCGGTACTGCCTATTCCGGCAACGAGTCGGAGAGGGCCATTCCGTTGGATACCTGTTCCATCGTTGACGTGCTGATGTACACGCTGCCAGTTGGCCCCGTCATGCTGAGCGCTACGTACGGAGAGTTTGCAGGTGGTGTTACCTATTACAACGCCACAAGCGCTCCAATTGTTCCCGCCTCCTTGGACTCCAAGGGCAACGTGGGTGGCGTCACCTTCACTGACCTGACCGGCGTGTATGCCGCTGGCCCAGTGATGGTTTCCTTGGGAATCACGACATTTGGCGTTGTGTACAACGAAGCGGTCAAAAGGCAAGCGCTGCTAAATGCGGGCCTAAAAAATGATGTGCTGGTGATTGGTGACGGCCTGATGCGCACTCGCTTGGTAGGAACTTATGACGCGGGTCTAGCAAAGATTGGCCTGGGATACCAGACCAAGACCATGGGCCTGGCTGACCAGTATGTTGTCAGCGTTGCCGTGCCCTACGGCAATGCATTGTTCGGCTTGGATTACACCGCGCGTGGCGCCCAAGGCGTGATTGACAAGGGCGCCCTCGGTGCGACTGCTGCCAATGCACTTTTTGGTGTGAAAAATGGCGATGCCGCCAGCTCTTCCATAGGCGTAGGCGCCACCTACAACTTCAGCAAGACCACCAACCTGAACGCCAGCTACATCACCTACACCGATGCGGGCAGAAACACCCTCACGCCCACCGCAGCAACGCTGGACACCGAATACCGCGTTCGTTTGCTCAAGAGCTTCTAAGCATTTGCTGACATCTGTCGGTTTACCTCGTTCTGTACGAACAAGCTGGCTCAAGAGTCTTTTTCAAAAGATACCTGGGTCAGCTTCACTTTTGAACTTTTCAATTTAGGAATCAAGAAATGAAAAAAACTCTCATTGCAATCGCATCCATCGCAGCCATGGGCGCTGCTTCTGCTGCAGGACCCACCGTATACGGCAGGGTTGACGTTAACGTCTCCAGCACCTCCGGCGGCGGCGCTGCCAGCCAAACAACAATTGGTGACAACGGCTACAGCACCAGCAATTTTGGCGTCAAAGGTGACATGGATCTGGGCGGCGGACTCAAAGGTATTTACCAGTATGAAACCGGTGTACCGATTACTAAGGCAGGAGATATCAAATGGGGCGGTCGCGGTGCCTATGCTGGCGTGGCAGGCGCGTTCGGCACGGTCACCATGGGAACGGTATTCACACCGTACGCCATTTCCCTCTTCGGTGACGCTGCTGGGTACGACGGATTTAGCGCCTACTGGTTGACCCCCAGTCCCGGTAGTGTTCATGCCGACACCGTTTGGCGCAGCAACTCTGTCGCGTACACAACGCCCAGCATGAACGGCTTGACCATCAATGCGTTGATTGCACCGGGCGGTAATGCTACAAACAAAGCATCCACCTCTTACGAGCTCAATAAAAAGACCGGTGAAATTGACGCCACTCCGGATGGCATCCATGGCGCAAGCAGTTTTACTGGTTTGGGTGCATCGTACGCTATCGGCAAACTCAGCTTAGCTGCTGGTTGGGACAGCGAGAAGGACGGCGCGACAGACGTCACCACAACCGGTTCGAATATCTTTGTTGGTTATGACTTTGGTGTAGCAAATGCGACTGCTGCGTTCCAAAAAGGTGACAACGGAAAAAACCAAGATTCAGGTTGGTTACTTGCGGCTAACATACCATTGGGCGGCACGTACGCGGCACAAGTCAGCTACGCCAGCCAAACGTCCACCGGAGCGGACCTGACCGGGACTGCAACGGTTATTGGCTTGTTGAACGACATTAAGCCGGGTGCCCGCCTGTACGCTGCTGTGTACACCAAGACCCTAACAAAAGAAGCCAACTCTAACGGCGTCAAGGCCGGCGTGCGTTTCGACTTCTGATTCCCTTGCTGGCCCCGAGCCAGTGTAAGAATTAAAAAGTACCGAAGCCCCCGGGTGGAAACGCCTGGGGGCTTTTGTTTGGGCTCAGGGTGCGCATTACCAGAGATGTAGTGAACAATAAGGCGGACTTTCGCGACGACCCGGGTTTGCAGGTCTAAAACTGGGCAGCACCGGCCTGAGCCCTCAACCCTCCACCAACTCAAACCCCGTCGTAATCTGCGCCGTCTTGCCCAGCATGATGCTGGCGGAGCAGTATTTTTCGTGGCCCATGGCGATGGCGCGTTCTACGGCTACTGAATCAGCCGACTACGGTGATGCCCAAAACCCTGGCCGCGGTGCATGCGGCCACTTACTTCAACTGTTGCTGGGCGTTGACGTAGGAGCGAAGAACCGCATTGATGCGCGTCTGGTAGCGGCTTCCGGCTTGCTTGAAAAATTCAATCACGTCCTCATCAATGCGCAGCGAAATCAGCTTTTTGGCGTGCGGAAAATCCACCGCCCTTACCCAAACCGCGTCTGGTCGAAACGGTGCGTCACTGGTATCGATTTGATCGTCAGGAAGCGCCGCCAAAGCAGCAAGTCGAAGCTCCTGCTCTTGCGTCAGAATCGGCGGTGTCTTGGGGTCAAGAATTCGCTTTACGGTATTGTTTTTGCTCATGTGATACTGCCTTTCGTGCCGAAATAATGCGGATGGTTTCCTCTTCTCTAACGGTGTACACCACGTACAGCACCGACCAAGCCACAAGCCCGATGGTGGCCCACCGGTCTTCGCTGTAGTCCTCGCGCCCGTCATAGCTTTCGATGCGCCTTTGGTCGTAAAAGACGAGCGCAGCGTCATCGAACGAGATGCCATGGTTTTGAAGGTTAAGTGCTGCCTTGTTGGCATCCCATTCAAGTTTCATGTAGAAATTGTAGCTACAGTCGCAGCTACTGACAACCGAAGATTTGCCGGCTTAGGTTTGCTATAGACATTCGATTCGGTTCTCTGCCATAAGCAGAGCCAGACCGGCAATATGAGGTACAAAACGCAAACGCGGTGGCGGACTGTAGGTATCCACCACCGCGAGCGCGACTTAGTTCAACGAGTTTTAAGCGCTGACTGACCTTCAACCCTCCACCAGCTCAAACCCCGTCGTAATTTGCGCCGTCTTGCCCAGCATGATGCTGGCGGAGCAGTATTTTTCGTGGCTCATGGCGATGGCGCGTTCTACTGCGCTAGGCGGGATGCCTTTGCCGGTGACGGTGAAGTGCATGTGGATTTTGGTGAACACCTTGGGGTCGGTGTCGGCGCGCTCAGAGCTGAGTTTGACGCTGCAGCCTTGCACGGCGTGGCGCCCGCGTTTGAGGATGAGCACCACGTCGTAGGCGGTGCAACCGCCGGTGCCCGCCAGCACCAGCTCCATGGGCCGGGGCGCGAGGTTTTGGCCGCCGTTTTCGGGCTTGGCGGCGGCGGGCGCGCCGTCCATCAGCACCGCGTGGCCGCTGCCGGTTTCGGCCACAAAGCCCATGCCCGTGCGGGTGCCACTGTTACCGGTCCAACTGACTGTGCATTCCATGAAAATGTTCCTTGATGACGGTGCTGAGGGCGCGTGCAAATGCCGCGCTGGGTATTTTGACAGGCTGCTTTGGGCTGGCTGCACGCACGCAATCCCGGCAGGGCCACAGGCCGCTAGAATGCTTTAATAGACACCGAATTCGATGCTTTATTTTGCAACACCAGCGTCGCTTTGATTGAAAGAGGGCACCCATGGACACCGTACTTTCGCACTTTACCGTGAGCGTAACCGAGCTCAAGCGCAATTACGCCGGCATTTTGAAGCAGGCCGACCAGGGCCCGGTGGCCGTGCTCAACCACAACCGGCCAGAAGCGTATTTGCTACCCGCCGTCCATTACGAGCAGCTGATGGCGCACCTGGAAGACCTGGAAGACGCCAAGCTCGCGCACGAACGCGCGCAAGGGCCGTTTGTGGAAGTGGCGCTGGATGACCTATAAGCTGCGCTTTAACGTACTAGCGCTTAAAGAATGGCGCGCGCTGGACAACAGCATCCGCGAACCGCTCAAGAAAAAGCTGGCCGAACGGCTGGAAGACCCCCGAGCGCCTGCCGCAGCGCTGCATGGCATGCCAGACTGCTACAAAATCAAACTGCAAAGCCTGGGCTACCGGCTGGTGTACCGCGCAGACGGTCAAGAAGTTTTCGTCACTGTGATTGCCACCGGCAAGCGGGACAAAAGCCAGGTCTACGGCGCAGCCCGGCAGCGCCTGTAAGGCACGCCTTTTAACAAACAAATTACCGAGTTTTCGTACACCCCATGGATATCAAAAAACCCTTTGCGCCCGCAACCAAAGCCCCCCCCTTGTCCCCCGCCGACTACCTGATCAAGATCCTCAACGCCAAGGTTTACGAAGTGGCCAACGAGTCGGCGCTGGAGTTGGCGGCGAACTTGAGCCAGCACATTCACAACACCGTGTTGCTCAAGCGCGAAGACCAGCAGCCGGTGCACAGTTTCAAGCTGCGCGGGGCGTACAACAAGATGGCAAATCTGAGCCCGGCGCAGCTCAAAAAAGGCGTGATTTGCGCGTCGGCCGGCAACCACGCGCAGGGCGTGGCGCTGAGCGCGCGGCGCCTGGGTGCGCGCGCGCTGATCGTGATGCCCACCACCACGCCACAGCTCAAGATTGATGCGGTGCGCGGCTTTGGTGGCGAAGTGGTGCTGTTTGGCGACAGCTACACCGACGCCTACAACCACGCCCTGACGCTGGAGAAAAAGCAGGGCCTGACCTTTGTGCACCCGTTTGACGACCCCGACGTGATCGCCGGCCAAGGCACGGTGGCGATGGAGATCTTGCGCCAGCACCCCGGGCGTCTGGACGCGGTGTTTGTGGCCATTGGCGGCGGTGGCTTGGTCAGCGGCGTGGCCAATTACATCAAGGCGGTGCGGCCTGAAGTGAGGGTGATTGGCGTGCAAATGAACGACTCGGATGCCATGATGCAGTCGGTGGCCGCCAAAAAACGCCTGACATTGACCGACGTGGGCCTGTTCTCGGACGGCACGGCGGTAAAACTGGTGGGCGAAGAAACCTTTCGCGTGGCCAGCGGTCTGGTGGATGAATTTATGACGGTGGACACCGACGCGGTGTGCGCGGCCATCAAAGATATTTTTGTTGACACCCGCTTTATCGTCGAGCCCGCTGGTGCCTTGGCGGTGGCGGCGATCAAACAGTACGCGGCCAGGCACAAAGCCAAAGGCCAAACCTATGCCGCGATTTTGTGCGGTGCCAATATGAACTTTGACCGCCTGCGCTTTGTGGCTGAGCGCGCCGAGGTGGGCGAGGAGCGCGAGGCGCTGTTTGCGGTGACGATTCCGGAAGAGCGTGGCAGCTTCAAGCGCTTTTGCGCGCTGATTGGCGAGCTGCCGGGCGGAGCGCGCAATGTGACCGAGTTCAACTACCGCATGAGCGACGCCGCCCAAGCCCACGTGTTTGTGGGCCTGACGACGCAGGGCGCAGGCGAATCGACCAAAATCACCAAAAGCTTTGGCAAACACGGCTTTACCAGCCTGGACCTGACGCACGACGAGCTGGCCAAAGAGCACATCCGCCACATGGTGGGCGGCCACTCCAGCCTGGCGCAAGACGAACGCATCTTGCGGTTTATCTTCCCGGAGCGGCCGGGTGCGTTAATGAAGTTTTTGAGCATGATGCGCCCGGGCTGGAACATCAGCCTGTTCCACTACCGCAACCAGGGCGCGGACTATGGCCGCATTTTGGTGGGCTTGCAGGTGCCCAAGGCAGACAACAAGGCCTTTAACCAGTTTTTGCTGGACCTGGGCTACCCCTATGTGGAAGAGACCGACAACCCGGTGTACCGCCTGTTTTTGCAAAACCCGGCACCTGCTGCACTGGCCGCACACAAGAGCGCCGCAAAGCGCTGACCCGCCATGGCTGTAACCTTAGACGGAAAACTGGTGGTGGCAATCTCCAGCCGCGCGCTGTTTGACTTTGAAGAAGAAAACCAGCTCTTTGAGCAAGGCGACGACCGCGCCTATATGCGCTTGCAGCTCGAGCGCCTGGACGTGCCGGCCAAACCGGGCGTGGCGTTTTCGCTGGTGAAAAAGCTGCTGGCCTTTAACACCGAGGCCTCGCAGCGGGTGGAGGTGGTGATCTTGTCGCGCAACGACCCGGTGAGCGGCCTGCGCGTGATGCGCTCAGCGGCGCACTACGCGCTGCCCATCATCCGCTGCACGTTTACGCGTGGCGAATCGCCCTGGCGTTACCTCAAGCCGCTCAAGGCCAATTTGTTTTTAAGCACGCACCTGAGCGACGTGCGCAGCGCACTGGACGCCGGTGTGCCCGCCGCGCAGGTGTATCCGCAGTCGGCCCACGCCAGCAGCGCGCACCCCGCTGAGGTGCGCATTGCCTTTGACGGCGACGCGGTGCTGTTTAGCGACGAGGCTGAGCGCGTCTACCAGGACCAGGGCCTGAACGCCTTTCAGCAGCACGAATTTGATAAAGCCGCCCTGCCCCTGCCCGACGGCCCGTTCAAGCCGCTCTTGGTGGCGCTTAACGCCTTGCAACAGGCCGCGAAGCCGCAGATGCGCATCCGCACCGCCTTGGTGACCGCGCGCAGCGCCCCGGCGCACGAACGCGCCATCCGTACGCTGATGGACTGGAACATCGAGGTGGACGAGGCCATGTTTTTGGGCGGGCTGGACAAGGGCGCGTTTTTGCGCGAGTTTGAGCCCGACTTCTTTTTTGACGACCAGACCGGCCACATCGAGTCCGCCGCGCGCCACGTGCCCTCGGGCCATGTGGCTAGCGGGGTGCGCAATTAATGACCCCTGCAACGCCCGGCGCCGGGCCCAGGGCAACAAAAGCCGCTATCATTTTTAACGCCAGCCAAGGCCACTTCAACCAAGCCAGTGCCCCATGCCATTGAATTTTCCACCAGCCAAATCACGCTTAGACCGCCGCCAATTTATGGTGGGTGCAAGCCTGGCCGGAATTTTCGGCACGGCGGTGCCGCGCGCGGGGTGGGCGCAAGCCAGTTTTGGCGGCACGCGTCGACTGGCTAGCCCCTTGCTGGAGCAACAGTGGCGTGTGCTGTCGCGCCTAGGCTACGGCCCGAGCCCGGCGCTGCTGCAGTCCGTGCAAGCCTCGGATCCGCGGGCCTGGGCCCTGTCGCAAATTGACGCCGCCCATGCTGCCAGCCAGGCCGCAGCCAGGGTCCCGGCCGAATTGCAAAGCATGGCCGCGCCGCTGCCCGAGTTGTTTGACGGCGTAAAGCGTGAGCGTGAAGCGCGAGCCAGTGCACCTGGCAAGAATCCTCCGGACGCAAGCGCCGAAGAAAAGGCCGCGCGGCCTTACGATTTTTCTGCGCCCGCGCAAGCGCGCTATTTCGTACGCGAGCAAAAGCAAAAAGCCGCCGCCTGGCAATTGGCCGCCTGCAGCCAACCCGGCCTTGAGAACCCGCTGCTGGCGCGCATGGGCGAATTTTGGTTCAACCATTTCAATGTCTATTCGGGGAAAAATGTGGTGGGCGCTTACGTGGGCCACTACACGCTGCACGTGGCGCGCGCCCATGCGCTGGGCAAGTTTGAAGACTTGCTGCTAGCCAGCGCCCGCCACCCCGCCATGCTGATCTACCTGGACCAGGCCCAAAGCGTGGCCGCTGGCACGCCAGGGCGCCAAGGCCAGCCGCGCGGCCTTAATGAAAACTATGCGCGCGAGCTGATGGAATTGCACACGCTAGGCGTGGACGGCGGCTACACCCAGGCTGAGGTGCGCGCACTGGCGCGGATATTGACAGGCTGGACGCTTGACCCCAAGCACCCCTCGGGCTTTCGCTTTGCGTCGCGGAGTCATGACGGGGGGCCGAAAACCTTGCTCGGACAGGCCTTTGGCAACCGGCTTGTGGGGGGCGGCGAATCGGAAGGCTTGGACGCGCTGCGCATGCTGGCGCGCCACCCCAGCACAGCTCAGCGCATATGCCAACGCATAGCCGAGTTTTTTGTCGCCGACCAGCCGCCGCCAGCGCTGGTGCAGCGCCTGCGCCAGACTTTTTTGACCACCCAGGGCGATATACGCATGGTGATGCGCAGCCTGGTGGAGTCGCCCGAGTTCTGGAACCCGGAGCACCGCCTCTTCAAGACGCCACGGGACTTTGCCTGCGCGGCGCTAACCGCCGTCCAAAGCACAGGCGATCAGCAAACCTGGGCCACAACGGCCGGCTTTCTGGCCACCGCAGGCCAGCCTTTGCACGGCTGGCAAACCCCCGACGGCTACAAGACCGATGCCGCCACCTGGCTGGTGCCCGAAGCACTCACCCGGCGGGTGGACTTTGCAATCAAACTAGGCCAGGGCGGGCCACCGCTGGATTATTTGCTGCCCTACCTGAGCGCAGAGACGCAGGCCACGCTGGTCCAGGCCCCGGTTGGGTTGCGCGCGGGTTTGCTGTTGGGCAGCCCCGACTTCATGTCTAAATAAGATTGCACGCCCATGCCCTTTGATTCACACCCTTTTTCGATCTCGCGGCGCAGCCTCTTAGGCCAGTTGGCACTGGCAGGCAGTGCCTGGGCCGCGCCGGCAGCCTGGGGCCAAAGCGGCCGGGCCGCCAACCCGGACGGGCGCCTGGTACTGGTTTTTTTGCGCGGCGCCTATGACGGCCTCTCCGCCCTGGTGCCATACGCAGACCGCAACTACTACCAGTTGCGGCCCAATATTGCCATCGCAGCACCCGATGGAAGCGCGCAAACGGCGCTGGCGCTGGACAGCACCTTTGCCCTGCACCCGGCACTTTCGCCTCTGCTGCCACTATGGCAACAAGGCGTGCTGGCGGTACTGCCCGCTGCGGGGTCGCCGGACCCAACGCGCTCGCACTTTGATGCCCAACACCATTGGGAACTTGGCAGCCCGCGCAAAAGCAGTGCCTCCCAGGGCTGGATGAACCACTTGGCCAGCCTGAAAGCACCGCGCTCGGACAGCGGCGCGGACAAGCCCGGCGCATTGGGCGTGGGCGAGGCTAACCCTTTCATCCTGGCCGGCCCGGCGCCGGTGCAGAGGGTGCCGCGTGGCCAGGCCGCTACCCAAAAGGGCGCGCTGAACAACGAGCGCACGCGCGACTCCGTGCTCAAGCTGTATGGCGGCGAAGACAGCCTGTCCCAGGCTTTTCGGGCCGGTGCCCAAAGCCGGGCACAAACAGCGCAAACCCTGAACGAAAACGACATGGGCGCCATGCCCATGATGGCTGGCGACCGCCAGGAAATGTTGGCTGCCAACAACGGTGCGCCGCCCGCGCGTGGCCTGCTACTCGACGCCCAGTACCTTGGAACGCTGATGCGCCAGAACCGCCGATTACGCCTGGGCTTCCTGTCGGCGGGCGGTTGGGACACGCATGCCAACCAGGGCGCTTCTACCGGCACGCTCGCCAACAACCTGGCCAGCCTGGCGCAAGCGCTGCTGCAACTGCGCCAGGACTTTTCCCAGCCCCATGACGTGGTGGTGGTGTGCAGCGAATTTGGCCGCACCAGCGCGGAAAATGGCACGCGTGGCACCGACCACGGTCGCGGCAACGCGCTTTGGCTGATGGGCAACAAAGTGCAGGGCGGGCGCTGGCATGGCCAATGGACCGGCCTGGCGCCGGGCGATCTGAACGAAGGACGTGACCTGCCGGTGCACCACGACTTTCGCGGCGTGCTGGCGCAGGTGCTCAAGGCCAGCCAGGGCCTGAACCTGACAGAACTTGAAGCCCTGTTCCCCGGCCTGGTTTGGGATCGTGACTTAGACGAATTGATGAGGACCGCATAAAAACACCAGCACCCGCCACACCGGCACCTGCCACGCCAGCACCCAGCGCCAGCAGCTGGAGCCGCACCGTGCGCCAGGTGCGCCGCGTCTGGGCGCTGTCTTGGCCCTACTTTTTCTCAGAAGAAAAGTGGCGCGCACGCGCGCTGCTGGCGGCCATCGTGGCGCTTAACCTGGCGCTGGTCTACATGGCGGTGCTGTTCAACGACTGGAACAAGCTGTTTTACGACTCGCTGCAAGACAAAAATCAGGCGGTTTTTTGGACGCAGCTGGGGCGCTTTAGCTACCTGGCGTTTGCCTTTATCGTGATTGCGGTCTACAAGTTTTACCTGACGCAACTGCTGGAGATGCGCTGGCGCAGCTGGATGACGCGCACCACCTTGCAGCGCTGGCTGTCGCACCAGGCCTTTTACCGCATGGAGCTATCCCGCTTTGCCGGCAGCGACCCGGCGCTGGGTGGCACGCCCGACAACCCGGACCAGCGCATTGCCGAAGACATTAACCAGTTCACCGCGCTGACCTTGGGCTTGAGCATGGGCCTGCTGAACTCGGTGGTGACGCTGGCCAGTTTTGTGGGTATTTTGTGGGGCCTCTCGGGCGGTTTTGTGTTCAGTGCGGGAGGCAGCCAATACAACATTCCCGGCTTCATGGTCTGGATGGCGCTGTTGTACTGCGCCGCAGGCAGCTGGATCACGCAGCTTATTGGCCGGCCGCAGATACCGCTGAACTTTGCCCAGCAGCGGGTAGAGGCCGACTTTCGCCACCACATGGTGCGGGTGCGGGAGTACAGCGAATCCATTGCCCTGGACGGCGGCGAAGGCGTGGAGCGCGCGCAGCTCGAAGGCCGCTTTGGCGCGGTGCTGGACAACTACCTGCGGCTCATCAAAGCGCAAAAGAACTTAATCTGGTTCACCAGTTTTTTTGGCCAGGCGGCGGTGGTGTTTCCGTTCGTGGTGGCCGCGCCCCGTTTCTTCAGCGGTGCGATTCAGCTCGGGGAGCTGATGCAGATATCGAGCGCATTTGGCCAGGTGCAAGGGGCCTTGAGCTGGTTTGTGGATAGCTACCCGAGTCTGGCGACCTGGCGCGCCACCACCGACCGGCTGACCAGTTTCGAGGCCTCGCTGGCGCAGATGCAAACTCCCGCTGGCCCCGCACCATCTGACGCCAGCGCCATAGAGCCCACCGCACTGCGCGCCCAGAACCTGCAAGTAAGCCTGCCCAACGGCGTGGCGCTACTGGCGCACACTGCGCTGGTGGCGCACGCCGGGGAGCGCGTGCTGCTGCAAGGGCCGTCGGGCGCGGGCAAGAGCACACTGTTTCGGGCGCTGGCAGGCATCTGGCCTTTTGCCAGCGGACAAGTGGCCCGCCCTGCGGACGCGATGTTTATCCCCCAGCGCCCTTACTTCCCCAACGGCCCACTGCGCGACGCCTTGGCCTACCCCGAGCTGCCCACGCGCTACAGCGAGGCGCAGCTGCGCCAGGCCCTTGCGGATGCGCTACTGCCCGAACTGGCGGAGCAGCTGGACCAGTGGAACACCTGGGGCCAAAAACTCTCGGGCGGCGAGCAGCAACGCCTGGCGCTGGCGCGGGTGTTCTTGAAGCAACCGCAATGGGTTTTTGCCGACGAGGCCACCAGCGCGCTGGACGCACCCACCGAGGCGATCTTGTACCAGCGTCTGGTAGACACACTTGCGGCGCGCGGCGGCGGGCTGGTGTCGATTGCGCACCGGCCGGGGGTGGCGGTGTTTCATACCAAGAGCTGGGTGTTGGAGCCTGCGGCTGGCGGCGGGCAAGCGCGGTTTGAGGTGGTGGAAAAAGCGCTTTCAATTTAGCTTTAACTTCCATCCCTCCCTATCCCCAGCCCCTTTCCGCACCCAGCAGGTATTGTTTTCCCCGCCACACCCCCCAGCCCCCTCTCCTCCCCGGCGGGGATGAGAGGGGGAGCCAACAGCCACATTTGGTTACTTCGCTTCGGCTAGGGCACCACTGGCCACTTCTGTGGTGCTTTGGCTGACAGCGAAACTTCGTGTGCAAACCGGTGGGCACTACGCCGGTAGAAGGCTAGCCGACGCGACGAAATCAAATGTGGGCTTCGGCCCCCCTCTCTCGCCCGCTGGGCGAGAGAGCAACTGTGTTCAAAGTCAAGTCTTTTTCAAACATTGTTGGGCTGTGGATAAGAGGCCTGCCATGGCTGAGCAGACTTGATGACGGCA
>Ga0164294_10001534_pt1 | contig 21414 bp, 17 predicted proteins | sample GEODES005metaG_FD_111479 | JGI IMG/M metagenome (GOLD analysis project Ga0164294, IMG submission 111479) | Oligotrophic lake water microbial communities from Sparkling Lake, Wisconsin, USA - GEODES005 metaG | ecosystem: Environmental > Aquatic > Freshwater > Lake | place: USA: Sparkling Lake...
CCTCCAGCCCGTTGCGCACCGAGTCACGCCGCGCCACGCCACCGACGACGATCTCGCCAACTGCTGTCTGCCCCTCACCAAGCACGGTGATTACGCGACCGACGCCAGGATGCGCCGCAAACGCCCGCCGCGCATGCTCGACCAAGGGAACGCCGGCCAACAATTGGAACTGCTTGGGCACGCCGCCGCCAGCACGCTCGCCTTTGCCGGCGGCGACGATCAACGCAACGGTGTCCGAATGTGCCATCCCGCGCGCCTAGCGAACCCTTACGAACCTTGCCAGCGCCAACCCGATCCTGTACGCGCTGCCTGATTTTTAGGCACATGAGCAAACTCGCCCCCATCCAGGTCGGTCCGGTCAGGATCGAGACCCCCGTGATCCTCGCGCCGATGACCGGCGTGAGCGACTTGCCGTTTCGTCGTCTCGTCCGGCGCTTCGGCTCGGGGCTCAACGTGACCGAGATGATCGCGAGTCAGGCCGCGATCCGCGAAACGCGCCAGTCGATCCAGAAGGCGATGTGGGACGCGATTGAAGAGCCTGTGTCGATGCAACTCGTCGGTTGCACGCCGTATGAGATGGGGGAGGCGGCCAAGCTCGCCGAAGACAAGGGCGCGGCGATCGTCGATATCAACATGGGGTGCCCGGTCCGCAAGGTGACCAACGGCGATGCCGGATCGGCGCTGATGCGCGACCTGAAGCTCGCGGCCGCCATCGTCGATGCCTGCGTCAAAGCGGTGAAGGCGCCGGTTACGCTCAAGATGCGGATGGGCTGGGATCATGCGAGCCTGAATGCGCCCGAACTCGCACGCATCGCGCAGGATCTGGGCTGTCTGATGGTTACCGTCCATGGCCGGACGCGCAACCAGATGTACAAGGGCGAGGCCGATTGGGCGTTCGTCCGATCGGTCAAGGACGCGGTGAGCATTCCGGTCATCGTCAACGGCGACATCTGTTCGCCGGCGGAAGCGGACGTTGCGCTGGCGCAATCCGGCGCCGACGGCGTCATGATCGGGCGGGGCTCCTATGGGCGGCCGTGGCTGCTCAATCAGGTGATGGCGCACCTGTCGTCCGGCCGGACCATCGACGATCCCACGGTCGGCGAACAATATGACGTCATTGCAGGGCATTACGAACAAATGCTGACGCATTACGGCAACGAAGTCGGCGTCAATATGATGCGCAAGCATATCGGCTGGTACACCAAGGGGCTCGACGGCTCGGCGGCGTTCCGCAACACCGTGAACCAGGAAGCCGACCCCAATCGCGTCAAGGCGATGCTGGCCGAATTTTATGCCCCGTGGCGAACCCGCGCTGCTGCCTGAGGCGTTGACCGCGCCGACCTTTGCGGAACTGTTCGCCGGGCTGCCGATCGCAACCCTGGTGGTCGATCCGGACGGTCTTATCCGCAACGCAAACGGCGAATGCGAATTGCTGCTCAACTTGTCCGAGCGCGCGATGCGGGGACTGCCACTGGCGAGCGTATTGACGCCACCGCCAGGCGTAAGCGACGACGAGGGCCGGGCGGTGTCGGCTTTCGATGTCGATATCGGCACCGACCGGACGGGTCGGCTGCGCGTCGATTATTACGAAACCGCCGTGGCGGATCGCCCGGGTTGGCGCGTGGTTGCGCTGCATTCGTCCGGTGGCTCGCGCCGAGTCGGCCAATCCGCCGAACGTGGCGGTGCCCGCGCGGCGATCGGCGCGGCGGCGATGCTGGCCCATGAAATCAAGAACCCACTATCGGGCATCCGCGGCGCCGCACAGTTGCTGGCGGGCGAGGGGGCGGGCGAGGAATTGACCTCGTTGATCACCACCGAGGTCGACCGCATCGCCGCGCTGATCGACAAGATGCAGGACTTTACCGATCGCCGCCCGCTGATGACGACGCCGGCAAACATCTACCCGCTGCTCGACCATGCCCGTCGCGTCGCCCAGACCGGATTTGCCCGCGACATCAGCATCGAGGAAAGCTTCGATCCGTCGCTCCCACGCGTGCTGATCGACAATGACGCGCTGCTGCAGATCCTGATCAACCTGTTGAAAAACGCCGCCGAAGCGCTGGGTGACGTCAAGACACCACGTATCCTGTTGAGCACGGCTTACCGCCACGGGTTGGCGGTCGATGCCGGACCAGGCCAGCCGCGGCGCCGCTTGCCGATCGAATTGTGCGTCATGGACAATGGCCCCGGCGCGCCGTCCGAAATCGCCGACCATCTGTTCAATCCGTTCGTGTCCGGAAAGCCCGAGGGTCAGGGGCTGGGGCTTGCCCTGGTCGACAAGCTTGTCCGCGACATGGGCGGCGTGGTGCAATATTCGCGCGAGGGGGCGCCGGAGATGACCGTTTTCCGTATCCTGCTGGCGAGGGGCGAATGACCCGTACCGGCAATATCCTGGTGCTCGACGACGACGCGGCGATCCGTACCGTCGTGTCGCATGCGCTGCGCCGGGCCGGGCATCGCGTGACGGCCACGGCCAGCATCGCCGACTTCGACCGGGAGTTGCGGACCGCCATGCCCGACGTCGTGGTGAGCGACGTCGTGCTGCCCGACGGCAACGGGCTCGAAATGGTCGCCGGACTGGCCGAGGCCTATCCGCATTTGCCGGTCATCGTGCTGTCGGCACAGAACACGCTGACCACGGCGGTGCGCGCGACCGAGGTCGGCGCTTACGAATATCTGCCCAAGCCGTTCGATCTCGACGATTTGACGCGCGCAGTCGCCGGCGCCCTCGCCAGGCAAGGGGTGGGCGAGGACGAGGAGGTCGATGCCGAGGACCGCGCATTGCCGCTGATCGGACGATCGCCGGCGATGCAGGACGTCTATCGGGTAATCGCTCGCGTTGTGGCCAACGACCTGACCGTGCTGATCTCCGGCGAATCGGGCACCGGCAAGGAGCTGGTCGCCCGTGCGATCCACGACCTCGGCCCGCGCCGCGCCGCGCCGTTCCTGGCGATCAACATGGCGGCGATCCCGCGCGAGCTGATCGAGGCTGAACTGTTCGGCCATGAGCGCGGCGCCTTTACCGGCGCGCAGGCACGCAGCGCGGGACGGTTCGAACAGGCCGCCGGCGGCACGCTGTTCCTCGACGAAATCGGCGACATGCCGATCGAGGCGCAGACGCGACTGTTGCGGGTGTTGCAATCGGGCGAGTTCACCACAGTCGGGGGCGCCCGGACGATCAAGGCCGACGTCCGGATCGTCGCCGCGACCAACCGCGACCTCGACTCCCTCGTCCAGTCGGGTCACTTCCGTGAGGATCTGTTCTACCGGCTCAACGTCGTGCCCGTCGCCTTGCCGGCCTTGCGCGAGCGTCGTCAGGACATCGCCTTGCTCGCTCGCCATTTCCTCGACCGTGCTGCCGAGCATGGCCTGCCACGCAAGCGGTTGGACGAAGCGGCCGTCCGCGCGATCGAGACCCATGACTGGCCGGGCAACGTGCGCCAGCTCGAGAATATCATGCGCCGGTTGGCAGTGCTGAGCCGCGACGAAATCATCGGTGCGTCCGAACTCGGCATCATGCTCGGCACGCCCCAGGAAGTGGCGTCGCCGACCGACATCAGCCTGGCCGCTGCCGTGCGCGCGCGATTGGACCGCCTGGCGCGCGACGATCCGCGCGGGATCGACGATGGTACCCTGTACGAACGCATCATCGCCGAGGTCGAACGACCGCTGATCGAGGCCATGCTCGCGCGTCATGGCGGCAATCAGTTGCGGGCAGCGCGCGCGATGGGGATCAACCGCAATACCCTGCGCAAGCGGCTCGACACGTTGGGCATCGACGTCAACAGCGCGGCGGAATGAGGCCAAAGCGCGACATTCGGTCATAATTATGTGTTTTCGCGGCCACAAACGCGTTGTAATCCTGCAACGATGAATGGTGAGGCGACGACCGCCTCGGCTCCGCGTGTCTGGGGCCGGCGCCCCGGGATCAATCCCGCGATCGAGCTCGGCATGCTGGCGCTCGCCGTCGGCGTTGCCGTCGCCACCTATGTGGTTGTTCGCGGCGGCCAGGCGTCGCAGCAGCTGCTGACGCCACCGCTCGTCGCCAGCCTACTTGTTGCGAACTTGATCTGCTGCGGTAGCCTGATCGTGCTGTTCGGGCGGCGTCTGGCGATGCGGCGATCGATTTCCTCGGATGCGCGCGGGCGTGCGCAACTGCACGTCCGGCTGGTTGCGATCTTCTCGATCCTGGCCAGCGTGCCGACCATCCTGCTCGCGGTCATCGCGTCGGTGCTGTTCCAATATGGCGCCGAATTCTGGTCGTCCGGCCGGGTGCGCGACGTCATCGACAACAGCAAAAGCCTGGCCGAGGCGTCGTACAGCGAGCTCATCAGCTATGTCGACAAAGAGAATGTCGCCATGGCCAACGACCTCAGCCAAATGATCTTCACGTCGAAATGGGCAGTCGGAAGCCCCGATTTTCACAACCGCTATTTGCAAGATGTCTATCAGCGCAGCCTGTCCAATTCGCTGATCTTCTCGGTCGATCCGGACGGCAAGATCGTCTTTCGCGATCGGGTGCTCAATACCGAGCAATTCGAAGACAAGATCCTGCCCGACGACGTCAAGAAGGTCGCGGCCGGTGAACCGGTGCGCGGCACCAACAGCAAGCGCACCTATTCGCTGACCGTGATCCCCGGCACCAATATGCTACTCTATTCGACGCGCGAGGGCGGCGCGACGGAAATGGCAAGGCGTCTCAGCCTCGCGAACCGCACGGTGGCGGATTACAACGAGCTGCGCGCCCGGTCGCGTGCGATCCAGCTGCAATTCAATGCGGCCTTGCTTGCGATCTCGCTGCTGATCATCGCAATCGCGGTGTGGATCGCACTCGTCGTCGCCGATCGCCTGGTCCGCCCCGTCAACCAACTCGTCGGCGCTGCGCGTCGCGTCACCGAAGGCGATCTGTCGGCCCGCGTGCCGGAAACTCGCGCCGACGACGAGGTCGGCACGCTAGCCAGCGCCTTCAACACCATGACCAGCCGATTGGAAGCGCAGACCGGCGCGCTCGAACGCCGCCGGGCGCTGATCGAGGCAGTGATGTCGGGCGTCAGCGCTGGCGTCATTTCGGTCGGTGGCGACGGCGTGATCCGGCTGATCAATGCATCGGCAGCGGACTTGCTGAGGCTGGATGCGGAAGCGGCAGTCGGGGCGCCGCTGTCCACGGTATCGCCGGACCTTGCCGACATGCTGGCCGGCGCCGCGCGCGAAGCGATCGTCGAACTGACCGCCGCTGGTGAGAAGCGCACGCTCGCGGTGCGCATCACGGCGGACGAGGACGGCCGCGTCCTGACGTTCGACGACATCACCCAGCAGTTGCTCGATCAGCGCCGCGCCGCCTGGTCTGACGTCGCGCGGCGCATCGCGCACGAAATCAAGAATCCGCTAACCCCCATCCAACTGGCCGCCGAGCGTCTCCAGCGTCGCTACGGTAAAACGGTCGAGGCCGGCGATACGATCTTCGGCCAATTGACCGACACGATCGTGCGCCAGGTCGGCGACCTGCGTCGCATGGTCGACGAATTCTCCTCGTTTGCGCGGATGCCCAAGCCGGTGTTCCATCAGGAGTCGCTGATCGATCTTTCGCGCCAGGCGCTGTTCCTGCACGAGGTCGCGCATCCTGCGATCCGCTTCTCCTTGACCGCGCCGGACGCCGTTCCCTTGGTTTGCGATCGCCGCCAGATCGGCCAAGCCTTGACCAACATCATCAAGAACGCCGTCGAGGCGATCGAAGCGCGCGGCGAGGGGCTGGCCGGCATGGTGACGGTCACGCTGTTGGCTAGCGACCACGAGGCAACGGTCGAGATCGCCGATGACGGCATCGGGCTGCCGCTCGAACGCGATCGGATCGTCGAACCGTACATGACGACGCGCGCCCGCGGCACCGGGCTGGGCCTTGCGATCGTCAAGAAGATCATCGAGGAACATTGCGGCACGATCGCGTTCGCCGATCGTGCCGGCGGCGGCACCGTCGTCACCATCGTGTTCGATACGGCGTCGCTCGATGCCATGCTCGACGAAGCGGTGGAACCCGAAGTTTCCGATCAACGCGAAGGCGCGCTCGCCAAGCTTACCAGAACCGGATCAGATCAATGAGCCTCGATATTCTCGTCGTCGACGACGAACAGGACATCCGCGAACTCGTCGCCGGCGTGTTGCAGGACGAAGGGTATGAAACCCGGGCGGCGGGCGACAGCGACGCCGCGTTGGAGGCGATCGCGGTGCGGCGGCCTAGCCTGGTCCTGCTCGACGTCTGGTTGCAGGGATCGCGGCTCGACGGCCTCGACCTGCTCGACGAGATCAAGCGCCGCGATCCGTCGATCCCGGTGCTCGTCATCTCCGGCCACGGCAATATCGATACCGCGGTGGCAGCGATCCGGCGCGGCGCCGTCGACTTCATCGAAAAGCCGTTCAACGCCGACCGCCTGCTGCTGATGGTAGCGCGTGCGACCGAGACCGAACGGTTGCGGCAGGAAGTCGCCAGCCTGCGCGCGGCGACTGGACGCGACACCGACCTGACCGGCAACTCTGGCGCGATCAACGGCGTCCGCGCGACGCTCAAGCGTGTGGCCGGCACCGGCAGCCGCGTCCTCATCATGGGATCGGCCGGCGTCGGCAAGGAAGTCGCGGCGCGGCTGCTGCACAGCTGGAGCCAGCGCGCCCAGGGGCCGTTCGTCATCGTCAGCGCGGCGCGGATGACGCCGGAACGCGTTGAAGAAGAATTGTTCGGTGTCGAGGAAGCAGGCGACCTCGTCCGCACCGGGCTGCTTGAACAGGCGCACGGCGGCACCTTGTTCCTCGACGAGATCGCCGACATGCCGGTCGCGACGCAGGGTCGTATCCTTCGCGTACTCACCGACCAGAGTTTTACCCGCGTTGGCGGCCAGCGCACGGTCAAAGTCGATGTCCGTGTCGTGTCGGCAACCGCGCGCGACCTGACCGCGGAAATCGCAGAAGGCCGTTTCCGCGAAGACCTCTACTATCGCCTCAACGTGGTCCCCGTCGCGATCCCGCCGCTAACCGATCGCCGTGAGGACATTCCGCCGCTCGTCGAGCATTTCGTCGCCCATTACGCCAATGAGCGTCGTGTTCCGACGCCCGAAGTCGCCGACGACGCCATGGTCGCGCTGCAGAGCTACGAATGGCCGGGCAATGTCCGCCAACTGCGAAACGTCGTCGAACGCACGATCATCCTCGCGCCGGGGGACCGGATCGGGCGGATCGACGTCGACCTGTTGCCGGCCGAAGTATTGGGCAGCAACGGTGACGGGGTCGGCGCATCGGCCATGATGGGCGCGCCGTTGCGCGAAGCCCGCGAGACGTTCGAGCGAGAATATCTGCGCGTCCAGATCCGGCGATTCTCCGGCAACATATCGCGTACGGCGACCTTCATCGGGATGGAGCGATCGGCGCTGCATCGCAAGCTCAAGCTGCTTGGCATCACCGATAGTCGCGACGAGTGATGTCGGGGCGCTGGACGAAGGCGCCATGCCACCATACATTGCTGACGCGAGCGCCGAACGGGCGCGCGTATTCGACGCCGGAAAACGGCGCCTAAGCGGGTTACATCCCGCCAAGACCAAGGACCGGGCAATGGCCGAAAAACAGACGTCGCTGCAGGATTTGTTCCTCAACGCCCTACGCAAATCGAAGACGCCGGTGACGATGTTTCTCGTCAAGGGTGTCAAGCTGCAAGGTATCGTTACCTGGTTCGACAATTTCAGCGTGCTGCTGCGCCGCGATGGTCAGTCGCAGCTGATCTACAAGCACGCGATCTCCACCATCATGCCGTCCAATCCGATCGATATCGCCGCGATTGTCGATGCAGTAGGTGAGGCGCAGAAGAAACAGCCCTTGCTCCAGGAGATTTTCCTGAACGCGGTACGCAAGTCGGAAGACAGCGTTACCATGTTTTTGGTCAACGGCGTTATGCTTCAGGGTCATATCGCATCGTTCGACCTATTTTGCATGCTGCTGGAGCGCGAGGGCATGGCGCAGCTTGTCTACAAGCATGCGGTATCGACCATTCAACCGGCGCGGCCGCTCAATTTGTCTGAAGATTCAAGCGATTCGACCGAAGATTGACCACAGGATTCGAACGTGATCGCGACGATTTTGCCCGTGGGGCGAAGGCGATCGTCGTATTGCCAGACCAAGGCAGGGGGAGCCGCGACGCCGACGCACGCCTGGCGGAGACGGCCGGCCTTGCTTTGGCGATCGGAGTCGAGGTGGTCGAACGGATCGCCTTTCGCGTTCGCGCGCCCAAACCAGCCACGCTGATCGGATCGGGGCAGGTCGAGCAACTTGCCGTGCAGGTGCGGATGGAGGAGGCGGGGCTGGTGGTGTTCGACGCCAGCCTGACGCCGGTGCAGCAACGCAATCTGGAGACCGCGCTGGAAGCCAAGGTGATCGACCGTACCGGCTTGATCCTGGAAATTTTCGGCGAACGGGCAGCGACGGCCGAAGGCCGGTTGCAAGTCGAACTCGCGCACTTGGATTATCAGGCCGGTCGGCTCGTGCGCAGTTGGACTCACCTCGAACGCCAGCGCGGTGGCTTTGGGTTTCTGGGCGGTCCGGGCGAAACGCAGATCGAGGCCGACCGCCGCTTGATCCGCGACCGCATGGCACGGCTTCGCAAAGAGCTCGAACAAGTCAGTCGCACGCGCGGACTGCACCGCGACCGTCGCCAGCGCGCACCGTGGCCGGTGATCGCGCTCGTCGGCTACACCAACGCCGGAAAGTCGACGCTTTTCAATCGCTTGACGGGTGCTGACGTCATGGCGGAAGACCTGCTGTTTGCAACGCTTGACCCGACGCTGCGGCAAATCTCGCTGCCCGGCATCGACAAGGCGATCCTGTCTGACACGGTCGGCTTCGTTTCCGAATTGCCGACGCAGTTGGTGGCAGCGTTCAAGGCGACGCTGGAGGAAGTGGTCTCGGCCGACTTGCTGATCCACGTCCGCGATATCGCGCATCCCGACACGGAAGCGCAGCGGGCCGATGTCGAGGCGGTGCTAACCGAAATCGGCGTTGCGGCAACGACGCCGCGGTTCGAGGTGTGGAACAAGCTCGATCTGCTCGATGCCGACGCGCGGGCGGACGAAGCGTCGGAAGCCAAGCGGCGCGACGACGTCGTAGCCATCTCGGCGCTGACCGGGGAGGGGGTGGATGACTTGGTCGGCAAGGTTGCCGCCAAGCTTACCGCAGGCCACCGGCGCTATGCGATTCGGCTCGATCCGGGCGACGGCGCGGCAGCCGCATGGCTGCATCAGCACGGCGAGGTGCTGGCGACTAAGGCTGAGGATGACGCGGCGGTCTATGACGTACGAATGGCACCGGCGGATTATGACCGGTTTTTGCAGCGGTAGTAGAACAAGGCGCGAACATCGCGATGGATTAGGGTAGGGGTGCAGCCTTGACGCGACCCCAAAGCGCTTCCTTGGCATCCAAATCCAGTGCCGCAAAACCGTCGCCAGCGATCGATTCCATCGATTTGAACCGGCGTTCGAATTTGGCATTCGCGCGGCGCAACGCCGCTTCGGGATCGACACCGAGCTTACGCGACCAATTGACGACCGCGAACAACAGGTCGCCGATCTCCTCGGCGCGGTCGTCGTCGGTGATCGCTGCTTCGACCTCGGCCAGTTCCTCGTCGATCTTGGCGCGCGCGCCGGTCGGATCGGGCCAGTCGAAACCGGTACGCGCAGCCCGCTTCTGCAGTTTCTCGGCGCGGAGCAGCGCCGGAAGGCCGACCGCGACGCCGGCCAGTGCGCTGTCGGCACCCTTGGCGCCACGCTCGTCCGCTTTGATCTGCTCCCAGAGATAATGACCGCCATCGACGGCGTCGCCGAAGATATGCGGATGGCGGCGTTCCATCTTGTCGCAGATCGCGGTCACGACATCGCGCAACGCGAAGTCGCCGGCTTCTTCGGCGATCCGCGCATGGAACACGACCTGAAGCAACAGATCGCCGAGTTCGTCCTTGAGGTCGGCCATATCGGCGCGCTCGATGGCGTCGGCGACTTCATAAGCTTCTTCGATCGTATATGGCGCAATCGTCGCGAACGTCTGGACGGTATCCCATTCGCAACCGCGTTCGGGATCGCGCAGCCGGGCCATGATCGCAACGAGGCGGTCGATGCCGGTGGCGCTCATCGACGGGGGACCCCCCTCATCATACCATCCATAAGATTGATAATATACATTATGTAAAATCTATTCTCTTGCCGGAGTCTTGCCGGAGTGAGGATGAGTGTCTTCCCCTCGACTCGCCACGATGCGAGCTTGGACAGGAAACTCATCCCCAGCACGTTCTGATCGCCAAAGGCGGCCGATACGACGGCTGGCGCGTCACGGGCCGTGATGCCACCGATGCGCAGCTCGCCGATCCTGGCCGCTTGCGCCATGACCTGGCCGTTCGCCGTTTCCAGCGGAATTTTGGGCTCGGTCGGGTCGATCGCGACGCTTGCTGCGCTGGCGGTATCGGCCGACAGGCTGGTGAAGCTGGCGCCGCTGTCGACCAGCAGTACGCGCTCGGTGCCGTTGATCGACGCGCGGGCGTAGAAATGGCCGTCCTGCGCCATTGCGATCCGCACTTCATTGCCGACGACCGATTGGTCGCGGCCATAGAACAGCTCTCGCGTGCCTGATATCAGCCACTCGTTGCGGTTGACAAAGGCAACGACCAATAGCCCGGTGGCAAAAATCCCGATCCACGCCAGCGCCATCACGGCGACGCGCCCCAACGGCATCCGTCGCGCAAACAGCGCCGACAGCGGCAGGATCAGCAACAGCACGTAGAAGATTGCGTTTCCGGTCTGATCGCTCATCGCCCGACCTCGAGTTCGAGCCCATCATAGCCAGGCTCCACCCCGGGCGGTAGGTCTGCCAGCAGCGAGCGATAATCCATCGACTGGTCGAGATGCGTCAGCGCCGTGCGGGTCGGCGCGAGTTCGGCGATCCAGGGCAGTGCTTGGTCGAGGTGCGGATGGCTGGGGTGCGGGTGCCGACGCAGAACGTCGACGATCCATACGTCGAGCTGTTGATATAACGCACGCATATCGTTCGTCATGACGTTGAAATCGGTCGCATATCCGATCGATCCACCGTCCCCGTCGAAGCGCAATCCGGCCGAGGTGATGTTCGCATGCGGCTGGTCGACGACGCTCACTATAATGTCGCCGATCATCAGCCGGTCCGGCAAATCCTCCAACGCCACCGTCGGCGGATAGCCGTCCATGCCCCCGAACACATAAGCGAACCGATCGCGCAGGATCGTTGCGGTCACCGAACGCGCCAGTCCGCGTACGGGTGCTCGCATCGCGTGATAGATCTGGCGCAGGTCGTCGATGCCGTGGGTGTGGTCGGCGTGGTCGTGAGTCCAGATTACCGCATCGAGCCGATCGACGCCGGCTGCGAGCAGCTGTTCGCGCATGTCCGGTCCGCTATCGACCAGGATGCGGGTCGTCGTAGTCTCTACCAGGATCGATGCTCGCGTGCGTCGATTGCGGGATTCGACCGGATCGCACGCTCCCCAATCATTGCCGATTCGCGGCACGCCGGACGATGTCCCACAGCCGAGAATGCGGACTCTCATGCGCCGGATTTGGCCAGCGTCTTGTCGAACAAAGCGTGGAAATTGACGCGCGTCGCATCGGCCAGCTGCTCGGCATCTTCGCCACGTAATTGCGCCAGGAAACGACAGGTGTCGGCGACGAACGCCGGTTCACCAGTCTTTCCACGGTTGGGCACCGGGGCCAGGAACGGCGCGTCGGTCTCGATCAACAGTCGATCGATCGGCAGGCGCGCAGCGGTGTCCTGCAGGTCCTTGGCGTTCTTGAATGTCACGATGCCAGAGATCGAGATATAAAGGCCTAAGTCCAATGCCTTGTCGGCAAACTCTCCGCTCGCCGTGAAGCAATGGATGACGCCGCGATAGGCCCCCTTCCCCATCTCGTCGCGCAGGATGTCGATCGTGTCGTCCTCGGCATCGCGCGTGTGGACGACGATCGGCAGCCCGGTCTCGCGAGAGGCGGCGATATGTGCGCGGAAGCTGGCGCGCTGCCGGTTGCGATCGGAATGGTCGTAATAATAATCGAGCCCCGATTCCCCGATGCCGACCACGCGCGAATGCGTGGCGCGATCGATCAGCTTGGCGGTATCGATGTCGGGATGCTGATCGGCTTCGTGCGGATGGATGCCGATCGTCGCCCACACGTCGGGCTCGCGTTCGGCCACGGCAACGACTTCGTCCCACTCTCGCTCGCGCGTCGAGATATTGAGCATCGCGACCACGCCGCTCGCCCGCGCGCGCGCCAGCACGTCATGCTGCTGCTCCGCGAGACCCTTGTAGTTGAGGTGACAATGGCTGTCAGCGAGCCTCATGCCGCCTCCATCTCGAGCCGCGGAAACACGCCGGCCGGCGGCGGTAACGGCGTGCCGACGGCGATCGGCCGGTTGAGCGCATCGAATTCACGCGCATCCGCCCCCTGCCCGAGCAGGTCGAGCAGCTTGTCGGCGCTTTCCGGGATCGCCCAGCGCGCCATAACGGCAATGCGGCGGATCGCTTCGGCGGCATAGTAGAGGATCGTATCGGCGCGCGCCGGATCGGTCTTGCGGACGCTCCACGGCGCCTGATCGGCGAAATATTGGTTGGCGTCACGCGCCGCGCTCCAGATTGCGTCGAGCGCGGCGTGGATCGCGAGGTCGGCCATCGCCGCGCGCATCCCCGTTTCCGCGGCCCGGACGCTTTCGACCAATGCCTCCTCCGCCGGTGTCGCGTCCCCTGTTTCGGGCACCGCCGCGCCGTTCTTCGCGATGATTGACAGGCAGCGCTGCGCCAGATTGCCGAGATTGTTGGCGAGATCGGCGTTGCATCGCGTGACGATCGCATCCTCCGAATAGCTGCCGTCCTGACCGAACGACACTTCGCGCAGCAGGAAATAGCGCAGCGGATCGACGCCGAAGCGATCGACGAGCTCGATCGGGTCGGTGACGTTGCCGACCGACTTCGACATTTTCTCCCCTCGGTTGAGCAGAAAGCCGTGCCCGAACACCTGCCGAGGCAGTGCAATCTTCGCACTCATCAGGAATGCTGGCCAGTAAACGGTATGAAACCGTACGATATCTTTGCCGATCAGATGCAGATCGGCGGGCCAGTAACGATTGAGTTCATCGGGATAGCCGACCCCGGTCAGATAGTTGGTCAGCGCATCGACCCACACGTACATGACATGCCCGTCGCTGCCCGGCACCTTGACGCCCCAGTCGAAGCTGGTGCGCGATACCGACAGATCGCTCAAGCCCCCCTCGACGAAGCGCAGGATTTCGTTGCGGCGCGCGTCCGGCCGAATGAAATCGGGGTTGGCGGCATAATAATCGAGCAGCAATTGCTGATATTTCGACAGGCGGAAGAACCACGTTTCCTCGGCCGTCCATTCGACGGGGGTACCTTGCGGGGAAAGCTTGGCGCCGCCCTCCCCGTCGACCAATTCCTTCTCGTCGTAGAACGCTTCGTCGCGGACCGAATACCATCCCTCGTACCGGTCGAGGTACAGATCGTCCGCCGCCGCCATCGCCTGCCAAATCGCCTGGCTCGCGGCGTGATGATCGGGCTCGACGGTGCGAATGAAGCGATCATAAGAGATGTTCAAACGATCGTCCATCGCCTTGAAATAACAAGACATTTCATCGGCCAACGCGCGTGTTTCGACCCCACGGTCGCGCGCGGTCTGGACCATCTTCAGCCCATGTTCGTCGGTGCCAGTCTGGAACCGTACGTCGCGCCCGTCCTGGCGGTGATAGCGCGCGATCGCGTCGGCGGCGATCGCTTCATAGGCGTGCCCGATATGCGGGCGGCCATTGGGGTAACTGATCGCGGTGGTGATATAATAGGGGTCGGCCATCGCCCTGCCCTAGAACAGTCAGCGGCGGTTCGCCAGCGAGGCGACGATCCCGCCCATTTCGAACACCGTCCCCTGCGCGTCGAGCGACAGGCCGAGCGCGCTGGCGGCAAGGTTGCGGGCCGCGTCATACGCGTCGAGCGTCGTTCGCAGGGCACCGCCGGTACGTTGGCGCGCCTGACCGGCGATGAAGCGCGGGGCACGATCGAGAAACGCCTCATAGCGCGGTTGCGCGGCCTTGAGCGACAGGGCGCTGGCCAGTTGTGTGCGAACCACGTTGGATGGGTCGCCCTTCGCCAGCTCGTCCAATGCCTTGTCGAGCCCCGCGACGTCGAGCCCAGCCATCGCCAGTGCCTGAGCGGGCGATCCCTGCCCCACACGCACCAATTCGTCGGTCTCGCCCGGCTTGGCGCCCGCGTCGGCCAGCGCGGCACGCATATCGGTATCGTCGAGCGGCTCGAACCGCAGCAACCGGCAGCGCGAGCGAATCGTCGGCAGCAATCGCCCGGGCGCATGGCTGACCAGCAGGAAGATGGTGCCTGGGGGCGGTTCCTCCAGATTCTTGAGCAAGGCATTCGCGCCGTTGCGTTCGAGATCGTCGGCCGCATCGATCAGCACGACGCGGCGATCTGAATAGGTCGGCTTGACCCCCAGGAACGGTTCGAGCGCGCGGACCTGCGCGACGGTAATGCTTCGCGCCAAGCCTTGCTCGGGCTTCTTTTCGTCCTTGGGCAGGCGTTCCAGCTTGCGAAAGTCGGGATGCGCGCCGGCGTCGATCAGATGCTGGGTGCGGTCGTCCGCGGGGATCGAGAAGTCGTCGGGTTGCCCCCTGCCCGCCAGGATCCGCCGGGCCGCGAGCATCGCGAAGCTCGCCTTGCCGACACCCTCCAGCCCCGCCAGCAGCCAGGCATGATGGAGCGACCCACCCTCCAGCGCCGTGGCAAAAGCCTGCTTCGCCAAGGCATTGCCATAGAGTGACGTCATGGCAGCAGGTCGGCGATCTCGGCCAGCAACGCCGCCGCCACCGTGTCCGCATCGCCACTGGCATCGATCAGCCGAACGCGGTCGGGCTCGCCTGCGGCGAAGCGGCGGAAGGCCGCGGCGACATCGTCGTGAAACGCGCGCTCGCGTGCCGCGAAGCGATCGGCCCCGGCGCCGTCGCGGGACGATGCACGCGCGGCGCCCACTTCCGGCGCGACCTCGAGCACCAGCGTGCGATCCGGCATCAATCCGCGCGATCCGAAGCCGTGCAGTGCCATCACCGCTGCGTCGTCGATCCCGCCAGCCACGCCCTGATAGGCGCGCGACGAATCGATATAGCGATCGCAGATCACCCAAGTGCCGACGCCGACCGCGGGCTGGATCACTTTTTCGACGTGGTCCGCGCGCGCCGCGGCGAACAGCAACGCCTCGGTATGCGCGCTCCAGCGGTTGACCGCGCCTTGCATCAACAGGTCGCGGATCGCCTCCGCTCCATCGCTGCCGCCGGGCTCGCGCGTGACGATCACCTCGACGCCACGGTCGCGGAGTGCATCGGCCAGACGGCGCACCTGGGTCGACTTGCCGGCGCCTTCACCACCCTCGATCGACAGGAAGCGGCCGCGTGACATGGCTCAACCGCCGAACAGCTGCTTCAATCCGGCCCAGGCGCGGCCGAAGAACCCCGCCTGGCCGACATCCTTGTCGGCCACGAGCGGAAAACGCTGGTCGGCCATGCCGGGCGTCTTGACGATCAGGTCGGCGACGTGATCGCCGGCCTTGATCGGCGCCTTGAGCGGACCGTCATAGACCACGCTGGCGGTCATCGCGGGATTGCTGCCCGACGGTACCGTGACGGCCAGGTTGTCCGCCGCGACCAGCCCGACCGTGCTCGACGATCCAAGCTGGACGTCGGCGGTGGAGACTTGCCGCCCCTTGGCCACGATCGGCTTCGCGCTCCACGCCCCGAAGCCCCAGTTCATGAACTTGATCGATTCTTCCTTGCGCCCGTTGAAGCTGTCCAGCCCCGCGATCACCATGATCAGCCGCCGCCCGTTCTGGATCGCTGAACCGGTGAAGCTATAGCCGGCCTCTTCGGTGTGCCCGGTCTTCAACCCGTCCGCGCCGTTGACGTTACCGAGCAGCGGGTCGCGATTGGCCTGATCGATGTCCTTGCCCGCGCCCAGCGTCTTGCCCCAGGTGAAGCTCGGCAAGGCGTAGTATCGCTTGTAGAGGTCGGGAAAGTCGCGGATCGTCGCCGCCGCCAGCGTTGCCAGGTCGCGCGCGGTGACGTAGGTCCGGCCATTGTCGGGCCAGCCGTTCGATGTGCCGAAATGGCTGTTGGTCAGACCGAGCTTCTTCGCGGCATCGTTCATTCGGTCGGTGAATGCCTGTTCGGTCCCCGAAATCCCCTCCGCCATCACGACACAGGCGTCGTTGCCCGACAGGGTCACGATGCCCTTCAACAGATTGTCGACGCTGACGTTCTCGTTCGCCGACAGGAACATGGTCGAGCCGGCCTGCGGGCCATGCCATTGCCGCCACGTCTCCGGCCGAACGGTGAATTGCTTGTCGGCACTCAGTTCGCCCTTCTTGATCAGGTCGAACACGACATAGACCGTCATCATCTTCGCTAGCGACGCCGGCGGCATGCGGCGGTCGGCATCCTTTGAATACAGCACCGCATTCGACGACAGGTCGACCATATAGGCGACCGGTGCGGGCGTGTTGAATTCGGGATTGGCGACCGCGGGCGTGGTCAGCGCAACGGCGGCGAGCAGGGCAGCAAGTTTTTTCATGGGAAGTACAATTCCGTAATCAGGCGGTGACTCAGTCCTCGCGGACGACACGAGCATCGGCATAGCCCCGAGCGGCGGCGGCGTCACGCGCTTGTCTGGCGGATTTCGCATCGGCGAACGGCCCGGTGCGGACGCGCCACAGCTTGTTGAACGGGGTCGCGGTGCCGCCCAGGGTGCGAGCGATGGCGGCGGCGCGGTCGCGACTGCCGAACGCGGCGACTTGAACGTAATAGCCGCCTTTGGGCGCGACGCCGGGCCGCGCGACCGGTGGCGCTGCCGGTTTCACGGATCGTTCGGCCGGGATCGGCGTGGGATCCACTAGTGGCCGAGTCCGAGAGCCGGCGGGTTTGGCCGCCGCAGGTCGAGGCAGTGCGGCGGCAGCGCCGGTCAGCCGCGCGCGCAGTCCCGCAAGCAACACCGGCGGCGTATCGAGCACGGGCGACGCGGCCCGGCCGTTCTTCAACGCATTCTGGTCGGCCGGCGTCGGCGTGACGCGGCGAATCCGGACTGGCTTGCGGCTGACGATGCCGAGCGCCTGCGCCGCCGCCTGTGACAGATCGATCAACAGCCCACCGCCGAACGGCCCGCGGTCGTTGATCTGGACCAGCACCGTGCGCCCGGTCTCGAGTGCGGTCACTTCGACATACGATCCGATCGGCAGCGTGCGGTGTGCGGCGGTGAAGGCGCGCGGGTCGAACGGTGCGCCCGATGCCGTGCGGTTGCCCGACATCTCCTTGCCGTACCACGTCGCATAGCCGACCTCGTCGTAACGGTCGGGCGAGCGGTCGGACGTCGCTTGCGGTCCATCGGACGGCGGCGGTCCATCCTGGGCTAACACGGGGGCCGCGAGCAGCGCGCCCACTAGCACGACGGACTTAATTTTCGACGGCATCGGCGAGCAACCCTACGCTCAGCGCATAGAAATTCGAGCAATTGTAGTCGAGGATGACGCGGTAATTGCCCGTCAGCAGATACGCCGTCTGGCCCGGCCCGTCGGGCTCGATCATCGTCGCCTGGACGGTGTCGGCGGGCCACGGCTTGCCTTGCGACATCACGCCCAGCGCCCGCCACTCGCCGATCGTCCGCCACCCGCTCATCCGCGCGAATACGCGGGGGCAGCGCGGTGACACCAGTCGATTGGCGACCCCGCTGCGGTCGAACGTCGCGGGCAGCGATACCGCGAGCCCCCACGGCTGGCCTCGTCGCCACCCGGCGTTGTAGAAATAATTGCCGATCGACGCGAGCGTATCGGCATCGCTGTTCCAAATGTCGGCGCGCCCGTCGCCATCGCCGTCACGCGCAAGGCGGAGGTACACCGACGGCAGGAATTGCGGCCCGCCCATCGCGCCGGCCCAGCTGCCAACCAGCTGGCTGCGCGACACGCCGCGGTCGACCATCTTCATCATCGCGATCAGTTCGCCTTCGAACAACGCGCGGCGGCGGCCTTCGTAGGCTAGCGTCGCGATCGATCGCGGCAAATCGAAGTTGCCCATCACGCGGCCGTAACTGGTCTCGTGCCCCCAGATCGCGACCATGATCGATTCGGGGACGCCGGTCTCGGTCTCGATCCGCGCGAGATGACCGCGCTCGGCAAGATATTTGACTCGCCCCTGCGCAATCCGCGCGGTGTCCACGTGGCTGCGCAGATAGGGTGCGAACGGCGTGAAGGCGTTGCTGCTGGGGTTCGCCGGATTGCCGCCCGGCTGGCTGCGATCCAGATCGACGACGCGCTGGTTATAGGTCAGCCCAGCGAGCACCTGGTCCGCGGTCGCCGACCGCACGCCCTGCGCGATGGCGCGCCCGCGCACGTCCTGGAGGTAGGACTGAAAGCCCGTCTCGTCCTGAGCCATTGCCACGCCGACGAACGCGAATGCCGCCGACACTATCCCAATAAACGCTGAACCCCGCATGCGACGAACCTGCCACAGTCGCGGGCGGACGGGTATCCCTGTCGTCGCACGGCTTGCACAAATCACCGTCCTTCCGCAAAGGCGAGGCAGCGCGGAGAGGTGGCCGAGTGGTTTAAGGCAGCGGTCTTGAAAACCGCCGTGGGTGGAAGCCCACCGTGGGTTCGAATCCCACCCTCTCCGCCACCTGCACAGGCGGCACGATTCAGCGCCGCTCGATCGCGACATTCACCGCGTCTTAAAAGCTTTGCGCTAGCCACGGGTCGAGACGACCGGTTTCGACGTGGCAAGCCGGCAGCGGGGTGTGGCATGCGTAAGACGCGATTTGCGGCAATCAGCGAACCGTCCGCGCGAGTGCGTGATCTCGGCTATCTCGACATTTTCCTGTTCGATCTGCGCCCCGCGCGCCAGCCCGACGACGAACGGATCGCCGGCGAGCGCATCCGCGGGCTGACCAATACGGGCCCTTATCTGCTAGCGTCGCACCTGATCTGCGCGATCGTGCTTGCGATCCATGCGGTCAAATCCGGCAGCGACAATCCGCTCGCGATCGTGCTGCCGCTCGCCGGCGTCGTGGTGCTGGCGGCGCTGTCGACCTTGCTCAACCGCCGCCGCACGAAGCAGATGCGCCCACATCAGGTCGTACGATTATGGGGCGCATTCACGGTCGCGATCGGCATGCTGTGGGCGATCGTCATCGCGGCGGGGTTGCCCTATCAATCGGCGGCCGAATCGCCGGTCATCCTCGCGTCGTTGCTCGGCGCCTTCTGCCTCACCGTCGCCGCGTTCGTGTCGGTGCCGAGCCTGTTGCTGGTCAGCTATGCCGCCGCAGTCGGATCGTTCGTACTCTTCTCGACCGACCTGCAGATCCTCGGCCTGCTCGCCGCATTCGGCGGGTGCCTGGTCGGCGCCAGCATCTTCAGCGCGCGCGGTGCCTTGATAGCGGCGGGCCGCCAGCTGGCCAACGAGTATCAGGCGCAGAAGGCCGCGCGTTTCGTCGCCGAATTCGAACAGAGCGGCCGCGGCTGGTTCTGGGAAACCGACGCCGACGGTGCCCTCACCTATGTCTCGACTCAACTCGCCGACGACCTCAAGCGCCACGCGAACGAACTGATCGGGACGCAGTTCGTCGACTTGCTCGGCATGGACGTCGGCAGCCGCGCCGATGACAGCGAATGCACGCTGGGGTTCTATCTGTCGGCACGCGTGCCGTTCGCCGACGCCACGGTGAAGGCGAAGGCGTCGGAGGACATCTGGTGGTCGCTGTCGGGCACCGCGCACTTCGACGATTATGGCCGCTTCCTGGGCTTCAGCGGGATCGGCACCGACCTGACCGAACAGCGGCTGGCGGAGGCGGAGATCAACCGGCTCGCGCGCTATGATGCGTTGACCGGCCTACCGAATCGCACGTTGATGCGCGCGACGCTGGAAGATGCGCTGGGGAATATCGAGAAGCAGAAGAAAGGGGCGGCGCTCTATCTGATCGATCTCGACCGGTTCAAGAACGTCAACGACACGCTCGGCCATCCGGTCGGCGACGCGCTCCTCAAGCAAGTCGCCGGGCGTCTGACCGCGGTGATCGGCAAGCACGGCCAGGTCGGCCGGCTCGGCGGCGACGAGTTCCAGGCGATCTTCCCGTCGATCGATTCGGAGCAATATCTCGGCACGCTGGCGCAGCGGATGATCGAGCACGTTTCGCAACCCTATCAGATCGACGGCCATACGATTTCGATCGGCGCGTCGGTCGGGATCTCGATCGCGCGCAGCCAGTATCAATGCGCCGACGCGCTGATCCGTGACGCCGACCTGGCGCTCTATGCGGCGAAGGACGACGGGCGCGGCACGTTCAAGCTATTCTCCCCCGACATGCACAGCGATGCGCAGGAAAAACAGGGCCTCGAACAGGAATTGCGCGGCGCGATCCAGCGTGGCGAGCTGAAACTGGTGTACCAGCCGGTCGTCAACACCGTCACCGAAGAGGTCGTTGCGTTCGAAGCGCTCGCGCGCTGGGTCCGTTCCAACGGCCAATCGGTACCGACCGAACAGTTTATTGCGCTGGCCGAAGAATGCGGCCTGATCATCGCGATCGGCGAATGGGTGTTGCGCACCGCGGCGATGGAAGCGGCGCGATGGCCGGCGCAGGTGCGCATCGCAGTCAACATTTCCCCGACGCAATTCGCCAGCCCGACGCTGGTCGGTACGGTCATGAACGTGCTGGCCGCGTCGGAACTCGATCCCAACCGGCTCGAACTCGAAATCACCGAAGGCGTGTTCCTGTCCAACGAGGCCAGCGTCGACGATACGTTCCGCCGGTTGAAGGCCGCGGGCGTACGCCTGGCGCTCGACGATTTCGGCACCGGTTATTCGTCGCTCGGTTATCTGAAGCGCGCGCCGCTCAACAAGATCAAGATCGACCAGTCCTTCGTGCGCGGCGCCGCCGCCACCGGCAGCACCAGCGAAGCCATCCTGCGGTCGATCATCTCGCTCGCACAGAGCCTGAAAATGGATACCACCGCCGAAGGCGTCGAGACACACGACGACCTCAACCTGATCCGCGAACTCGGCTGTTCGCAAGTGCAGGGGTATATCTTCGGCAAGCCAATGGAAGTGACCGAAGCGCGCACCCTTGCCTGTTCGGTCGAGGCAGTGGCGGCCAAGGGATATGAGAATGCCCGGGCGCCACGCTACAGCCTGATCCGCACCGCCAATGCGCAGTGGAACGGGATGACGTTCACCGTGCGTATCCGCAACATCGCGATCGGTGGCGCATTGCTCGAATCGACGCGCGACTTGCCCGATGGCGCGCAGATCCAGCTCGACATTCCAGGA
>Ga0164294_10001535_pt1 | contig 21412 bp, 15 predicted proteins | sample GEODES005metaG_FD_111479 | JGI IMG/M metagenome (GOLD analysis project Ga0164294, IMG submission 111479) | Oligotrophic lake water microbial communities from Sparkling Lake, Wisconsin, USA - GEODES005 metaG | ecosystem: Environmental > Aquatic > Freshwater > Lake | place: USA: Sparkling Lake...
ATTTTGAACAAAAATCTCCATTTTATGCAGCCTATTCTGCAGGATTTGGATCTATAGAAGCAGATATATATTTAGTAGACGGACAACTACTGGTAGGACATGAAAAAAATCAACTCACTAAAGAACGAACGCTTCAAGCACTTTACCTCAAACCATTGGCAGAAAAAATCCAACAAAATCATGGACAAATATTTTCAGAAAAAAATAAACCGCTGAACATTTTAATAGATTGTAAAACCGACGGAGTTGCGGCATTGGATGTATTCACCATATTGCTAAAAAAATATAATCCACTAATCACCAACAGAAATCTCCGTTTTGTAATTTCTGGTAACCGCCCTCCAGAAACAGATTACCATTTATATCCTGATTATATACAATTCGACGGTCGTTTGGGCATTCACTATACACCTGAAGTATTGTCAAAAATTGCCATAATCAGTGATTATTTCGGTTCATATTCTAAGTGGAATGGTGAAGCTACTCTACCAGAAGAAGATAGATTTCGTTTGATGGAAATGATAAAAAAAGTACATGAAATGAAAAAGCCTATCCGTTTTTGGGGTAGTCCGGACACCCCTACTGCGTGGGAAGTTTTCAAGCAATTGGGGGTAGATTACATTAATACAGATAAAATAGCAGCATTGGACACTTTTTTGGAGAAAAGGTAACTGAAGTACAGTAAAGCATTACAAAGGCTAATCGTTAAAATTTATTGTTAGCTTTATGTTGATTAAACTTTTGATGTAGATTGTATTCCAAATAAAACAAAATAATAAAAGAATGAAAAAGTTTTTATCAATGATTGTTGCCTGTATGGCCATTGTATTTTCCCTTCAAGCACAACCTGGTGGGAATATGGATGAAATGCGAGCCAAAATGAAAGAGCGTATTAAGCCTATGTTGGTAAGTAAAACCGCTATCACCGATGCAGAAGCCGATAAGGTAATTGATATTTATTTCCAAACACAAATGGAAACCAGAAAGTTAAGAATGGATCAAGCTTCTAGTGAAGAAGATAAAGCGAAAAAAGCAAAAAGCTTAAAGGAAGATGCAGAAAAGCAAATGAAAGCTATCCCTTTAACCGATGAAAAAATGACTGCTGTGAATAATTTCTTAGAAGAAATGAAAAAAAGACAAGAAGAAATGAGAAAGAATCGCGGTGGTAATAACTAATTTGCTTCTGTTCAATTAAAATTGTTAAATAAAAACGCCAAACTTCAAATACTCAAGAGAAAATATTGAAGTTTGGCGTTATTTTAATATTTATATTCAAAAACCCTACACTATTTCTGCATACACAGGACAATGATCACTATGCTTGACATTGGGGAAAATAGCAGCACTTTTCAATTGAACATCCAATGACGTTGTAACGCTGATGTAATCTATTCTCCAACCTTTATTGTTTAAGCGAACAGAAGGAAAACGTTGGCTCCACCAACTGTACCAATGGGGTTCTAGATGAAATTTTCTAAATGAATCTACCCATCCACTTTCGAAAAATTTATCCATCCAAGCCCTTTCTCCAGGAAGAAAACCCGTAGAATTTTTATTACCCTTTGGGTCATGAATATCAATTTCTTTATGTGCAATATTATAATCACCACAAAGTATTATATGAGGTTGCGTTTTTTTAAGTTCATGTAGATACATAAACATTTCATCCAGCCATTTATATTTAAAATCTTGGCGCTCATCCCCAGAAGTTCCGGAAGGGAAATAGGCATTAATTAGCCTAATCTTGCCAAAATCCAATTGAATTACCCTTCCTTCATCATCGCTTGCTACATGTCCGTTTCCATAAATTACGGCATCAGGTTGTATCTTAGTAAAAATAGCCACACCACTGTACCCTTTTTTTTGTGCACTATACCAATAATCATGGTAACCTAAAGCATTAATTGCGGATATATCTACATTTTCCTTTGTAGCTTTTGTTTCTTGTAAACAAATCACATCTGCCGGATCTGTTTTTAACCATTCTACAAATCCTTTATTAATTGCAGCCCTTATGCCGTTAACGTTGTATGAAATAATACGCATAAAATTGTGTTTCGATGAATTGCTTTATGAAGATTTAAGTTTGTATGGCTTTTATAAAAATATGTCACAATATTTAGAGTTAGTATAAAATAGGATCACTTTTACATAGTATTTATTATCTAAATCGGTAAAATCGATCTAACCGGTGTATATAATTTATTTCTTTTAAAAAAAATCAGCATCAATGAAAAATGAGTTTAATTAAAAAGAGGGAAAGATTTTCACAATCTTTCCCTCTTTTTAATTTTTCTTTTTACGAATAAAAAAGGGGTTTGTAATTATTTTTCAAATGGAAAATTTCTTCCAATTTTACGCATCATTCTTTCCATAACTTCATTGGCGTTAGAGAAAGCACCTTCATTCATCTCTTTATAAAATCGCCAAACCATTTCGCCCTTATCTTTTTCATTGATTTGTAAAACTATTGATCCTGTTGCAACTGCCTTACTCATTCCCAATAATAACGCACTAGCAATTGCACCTGCCTCGGAACCCGTTTTCTCATAATTCCATGTAGATTTAATAATGGCATCAACTTGTAGAACTTTACAAAGAGAATCTTCTAAGATGTCTGAAAGATTATCATAAATACCATTTTTTTTCAATAAGGCATTTGTTCTGCTCACATCCTGAAAACTTACTGAATAATCATCTGATTTTCTCAACAAATAGGTATACATACCCTGTTGCATTTGTTGACTTAATGTTTTTTCTTCTTCTTTGATAGATTCTAGTGTCATTCCTTTAGGCATCTTTTTGTAAGATATTTTCGCAGAAAAGGGTAGAATGGCAACTGTTTTGGTTTTTGCAATGACTAAATCTAACTGAGGTGATTTAAAAACTTGCTTATTGGATTCAAAAAACTGAGCAAATCCCTGTAATCCTATTACAATAATTGATAAAAATGCAATTAATTTTTTCATAATACTAATTTATTAAAAATAGATGTTTGTAACATAAAAGTAATGAAAATTCTTTCCTAAATAGGTAATCTATGATTAATAATATAAGTTTATTTCAAAAGAGATTTAGCTAACATCTTATGAAGGAAATATTATAGGTATTGATTTTTTTCAAAAAAGAACTAATCTTTTTTATAGTACTACAGTATTTAATCGAACAATTAATTAAAAAAAAGAGAAAAGCACTTTATTACATCAATAGAAAGTAAGTGTTCTAATTACATGGTTAAAGAAGTAAAATCTTTTATGTTTGCAAAATACATCACAAGATTTACAAAATTTGATTTGAATTAATGTTGTAATTACTTATCATTGTTGTCCGGGAAAAGAGTTGGAAAAGGATATATTAAGGGAGGTGAAAACCTCCCTTTTTTGATTAGCTTTATTTTATCACAAACAAAAGTTAATCATGAACAAAAGTACGTATTCTACCGGACAGCCAATATTTTCTCAGTTGTTTCAATTGATTCCGCGAAGCATGGTTTCAGCTTGTGTTAAAGAACACAAATCAGACAAATATTATAAAAAGTTCACAACGCTTAATCATTTAATTACCATGCTTTATACCTGTTACCAGCACTGTACCTCACTTAGAGAGGTTGTTACAGGTCTTCAAGCATGCGAAGGACGGCTTCAAACTTTGGGTATGACAAGTTTTCCAATGAGGAGCACCTTATCAGATGCCAATAAATCAAGGACGTACGAAGTTTTTGAAAAGTTGTATTATAACCTTTTTGCAAAGTACAAAGATATTTTACCGGACAGCCAACCCAAAGATCGCTACCATAAACGTATTTTAATCATAGACTCTACTACAATAAGTTTGTTCCAGGAGATTTTAAAAAACGCAGGCCGTCCGGGTGTAGATGGACGGAAGAAAGGTGGTATAAAAGTACATATGGCAATTAAAGCCCATGAAGATGTTCCTTATTTAATTCGGTTAACGGAAGCTGCAAAAGCGGACATTCCATTTATGAAAGAAGTGCGACCGCCCAAAGGCTCCATCGTCATTATGGATAAGGGTTACAATAGCTTTCATTGGATGAATGAATGGCAAAAACAAGGCGTGGATTGGATAACAAGACTAAAATCAGGATCAGTAATTGAGGTGATTAAAGAATGTGTGGTTACTGAAAAAAACAAAAGCGAAGGTATAATTAGTGACCAGCATGTAATAATGGGTACAAAAAATGGTAAAAATGAACGTGTAAATTGTAGATTAGTTCAGTACTACGATAAAGAAAAAAATTACACCTTTCAATTTATTACTTCCAACAAAAAATGGTCACCAATAAGGGTTACAATGTTTTACAAACAAAGATGGCAGATAGAAATGTTGTTTAAAAGACTAAAACAAAATATGCCACTGGAATATTTTCTAGGAGACAATGAAAACGCAATCAAAATACAGATATTCTGTGCCCTTATAGCAGATTTATTACTAAAAGTAGTCACCGCCAACATAAAAAGGCAATGGGCTTTTTCAAACTTAGCATCATTAATTAGGCTTCATTTGATGAACTATACACATTTAGCACATTTTCTGGAAAACCCTGAAAAATGCAAAATTTATCAACAAAAATACATTGGGCAATTAACATTAAATCTGACAGGTTAAAAAAAGGGGGGGGCCTCATTTCAAAAATGATTGTTTTTAACACTAATATCCAATAGGAATAAGGGTTATGTTTCTCATTTTTAGTTTAACCGGACAGCAATGATAAAATTCTATGAAATTTCTGTTGACAATATTTATAATTTTATTCTTATCAATTGACGCTACATCTCAAATAGACAAAAACAATTGGTTGTTTGGTGGATTTGGCAATTTTTTATCTTATAAAAATACATACTCAAGCCCAACATTTTCCTATACATCAGATAGAGTTCAAATTAAAATATCTCCAAACATTGGCTATTTCCCAGTTAATAAACTTGGCATAGGTTTAAGACCAAGCTATTCAAAATATAAGAATGTAGTAAACGGAAGTGGTGGTAGCTATTCTAATGTCAATCGTTTTGAACTAGGGCCATTTATTAGGTATTATTTCTTATCTGCTGAAAAAAGATATAATATTCTTACGGATATAAGTTATCAGTATGGCATTTATTGGTTTAAGCCAGCAAGAGGAAACATCAATACCTTTTCAGCCTCCGCAGGTACTGTGGTGTTTTTCAACTCAAGTGTTGGGCTGGAGTTTTTATTAGGCTATTACAGTAGAAATGAAGTAATTCTGTATAGTACAAACTTTGAAAACGTAATTAACTATAAAGGTTTTCAGATAGGTATCGGTTTTCAAATTCATTTAGAAAAAGAATAAAAAAAATATTAATGAACTATTCATTATTATTATTTCTTGCTTACTTTTATCTGTATTAGTTCTAGCCCAAACAATCCCTCCCAATGTAAATACTGAGTTTTGTCCTAAAAATTGAATACACGCTATTCCATCACTTCGGCAACACTTGTTCGTTTTGCGTAACCCTTTATGGACAATTACCTTCTACTATAAGAAGCTCCATTTTTCTCTGAGGGAGATTTCTTTTGGGTTAAGTTTGAGATTCGATTCCGGTGTCCGCATCATGATATCCGAATCTTTGTGGTTGATGTGATAAAAAAATTTGCTGTTGGCGGCGTGTCCGGGATCAATATTACAAACCGTTTGTTCATTTTATGAACAATAAGTTGCTTAAAAAAATAAAAAAATTTAAAAAAGTGAAATAGTAAATTATTTTACTACATTTGATATGCAATTGAAAAAATATGTATTTTGAGGGAATAATCATAAAAATATTGCTATAAATTTAATGGAATTAGTAAACTAATTATGCAAAAAATATTTTTAATAAGTAATAAAATTCTATGAAAATTCTGTTGACAATATTTTTATTCTTATCAATTGACGCTATATCTCAAATAGACAAAAAAACTTGGTTGGTTGGTGGAACTGGCAATTTTTTATCTTATGAAAATACCTACTCAAGCCCAACATTTTCCTTTACATCAGATAGAGTTGAAATTAAAATTTCTCCAAACATTGGTTATTTCCCAGTTAATAAACTTGGCATGGGTTTAAGACCAAGTTATTCAAAATATAAGGATGTAGTAAACGGAAGTGGTGGTGGCTATTCTAATGTCAATCGTTTTGAACTAGGGCCATTTATTAGGTATTATTTTTTATCTGCTGAAAAAAGATATAATATTCTTACGGACATGTGTTACCAGTATGGAATTTATTGGTTTAAGCCAGGAAAAGGAAACATTAATACCTTTTCAGCCTCCGCAGGTACTGTGGTGTTTTTCAACTCAAGTGTTGGGCTGGAGTTTTTATTAGGCTATTACAGTAGAAATGAAGTTATTCCACTTAGTACAGGTGGTGAAAACGTCGAAAACTATAAAGGATTTCAAATAGGTATCGGTTTTCAAATTCATTTAGAAAATTAAAATCATGAAAAATATATTAGTGGGGAACAAATCTCTTCTTGTGATTTACTCTTTTTTTGTAATCATAATGGCGAGTAATTGTAAAAAAGACTAAACTGCTGCTTTCTGTCAAATTAAACGAGATTTAGTTTCTTCTTTTAACAATCAAGAAGCTTTTATAGGATTCTATGCAAAGTATAATAGGTGGGCTGTTTTTTTCAAAGTAAGTAACCCAAATAACATTGACACAAGAGTAATTGGATTGACTTGCGACATTAGTCCCAATTTTCAAATTGATGGACTTCCAGTAATTGTATCAGGTAATTACAAAAAGTTTAACACTATTGAAAATATTAACCCACAATTGGGTGGTGATGAGTTATTTTATTTCGAAATATTGCAAATTTCAAAAAAATAGAAATGTGTTTATCAAGCTTAAAAATATTTTTGCTAATATCTATTCCTTAATCAACATTATGGGTATTAATAATTAAAAATTGGTGTTGCTGGTTACAGCAATATCATTTATTATTACTATAATATTTAACCGTTTAATGGTTGATTCTGATAAAACATAATTCATTCATTCATTCATTGTAGTTTATGATCAAAATTGGCATTATTGGCATTGGTAGAATTGGGAAAATTCATTTGGAAAACCTTTGTACACGCATTTCGGGGGTAAAAGTTTTGGCGGCGATGAATCCCTCCGAAGCAGGAAGAGCATACGCAACACAATTCAACGTTCCGTTGGTTACGGCAAATGCTGATGAAGTGTTGCATCACCCAGAAATCGATGCCGTATTGATTTGTACATCTACCAACATGCACGCCGAATATATCATTAAAGCTGCCAAAGCGGGAAAAGCCATTTTCTGCGAAAAACCAATCGATCTATCATTAGAAAAAGTAAAAGAAACATTGCGCGTAGTGAAAGATTGCAATGTGCCGCTGATGCTGGCTTTCAACCAGCGTGTAGATCCCAATTTCAACGAAATCAAAAGCAGCATCGAGGCAGGAAAATTGGGCACGCTGCGATCGATTCATATTATCAGCAGAGATCCTGCACCACCACCTGTTTCGTATATCAAACTTTCCGGCGGTTTGTTTTTGGATATGACCATTCACGATTTTGATATGGCGAATTATTTGGTGAACGATGAAGTGGAAGAAGTGTATGCAAAAGGGTTTAACCTCATCGACCCCGCCATTGGAGAAGCCGGCGATATTGATTCGGGTTATGTACTATTGACGTATAAGAGTAAGGTAACCGTGATCATTGAAAACAGTCGGCAAGCCGCCTACGGTTACGACCAACGGATTGAAGTATTTGGTTCAAAAGGGATGATGAAAGCCGAAAACCCTTTAAAAACCACCAACCAGTTTTTAGATGGTAATGGTGTACATCTTTCTCGAAACCTTGATTTCTTTATTGATCGATATGAAACCTCTTATCTTTTAGAGATGAAGGCGTTTATTGAAGCGTTGCAACAACAAAAGCCGATGCCTATTACAGGAGATGATGGATTAAAAGCGATGTTATTGGCTTTGGCTGCAAATAAATCAATGCAAGAAAATAGGGTGGTGAAGATGAGCGAGTTGATGTAAAAAATGCTGCGTACAAATTAATATTTATTCTAATATGTATCTTGAAAAATTACATTAGTGTATATTAATATCCGAGAATTTCGCTCATTTTTCCATCTTTTATTGTCTTTGTTACACTTCTCTACCTCAATTTGATTTCAAAATCGAAAACATTTTTTACATTGTATTCTTAAAAATCAAACGGCAATATGAGAAAACAATTATTAACGGCTCTTTTTGCGTTGTCGGCGCTACTGACACAGGCACAAAAGGGGTTTCCAGTGAATGGAGTAGCAGATACGCGTGAGGGCTTATACGCCTTTACCCATGCAACTATTGTAAAGGATCCGCAAAACACCCTTTCGGATGCCACATTATTGGTAAAAGACGGTAAAATTATTGCCGTAGGCACTTCGGTAAATATTCCCCAAGAGGCTATTGTGGTGGATTGTAGCGGGAAATTTATCTATCCTTCCTTCATCGATTTGTATTCAGATTATGGTACGCCAATGGCGGCACCTATGCAACGCGGTGGTTATGGTGGCGGTGGCGGATATACCGCTCAAATTAACTCTAACCAAAAAGGTGCTTTCGGCTGGAACCAGGCGATTAAGGCAGATGTAAATACTGCCAGTTTATTCACTGCTGATGAAAGCAAAGCGAAATCAATGCGCGATATCGGATTTGGAACAGTGTTAACCCACGTGAAAGATGGTCTCGCCCGTGGAACCGGCACCGTGGTTACTTTGGCCGCCAAAAAAGAAAATTTCCTAATCCTTAAAGAACGTGCTTCTGCACATTATTCTTTTGTAAAAGGAACTTCTACACAAACGTACCCTAGTTCTATGATGGGTTCAATTGCTGTGTTGCGTCAATCTTACCTCGATGGTCGTTGGTACGCAGCTAATGAAGATAAGGAAACCGTTAACTTAAGCATTAAAGCTTGGAATAACAGCCAGTCTTTACCTCAAATTTTTGAAGCGTCTGATAAATGGACTGCCCTCAGAGCCGATCGTATTGGTGATGAATTTGGCGTTCAATACATTATTAAAGGCGGTGGAAACGAATACCAACGTATTGCCGAAATCGCCGCTACAAAAGCTACATTCATCTTGCCTATTAGTTTCCCGCAAGCAATGGATGTAGAAGATCCTAACGATGCAAGATTTGTTTCGCTTTCTGATCTTAAACATTGGGAATTGGCTCCTTCCAACCCCGCAGCTTTTGAAAAGTCTGGCATCCCTTTTTGCTTTACTACAGCAGAATTGAAAGACAGCAAACAGTTTTTAACCAATGTGCGCAAAGCCATTGAGTTCGGATTGTCTGAAACCAAAGCATTAGAAGCACTTACCGCAACACCAGCCAAAACTATTGGCATGTTTGAAAAAGTAGGAAGCTTGGATGCCGGTAAATTAGCCAATTTCATTATTGCTTCCGGACCCATCTTCAACGAAAAATCCGCCATCCTCCAAAACTGGGTAATGGGCGAAAAATACAGCGTGAAAGAAGAAGGCTGGAGCAACAATAAAGGAACGTATACCATTGCAGTAAATGGTGCCGCCGGTGCTACCAATTATACCCTAGAAGTAAAAGCTGGCAATGCCGCTTCTATCATCGGGAAAGATACTGTAATGGCCAAATTAACCCTCGACGGTAAAATGGTCAAAATCAACTTTGCACCAGAAAAAAAATCAAGAAACAACATTCGTTTGAGTGGGGTAAACAATGGCGCCAGTTGGAATGGATATGGCGAAGACGGGGAAGGTCGCAAATTGACTTGGACAGCAACGTTGGTGAGTGCCATCAATGCTGCTGCCGATAGTACTAAAAAGAAAGATGCGTTGGTATTAGGAAAAGTACCCTTTCCGTTTTTACCCTTCGGTAACGAAACTATGCCCACTGCAGAAAATTTGTTGATTAAAAATGCCACCGTATGGACAAGCGATGCTGCCGGAAAATTAGAAAATACCGATGTATTGGTAAAAGCTGGTAAGATTGTTCAAATTGGAAAAAGCATTACAGATGCCACTGCCCGTGTAATTGATGGTACTGGAAAACATCTTACTGCGGGTCTTATTGATGAGCACTCGCATATTGCAGCGTCTTCTATCAATGAAGGCGGTCAATCCGTAACTTCAGAAGTAAGAATTGCCGATAACCTTAATCCTGACGATATCAATATTTATCGCCAATTGAGCGGTGGTGTAACTTCTTCTCATATTTTGCACGGTTCTGCCAATACCATTGGTGGACAAACCCAGTTGATTAAACTCCGTTGGGGTGCCAACGACGACCAATTGAAATTTGCCGGTGCACCCGGATTTATCAAATTTGCTTTGGGCGAAAACGTAAAAAGAGCAAGTTCAACCCAAGGAAACCAACGTTTTCCTGATACCAGAATGGGTGTTGAACAAGTAATGGCTGATGCCTTCAATAGAGCAAAAATCTATGATGCAGAAAACAAAGCCGCTGAAGACAACAACAAAAAGAAGGGTGCTACACAAGTGGTTGTAAGAAGAGATTTGGAACTCGATGCCCTTTCTGAAATCATCCACAGCAAAAGATTTATCACTATGCACTCTTATGTGCAAAGTGAAATCACGTCTGCACTAAGGGTAGCTGAAAAATATGGTTTCGTTATCAACACGTTTACCCATATCCTTGAAGGCTATAAAGTGGCAGATAAAATGAAAGCACATGGTGCAAACGCCTCTACTTTCTCCGATTGGTGGAACTACAAAATGGAAGTGCTTGATGCCATTCCATACAATGCTACCATTATGCAAAAAGTAGGTATGAATGTGGCCATCAATTCTGATGATGCTGAAATGGCGAGAAGATTAAATCAAGAAGCCGCTAAAAGTATTAAATATGGCGATATGACGGAAATCGAAGCGCTTAAATTGGTTACCATCAATCCAGCAAAAATGTTGCGTGTAGACGATAAAGTAGGTAGCATTAAAGTAGGTAAAGACGCTGATTTGGTATTGTGGAACGAAAATCCATTGAGCATTTATGCTCGTCCAGAAAAAACAATTGTTGATGGAACGGTGTTTTTCGACAGAGAAAAAGATGCAGCCATGCAAACCAAAAATTTGGCAGAGCGCAACCGCATCATTAAAAAAATGTTGGGAGAAAAAAGAAATGGCGGTCCAGTTGGTCCGGCAATGCCAACGATGACAATCCTTTTGAATTGTGGCGATCACGAGCATAGCCATGGTTTATTAACCATTGAAGGCGAATAACATAATTGTATAAAAGATAAAAACGAACAAATGAAAATATTATTAACCACGCTGGTATTCTTGGTTGCCGCATTTTCGGGAATGGCACAAGAAACGGTATATCCGGCAAAAGCTCAAAAAGCTCCTTTTTATATTAAAGATGGTCAGGTTCATGTAGGCAATGGGCAGGTGTTAGACAAAGCCACCATTGAGGTGGTGAATGGAAAAATCACCAAAATTGGTGCTTCTGTTACCATTCCATCGGGTTCTACAGTAATTGATGCCACTGGAAAGCAAGTATATCCGGGGCTTATCCTCAGCAATGCCAATTTGGGTTTGGTGGAAGTTAATTCTGTTCGTGCAACGGCAGATGCTGTGGAAATTGGCGAATACAATCCTTCTGTGCGTTCCATTGTAGCCTATAATACAGATTCTAAGGTGATTAACACTTTAAAAAGCAATGGTATTTTAATGGCAAATGTTATTCCTGGCGGTGGTACAATTAGTGGATCTTCTACAGTTGTGCAGTTAGATGCATGGAATTGGGAAGATGCCGCTTATAAAATGGACAATGCCATCCATTACAACTTCCCTGAGTTGATTGCTCGTATGGGTAGATACGCAGAATTTGGCGGTATGGGTGGAAGAGGCGAAGATCCTTTGAAAAAAGGATTAGAGCAGTTTGAAAAAGATAAAGCTTTTTTCAGAGAAGCCAAAGCCTATGCTAATGGTTCTCCAAAAGAAATCAACTTAAAATTTGAAGCTTTAAAAGGGTTGTTCACCGGCAAACAAAAATTGTTTATCCATTGCGATATAGTTAAAGAGATATTGTTGGCAATGGATTTCAAGAATGAGATGGATTTGGATATCGTTATTGTAGGCGGTAGTGAAAGTTATCAAGTAGCTGATTTGTTGAAAAAATATGATATTCCTGTTATTTTATCGCAGTTGCACAATTTGCCCACTTTGGCAGATGATGCAGTAGATCAGCCTTACAAAACGCCGGCACAATTGCAAAAAGCGGGTGTTTTGTTTGCATTAAATGATGATGACGGTCAGCATAGAGGTAGAAATCTTCCTTTCAATGCCGGTACATCAGTAGCTTATGGTTTAACAAAAGAGCAAGCGCTTTGTGCTATAACCTTAAATGCCGCAAAAATTTTAGGTATTGCCGACAAAACGGGTTCTCTTGAAGTAGGAAAAGATGCCAATATTATAATCAGCACCGGTGATATTTTGGATATGCGCACCAGCAAAGTGGAAAGCGCGTTTATTCAAGGTAGAACTGTGGATCTTACCGATAAACACAAGCAGTTGTATGAAAGATACAAGTACAAGTACGGGATCAAGTAAAAGGTATTTGTAAAACGATAACAGCCGGAGTAAAATGTACACATTTTATTCCGGCTGTTTTATGTCGGGGAAAGTCGGAAGTCGGAAGTCGGAAGTGATCATATTGGGAAAAGTTCAAAACATTTGTCTACATCCCTCCTTTTAATAGACTAAAATTTATAACCACTAACCACTAACCATTAACCATTAACCACTAACCATTAACCATTAACCATTAACCATTAACAACTAACCACTAACAACTAACCACTATTTACACTATTTTCGGATAATCGAAAAACAACAGATTTTTCTTAGCATCAAGAATAGTTTCCCACTGTTCGGTTTCGCAACTGAAAGCGAAAATACTGCAGGTTGGCATGTTATCGATGGTGGCAATATCCAAAGAATTGGCAAAATCGGTAATGCCATTGTTGTGCGAAAACAGCGCAATACTAGTCAAATTATTGTCTAATTGCTGAAGCACTTTTTCAAAATCAGTCACATCCGGCATATACAACGACGGCACTTCAATGATACTTTCATTCTGTACATTAAAAGATTCTGCAAATATTTTACAAGTTTTTAATGCCCTTTTAGCCGGACTAGAAATAAACGTATCGATTTGAATTTCTCTATCCAGTAAACGCTTTGCCATCATTCGAGCATCAAGTTTACCCTTTTCAGATAATTTACGATCTTCATCATTATTGCCTTCCGCTCTTTCTGCTTTAGCATGTCTAACTAAATATATTGTTTTCATCATGTTTTTGCTTTGTTTGTATGAAACTAGTTTATTATTAATTTAAAAATGGATGCAATGTAATGGGAATTTTCCTCTTGTCTATAATATTGTATAACAATTAATGATTAATTAAAAAATTACAAACTTATATTCTCTTGAATACTTGTTTTATTTTATTAAATCCCCAATTTTCCTATATTTTTATTCTATTAATTCATTCAATATGCGGATATTTTTTATTTTATTGATTCTTTTTTGCAGTTGTACAATGTCAATTGCTCAAAGTAAGAAAAAAATTGAGGTACAAACCGTTCCTCAACCTGATTTTACCGATTATTTTAAATCGTTGCAGTGGCGGAATATTGGTCCGTTTCGGGGTGGTAGATCGGTTACCTCTTCTGGTGTTAAAGGAAATGATCAGGTGTATTATATGGGTACAACGGGCGGCGGTGTATGGAAAACATTGAATGCCGGCCAATCTTGGTTTAATATTTCCGATGGATTCTTTACTACAGGGTCAATTGGTGCTGTGTCTGTTTCTGAATCTGATCCTAATGTAGTGTATGTAGGTGCTGGAGAACACGCACCGCGTGGTGTGATGACTTCTTACGGCGATGGCGTCTATAAATCTACCGATGCTGGTAAAACATGGAAAAAAATTGGATTAGAATTAACCCGACATATTGCCAATATTCGCATCCATCCCACCAATCCCGATATCGTTTATGTGGCCGCTCAAGGTGCATTACATGGTCCTTCTGAAGAAAGAGGTATCTATAAATCAACTGACGGTGGCATCACCTGGAAAAAAACGCTATTCGTAGATAACAACACCGGTTGTGTGGAATTGAGTTTGGATATGCATAACCCACGCGTTTTGTATGCCGCCATGTGGGATCATCGTCGCCTCCCTTGGGAAGTACATTCAGGTGGTGCAGGGTCTGGATTGTATAAATCTGTAGATGAGGGAATTACTTGGACTAAATTATCAAAAGGTCTTCCAGAAAAAATGGGTAAAATGAGTATTGCCGTTTCTAGAGCAAACTCCGAAAAAGTATTTGCACTTGTTGAAAGCGATACCCAAAAAGAAACCGGTGGATTATTTGTTTCCAACGACGGTGGCGCCACTTTTAATATCGCGAGCAAAGACCACCGACTAACCCAACGGGCATGGTATTATATAGAACTATTCCTCGATACAAAAGATGAAAATACGCTATATGTGTTGAATTCACCCGGATTAATGAGTAAAGACGGCGGTAAATCTTGGACCAATATCCGCGGAACGCATGGTGATTACCACCAAATATGGATCAATCCCGATAACCCTAAAAACTTGGTTACATCTAATGATGGCGGGGCAGCCATCAGTTTTGATCAAACAAAAACTTGGTCTTCGCAAAACAATCAACCTACCGCACAATTTTATAGAATAAATGCTGATGACCAATTCCCTTACAACGTGTATGCTGGTCAACAAGATAACAGTTCAGTAAAAATTAAAAGTCGCAACCCTTCTGGATGGGCAATTGGTGAAAAAGATTGGAGCAGTAGTGCCGGTGGCGAAAGTGCATTTTTAGCTTTCGATCCCAAAAATCCACGCTATGTAATGGGCGGATCTTATCAAGGAACAGTAGAAATTCTTGATGTACACCTTGGCGAAGGCAAAAATGTAATGCAAACGCCTATTCAATACCAGGCATTGATGCCCAAAGAAATGAAATATCGGTTCAATTGGAATGCCCCTATTATTTATTCTCAACACGAACCGAATACATATTATCACGCCGGTAATATTTTATTCAAAACAACCAATATGGGTAAAAGCTGGAAAGCCATTTCCGGCGATTTAACTAGAAATGATTCTACCAAACAAGGTATCAGCGGAACGCCGTATACCAATGAAGGTGCCGGCGGCGAAAATTACGGAACCCTCGCCTACGTTATCGAATCTCCCAAAGAAAAAGGCGTAATCTATACCGGCAGCGACGACGGCTTGGTGTATATTACCAAAAATGGCGGTGAAAATTGGACAAACATCACCCCCGTTGGATTGGAAGAATGCTTAATAAATAGCATCGAAGTTAGTCCACATGATAAAGCCACGGTGTATATTGCTACAACAAGATATAAAGTCAACGATTTTAGCCCAAGTTTGTACAAATCAACCGATTATGGTAAATCTTGGATCAAAATAATCAACGGTATTGCACCAACTGCGTATACGCGCGTTATTCGGGAAGACAACAAGCGTAAAGATTTGTTGTATGCCGGTACTGAAACGGGTTTTTACATTTCCTACAATGGCGGTATACTTTGGAAGCAATTACAATTAGGGTTGCCAATCACCCCCATCACCGATTTAAAATTGCACCAAAACGATTTAATTGCTTCCACCATGGGAAGGTCTTTTTGGATTTTAGATGATATTGAAGTGTTAAGACAATTTGACGCCACCGAAACAAAAACCATTAAATTATTTACACCGGAAGATGTTATCAGAACTTCATCGGCAAGTGCTTTAGATGAAGTGGTTGATGTTGATGCACCTTCACCAACGAATGCAGCTTTCACCGGAACAAACCCGGCTTCGGGTGGGGTATTTTATTATCAATTGCCTAATGATTGCAAAGACTCACTCATCACTGTAGAAATTACCAATAGCAACAATGAATTGGTGAGATCGTATTCTTCAAAAGAAGAAGATGATTTTGTAAGTTTTCCTGGTGGTCCAGATCCTGATTTTGTTTTACCAACGCGTAAAGGGTTGAATAGATTTGTTTGGAATTTGAGAGGTGAATCCGTTACAGGTGTACCAACGGTATTTATTGAAGGTTCTTATGATGGATATCGTGTTGCTCCGGGGGTTTATACCATCAAGTTAAAGTTGGGTGCCCTTACGCAAACAACAACCTTAAATGTGTTGCCTCATCCAGGTTTGACGGCATCAGCTGTTGATTATGCTGCACAAGAAAAGTTGATGAAAACAATTTGTATGGAAATATCCATGATACACAATGAAGTATTGCAAAATAGAAAAATCATCAAACAGTTAAAAGAAACTTCAACTTTACTAAAAGATAAAAAAGGCGCAGATGCAATCTGTAAAAAAGCAGATGATTTGATCAAGCAGATGCAAAATTGGGAAGACGACATCGTGCAAAATAAAGCAAAGTCGAACGATGATGTGATTAATTATGTAAACAAGTTAACGGCTGATTACATTTTTGTAAAAGGGGAGATGGATAACAATATTCCTTATGTAACCGATGGCCAGCAACAGCAATATGAGGTGTTGCACCAAAAGTGGTTGCTGTTATTCGCCAAAGAAGAAGGTATCAAACAACAAATCAAATTGTTGAATGAAGAGATAGCGAAAGCTAATTTTGGAAGGATCATTTTGTAAGTAATCTATCAAAATAAAAAATGTCGCCTATAGGAATGATTTCCTTTAGGCGACATTTTTATTATAGAATGATTTCCCTTGGTGGGTTATCTTTTTTCTACTACTCTACGATATATCTTTTCATCGATGGCATTTTCACTTTTGGCGATGATAACCGTTGCAACGCTATTGCCAATAAAATTGATGATAGCCCTTGCTTCGCTCATAAATCTATCTACGCCAATTAATAAAGCCAAACCTTCGATAGGGATAATTTTAATGGCGGCAAGGGTAGAAGCCAACACAATAAAGCCGCTGCCTGTAACGCCGGCGGCCCCTTTGCTGGTAAGCAACAACACGCCAATAATAGTAAGTTCTTGTCCAATGCTTAAATGTATATTGAACACCTGTGCCAAGAAAATAATTGCCATACTCAGGTAGATGGTTGTTCCATCGAGGTTGAAGCTGTAACCCGTAGGAATCACCAATCCAACCACTTCCTTTTCACAGCCCGCATCTTCTAGTTTTTGCATCACAGAAGGAAGTACTGCTTCGCTACTGCTGCTACCCAAAACAATAAGAATTTCCTCTTTCAAATAACCCAATAACTTCCACAAACTGAATTTGAAATACCTGCAAATCAGGTTTAATACCACAAAAATAAAGAGGAATCCTGTGGCATAAAATGTGAGCATCAATTTGCCCAAAAGTGCCAAACTCGCAAAACCAAACTTTCCAATGGTATATGCCATTCCGCCAAATGCACCAATCGGGCTAAGTTTCATCACAATTTTTAAAATATTGAAAAGCACTTTATTGATGCTCTCAAAATTTCTAGCAATACCATGGCCTTCGTGTTTTAGCCAAGTTAATCCAACGGCGAAAAGAATACTAAAGAACAATACCTGAAGAATATCTCCCTTTGCAAAAGCATCAAAAATATTGGAAGGAACAATATGTGAAAAGAATTCACCCCAGTTCATGTTTTTGGCTTGTTCTGCATATTGTTCTACCTGTACGCTGGATTTTTGGGTAATTTCTTGGCTTACTCCAGCACCGGGTTGTACCAAGTTGGCAATCACTATACCAATTACCATTGCAAGTGTGGTTACAACTTCAAAATAGAGGAAAGCTTTTCCACCCACTCTGCCCACTTTTTTAAGATTTCCTGCGCCAACAATACCCGAAACAATGGTGAAAAAGATCAATGGGGCAATCACCATTCTAATCATGTTGATGAATGTATCGCTGATTAGTTTCGCTGTTGGTGCAAATGCAGGGAAATAATATCCTACCGCAACGCCCAAAGCGATGCCTATAATCACCTGTACATATAATATCTTTAAAAATTTCATATAGCCGCTTTGAAATGAAGATAAAAGAATTTTAAGTATTGACTATGTCAAACTTGCAATTTGGTTGGGAAATAGAACAAATTGACTGTTTAAGCCTTGGTGAAGGCATTATTTGTTATCTCCCAAAGATTTTACATTCATAAAAAAGAATGCAGCCGCATACTTAGAAAGCTCTTTGTTGGAATGTGCCACACCAGGAACCGTTGCTAAAGTCCAATTAAACGGCGAATGTAAGGAGCGGGCTTTATTTTGGCAAAGGGTATAGAAAAAGTTGCCTCTTTCAAAACGCGACATTCCTTGTTTGTCGTATTCTCCACCCGTATTAAAATCTGCGCTGGTTCTGTCTAAATCTGCTTCGCCCAATAAAATGATGACTGGTGTTGCAAATGTTTTGATTAAATCTTGTGTAGTAACCGGGCTGTTTTTCAAGCCAAAGGGGAAACCGAGTTCTAGGTCGGGTAGGGTATACCAACCTGCATTTGCAGCCATTGCCCTGATTACCCTGTTTTTGGGTTCAAAAAATAAAAAGCGGTGCACAAACTGCGAGCCGGCAGAATGGCCAGAAAGATAGTACCCTTTTGAAATATTACCCGTTTGTTGTTTTACGTAATCAAATAAGGGTTCAATAACAGAAAATGACCATTCGTTAGACGGTCTAAATTTGTCTTTTTTAGCATCATAAACGCTTCCGAGGTTGTAGTTATCTGCTTTTGGATAATCTTCTTGAGAAAATTCAGGAGCTACAACGATGCAGTTAAACAATTTTGCGGCTTCCATCCAATCGTCTAAGTAAGCGGAAGGATTTCTTTTTGCCCCGTGTAACATGATAACGATGGGTAAATTAACAGTTATTTTAGATGGACTATAGTACCAAACTTTCAATGGTTTTTTTTTGGTGATACCGCCATCAGAAAACATGAAATATTGTTTGCCGGAATCAGCAAGATTAACTTGGGCTTGAGTAGTCACTGCAAGCAATAAGCATATTCCTAAAAGAATTTTATTCATAATTTTCAAGATACAGTTTTCAGTAAAATCAAGCACATTTTTTTGAAATAAAATGAAGAAATTGATGAAAATGCTACCAATTGATCCCATTTTACGCATTAGGAAAAAAAGGAAATAGTTTATTTAAACCTATATTTCAATAGGTAGTTAAAATAAAAAATCCCGAAAAGAATTTTCGGGATAACGTAAGTTTAATTACAATAAAGGGTCAATACTTAATTAACCATTAATCAAAGCAGAAGTTTTTAAATATGATTCGTCAGGATAATACATAAAAATTAAGTTGCCTTCCTTTATTTTATTGATGATAGGAATATGTAAGCCTTCTGGAAGTGCAGGACAACCCCAGCTTCTACCCAAGTAGCCAATTTGATAAATAGTAGATTCACTAGCATAGCCAGCACCATGCATAACAATGGCTCGTGCCATAGCATGATCATTAATACCTTTTTCGGTACCATCCAATCGTAAAGAATAGCCATTAGAACCATCATACGTATTGCGGGTGATAAAAAATCCTAAACTACTTTTATAGGATGATCCATCATTGGAGAATGATCTTGCAAATTCTTTCCCAGAGTTTTTACCATGAGAAACCAATGTTTGAAACAATACATTCTTGGATTTTAAATCAATGACATACATTCTTTTTTGTGAAGAAGATTTTTCAAAATCAATAATGGTAATTATGCTATCAGTCGAAATTAAATGTTGATTTTGGAGTTTTGTAAAGCCTTTCATTGCCAACTTAAAAGTATTTAACGACAAGCCAACAAAAGACAATTTTGCAGATGCATATAAAATATTAGCATCAGATGATTCTTTGTCGTAATTACTTATTGCTTTGCGGTGTTTTGAATACTTTGCAGATAGGTCTCCTGCATTAATTGAATTAAAAATAGTTAGAATGAAAGCTAAAATAAAGCAGATAAATGCTTTCGCTTGCGCTGTAGATAAGTTCATTGGTAAGAGATTAGGGTTTAAGAGGGATTAATTCTTCATTAACGAATTATGTTATGCAAAATTGTAACTATACAATCATAATTCCTATTTTTATATGATATATAATTGGTAATTAACATTTTATGTTATAATAAAATATTAATTTTTTTTGTAAATAGTTCATATTTGAATAAATTTTGAGCAAAAAAGCAATTTATTTAATGATGATATTAAATGAAATGCATGTCAAAACATTTGCTTTTTTAAATACATTTTAATAAAATGCATACATTATTTTAAGTTTAACCCAAGTTGTGCTTTTAGTTTGTTTCATAAATGCTATTTATTCTTTTTAAACAAACGAAATGCATATATTTAACAAAATTTGGGCAGTTAACCCAACTAAATGTATTCAATTTACCTCTTTAACTAAACCAGTACTGCAGAATTGGAAACCATATCTAAACTAATAGATGGCTGTTGTTTAGGCAATAGAACCGACCAAAACAAATTATACCAACATTTTTCTCCAAAAATGTATATGGTTTGTTTGAGGTATGCAAATTCTCGTGAAGAAGCGGAAGAAAACATGCAAGAAGGTTTTATTAATGCTTTTACGAATATTAAAAAATTCAGGCAAGAAGGTTCCTTTGAAGGTTGGTTAAGGAAAATTATGGTGAATGCTAGTTTGCAAAGACTAAGAAGTAAAGCAAAACTTTATCCCGTTGTTGACCTTGTTGATGATGAGGTTCAAATGGCTTCCAAAGAGGAAATATTATCACATCTTGGAACCAAAGACCTTTTGAAATTAATCCAAAACCTTAGTCCTGCTTACCGAATTGTTTTTAACCTGTATGTTTTTGAAGGCATGAAACATAGAGAAATTGCAGAAATACTCAAAATATCTGAAGGAACTTCAAAATCTAATCTTTCTGATGCTAGGGTTATTTTGCAACGACAAATTAAAACACTCTATGAGATAAAAAATGAAAAAATTAACATTCTGTGAAAAAATCCTTACACCCCGTTGATGATATATTTTTGGAAGGCATAGCCGAAGAGCAGGATATACCCTCATTTTCAGCTTGGGAAAATATTGAGCAATCCCTTGATAAAAACGCTATAACTGCATTTGAAACTAAACATAACCAATTACAAAAAATCATTATCATATTGCTAGTTATCTTGGCAAGTATAACTTTCTATACATTTAAAACACATAAATCTGCATCAGTTGAAAAAGTTAATACGCCCATAGCTGTTGATGCAAAGAAAATAGTACCTACAATAGTTGATTTAAATAAAACTACTATTCCAGTTAAAATAAAATCATCTACATCTATAGTAGCAAACAAAAAAATAACCGATAACGCAATTGTACATGATTCAAAAGTAGGTATTA
>Ga0164294_10001536_pt1 | contig 21391 bp, 8 predicted proteins | sample GEODES005metaG_FD_111479 | JGI IMG/M metagenome (GOLD analysis project Ga0164294, IMG submission 111479) | Oligotrophic lake water microbial communities from Sparkling Lake, Wisconsin, USA - GEODES005 metaG | ecosystem: Environmental > Aquatic > Freshwater > Lake | place: USA: Sparkling Lake...
GCAATAGCATTTAACAAAATAAATACAACAAATGCTATTATGGACTCGGATATATCAGCTAACGCATCAATAGCGTTTAGTAAAATAAATACAACAAACACTATTACGGACACAGATATATCAGCTAATGCTAATATTAGTGGTTCTAAAATAGCAGATTCTTCAATAACATCCAATAAAATAAATTCAAACGGAACATGGAGTTTTTTAAATATAGATGTTTCATTTGGTAATATAACCGATATAAGTGTAACAAATATAAGTATAAGTGGAAACTTAATTCCTTTGAATAATGTTGTGTCTGATTTAGGCAGTTCTAGTAACTATTGGCGCAATGCTTATATACACGATATAAGTATTAGCAATATAAGTGTAAGTACTAGTATTAATATTCCTAATGGTTCTATATTAACTAAAGATATATCTAATTTGAATATTACAAGAGATAAAATAGCAAATGATGCTATAACAAATGATAAAATTGCTCATAATGCAGTTGGTAATAACAATATTATTGCTAATGCGGTCACACACGCAAAAATAGCACATAATACAATACAAGCAAGTAATATAGACACATCAGCTTCCGGAACATGGACTTTTAGAAATATAAGCGGAACATATATGACATTAAGTGGAAACTTAATTCCTTTAAATAACATTAGGTCTGATTTAGGCAGTTCTAGTAACTATTGGCGCAATGCTTATATAGACAATATAGATGTAAGTTCACATATTAGAATTGGACAAGGACATTTTGGGGGAAAAATATTATCTACATCAGCTGAACATGAACTAATTATTGATCCGCATGGTTTCGACTTTCCGTATACAGGAAATGATGCTTCTGGAAGAGTTGTTATTTTAGGAGATTTAATAGTTCGTGGTAATACTACAACTATTAATAGTGCTAGTATTGATATTTCTGATTTAATATTAAATATTGCTTCTAATGCTACAAGAAACAATGTCTTTGGTATTGAATCGGGAATCGAATTAGGAAGTGATAAATATGCTAGTTTATTATATAATAGAGTAAGCAATAGTTGGAAAACAAATATAGGACTAGAAATTAGCGGCGCTATTACTCTAAGCGGAAACTTAGTATCTTCAAGTAATAATTCGCAATTAGGTTCGAGCAATAACTATTGGAGTAATGCGTATATAACTAATTTAAATGTAACTAATTTTGTAAATACTATAGATGCTTCATATTTAACTGATAATACTATTACATCTGCTAAAATAGCAAACGGCACTATTGTTAATAATGACATTAGTTCAAATGCTCAAATAGAATTTAGCAAAATAAATGCTTCTAATGCTATTATGAATTCAGACATATCTACCAATGCCTCTATAGCATTTAGCAAAATAGATGCTTCACTTGTTATAAATAATTCACATATAGCAACTAATGCTGATATTAGTGGTTCTAAAATAGCCAATACTTCAATCGCTTCCAGTAAAATAGATTCATCTGGAACATGGAGGTTCTTAAATATAAGTGCTAATTTTGGTAATATACGTGATTTAAGTGTTAACAATGCTATGACCATAAGCGGAAACCTAATACCTTTAACTAGTAACAATAACAGCACATTAGGTAGCACTACTAATTATTGGCGCAATGCTTATATACAAGATATAAGTGTAGCAAATATTAGTGTAAGTGGAAATTTTATATTAAATATAAGTGGTACTACAACTAATGTTAATACAAGATTAATTAATATAGATAGTTCTTTTGGCAATGTAAATACAAGATTAAATGCCATAGATAGTTCTTTTACCACATTGCTTACCTTGCGTGATTTAAGTGTTAACAATTCTATGACCATAAGTGGAAACTTAATACCTTTAAATGCTATTTCATCTGATTTAGGTAGCACTACTAGACTTTGGCGCAATGCTTATATACAAGATTTAAGTGTAGCAAATATTAGTGTAAGTGGAAATTTTATGTTAAATATAAGTGGTACTACAACTAATGTAAATACAAGATTAAGTACCATAGACACATCATTTGCTAATGTAAATACAAGATTAAGTACTATAGACACATCATTTACCACATTGCTTACCTTGCGTGATTTAAGTGTTAATAATAATATGAGCATAAGCGGGAATTTAGAACCTTTAAATCTTAATAACACAAGCCGATTAGGTAATTTTAATAGACTATGGAGCAATGCTTATATACGTGATTTAAGTGCTAGTAATATTAGCGTAAGTGGCACAGTTAGTGGAATAACAAAAACAATGGTAGGTCTTGGTAATGTAGATAATACAACCGATGCAAATAAACCAGTAAGCACAGCAACACAAACAGCATTAGACTTAAAAGCAAATCTTGCTAATCCTACATTTACTGGAACAGTAACAATCCAAAATATAAGTGCTAGTAATATTAGCGTAAGTGGTTCAATTAGTGTAAGCGGTAACATAGTGCCATTAAATAATAATAATAACTCTGATTTGGGTTTAAGTGGAGCAAGATGGAATAATTTGTTTGTTAGAAACATTGATGTGTCTGGAGATATTTCAAATGTTAGAGATATTTGTAATGTTAGACAAATAATACCACGACCAACTAGTGACATAAGTACTAGTTTAGGAACTTCTTCAAATATATGGCAAAGAGCGTTTATAAGTGATTTAAGTGGTATTACTAGAATAAATGGAGCAACTTGGCCTTTAACTAGTGGTGGTGGTGGAACTAGTGATTTTAGCGGATTAGATATTAACACAAGTTTAATTCCTAGAAATCCATTATCAATAGATCTGGGAAGTTCTAGTAAATATTGGCGCAATGCTTATATACAAGATATAAGTATTACTAATATTAGTGTAAGTGGAAATTTTATATTAAATATAAGTGGTACTACAAGTAATGTAAATACAAGATTAAGTACCATAGATAGTTCTTTTATCAATGTAAATACAAGATTAAGTACCATAGACACATCATTTACCACATTGCTTACCTTGCGTGATTTAAGTGTTAATAATAATATGACCATTAGCGGAAACTTAGAACCTTTAAATCTTAATAACACAAGCCGATTAGGTAATGTTAATAGATTATGGAGCAATGCTTATATACGTGATTTAAGTGTAGCAAATATTAGTGTAAGCGGAAGTGTTACTATTCCTGATGGAACTATTAGCGGTTCTAAAATAGCTACTGGAACAATAACATCAACTCAAATAGCGGATGGAACTATTGTTAATGGGGACATATCAACTACAGCAAATATTGCTGGTTCTAAAATTGCCAGTGGAACAATTACATCCACTCAAATAGCGGATGGAACTATTGTTGATGGTGATATATCATCTAATGCAAATATTAGCGGTTCTAAAATAGCTAGTGGAACTATTACACGCGATAGACTATCACAAAATGCTCTAAATGTTTTTACACTTCCAAATACATATGCTAGTCCCGGCTTTATCCATTTAGGTACTTTTAATACTACACAAAACGGACAATCTTTATATATTAAAATTGTTGCTAAAAATGGATATAATGCGCATGCCGGACAATCTCAAGTAACTCATCTTCATTTTTTGACTTCAAACGGAGTCTCATCTCAACCAGCAACTAATGGATTATTATATGGTTATGCAACAGCATGTGTTATAGATGGTTTAACTGATGTAAATCTTGTACCTGAATCTATAAGAATCCTTGAAACCGACACCAGCAACAAGACCGAATTTAAAATATTTGGATTTTTCGGAAATTATACGGGAGATGGATCATTTTATGAGATTTTAACTTCTTCTTCTAATAGTTGGACAAATGTTGGCGGATACTATACGTCTACGTGGACAGGCGGAACTTATATTGATATAACACCAACTACTATTACTAAATTAATCCAAAATATAAGTATTACTAATATTAGTGTAAGCGGAAATATATTATCTACAAATAATAATTCACAAGTTCCTGTTTCATATAATACTTTTTCCGTAGTATCGGCTCAAAATCGAACTCTTCAATCATATATTGGAACAGCGGCCAATAATTGGCTTCCAGCACCTGCTTACGATATTAGTAAAGTCGTATTAAGTAACAGATCCTTTATTAAAATTGAGGTTAAAGTTAACTATACTGCTTCACCTGAAGCAGATCAAACACTAAGTTTTAGAGTTATGGAGTCTTTTAATAGAGGAATAAGTTTTGAAACAACTCCTGTATTTTCTGATATAAGTCTTGGTTCAAGTATGGGTGTTACAATTAATAATATATATAATGGTTCATATTATGAAGATCTCAGTGGAGTAACTTTGTCAGGAAATATTATAACATATAGACTGGAATTTAGAAGAGATTGCCCTGTTGGTAATACTATAAAAACAAATTATGGCATTCAACAATCTACAGGTAATTATATGTCACTACAAGAACTTTACAGACCTTAATATAGCTATAGAATTTTTATTTTTATATATATATTTTATTAATAAAATATATATGTATTAATATATATACGTATTAATATATATAAAAAATATATATTAATGTTATAGTAGTTTATGACACATAATTTAAATACACCTAATAAGCAATGGCTTATGTATTTAAATACATTGTCATCTATTAGCGGAGACGATTTAACAATAAAACCAGATACTAGGAGAAATTTATTATTAGAAGTTTCTGGAAATAATAATATTTTTATTAAAAAAGGAGACATTTCATATAATTTAACTAATTATATAACAGGTGATGCTTCATTTTCTAATGTTGATGTAAGTCAAAATTTAAATCCTTTAATATCAACAATAACACAAGCAACAGGAACAGGTGGAAATGTTACTATTAGTGGTGGATACATTATCCATAGTTTTACAACACCTGGATCATCTAGCTTTATACCGGCATTTAGTGGAAATGTTGAAGTGCTACTTGTTGGTGGTGGTGGAGGCGGTGGGGGAAGTCTTGGTGGTGGTGGTGGTGGTGGCGGAGTTATTTATATGCCTTCTGTAAGTGTTACAAGTGGAACAAGTTATCCTGTTGTTGTTGGTGCTGGTGGGCCACCGGGAAACAATGGACAAGTTAGTAGAGTTTTTGATGCCAGTGCAGCAGGCGGAGGAACAAGTGGAATACATGATAATGGAATCGGAACAGCAGGTGGTTCTGGAGGTGGTGCACCATCAAATAATAGCATACTAAATCAAGGCGGAGCAAGTAGTGGTAATAGTCTTGGACCAAATAGTGGATTTATTTATGGGAATCGTGGTGGAAATATGACAACAACACGAACAATACTAAATTCAGGACCTAGCAGGGCAGCAGGCGGTGGTGGCGCAGGAGGGCAAGTGGTTGACACAGATCCAAATATTATAGGAGATACTGGTCAAAGAGGGGCAGGTTCAGGAGGTGTAGGTATAACCAATTCTATACTTGGAACAATGTATTATTGGGGCGGTGGCGGTGGCGGTGGCGCTAGCTCTAATCAATTGGGCGGTTGGGGTGGTCTTGGTGGTGGTGGCGGTGGTGGCGGTGCTAGTGGAGGCGGTTTTGGTGGTGGTTTAGCACTCACTAGTGGCGCAAACGGATCAAGCACAAATGGCGGCAATGGTGGTGCAAATACTGGGGGTGGTGGTGGTGGTGGTAATTATAATCATCTAGGTGGAACAGGCGGTTCAGGTATTGTAGTAATTCGCTATTTACAGACAAGAACTATTACTACATCAAGTTTAGGTCTTCCTAGTAAAATATGGGGCAACGCATATATAAATAATATAAATGTAACAAATATGAGTGTAAGTGAAACTATTTCTAATGTTAGACAAATAATAATACCACAATTAGCAAATAATACTAGTTTGGGAAACTCTTCAAATATTTGGAATAAAGCATTTATACGTGATTTAAGTGGTATTAGTAGCATAAATGGTAGAAATTGGCCAGTAGTAGGACCACGAGGAGCACCAGGACCACCAGGACAAGCTAGCACAACACCAGGACCACCAGGACCAGTAGGACCAACAGGAATACAAGGACCACAAGGGGCGTTGGGTGTAAGTCTAACAGCAACATTAACAGATACTAGTAATTTTAGAATAACTACAAATAGAAGAATATATCAAAATATATCTGGAGACATTAATTGGAATGCTGTTACTGGTTATTATGGATTGGCAAAAGATGCTTATCCAAGTTTAAATCCTTATTCAAGTGGAGAATTAGCAGTTAGTACTTGGATTCCTAGATTAACGGAACCTAGCTGGATCTGGACAGGATTATCGCAACTTCAATGGTCTATAGTTTGTTGGTCGCCTTATTTAGGGTTGTTTGCTAGTTTGGCATCTGGCACTGATGGTTCCACTATCTATAAAAGCATGTGGTCTCTTGACGCACATTATTGGAATGAAGGACAAGGAGTAGATTATAATGATACTAATTGGACAAGTATTTGTTGGTCTCAAGAAAAGTATATGTTTGTTGCGGTTGGTAATAGTGGATCACGTCGTCTAGCGTATTCTTATAATGGAAAAAAATGGTTTCAATGGTTTAATGAAGCAATAATCCCATTGCCTACTAATAACTGGAGTAGTATATGTTGGTCTTCAGAACTAAGAATATTTGTTGCTGTAGCTGATGGTGGCGGAACAAATAGAGCAGCAACAGGAGGAGCAACAGGTGGAGCAACAGGAATAGAAAATTGGACATCATATGTTCCTGTTTCAGAAAATAATAGATGGACTAGTGTTTGCTGGTCGGCAGAACTAGGAATATTTGTTGCTGTTGCCAGAGAAGGTACTAATAAAGTAATGACTTCAACAACAGGATATAGTTGGTCTTTAATACCTGTTTCAACACCTAGTACTTGGTCTAGTATTTGTTGGTCTAAAGAGCTGGGAATATTTGTTGCTGTTGCCACATCAGGAAGTTTTAATGTAATGACTTCTAATAATGGAATAGATTGGAGAGCTATATCATCAGGAATAGATAGTAGTTGGAATAGTGTATGTTGGTCTGAACAACTAAAAGTATTTGTTGCTGTTGCTGGAAATGGAATAAATAGAGTAATGAGTTCTAGTAATGGAATAAATTGGATAGCAAGAACAGCAGCACAAGCAAATAACTGGAGGAGTATTTGTTGGTCTCCTGAACTTGGACTATTTGTTGCTGTATCAACAAATGGAACTAATAGGTCAATGCGTACATCGTTTAAATCACGACCTCCAACAAGTTATAATATATTTAATAGGGTACAAACAGATTATTATACTAACGGTTTTAATGGTATTGATGAAACTGGTATATGGAATTTTTTAAATATGAATGTAACAACTCTTTATGTAAATAATGTTTATATAGGATCAGATGACCGCTTAAAGCATAATGAAATTGTTATTACCAATGGATTAGAAATTATTGATAGATTAACTCCAAAGTTTTATCAAAAAACACAAGTTTTATTAGATGCTAGTTATAATGGGGATTTAAGTGGTTATGCTTGGTCCTATGAAGCTGGTTTAATTGCCCAAGAAGTATTACAAATAAGTGATTTAAGTTATGTAGTAGGTGGAGGTGATTATTATGAACAAACATATAATTTAATAACACAAACACAAGATTTAAGTGCCAATAATTATGAACTCAGTAACAATTATTATGACCAAAATGCCAATTATTATGAACTCAGTAACAATTATTATGAACCTAGTGCCAATAATTATGAAATAAGTTATAATTTAATAGCACAAGCATATAATCTTAATTATAATTCGGTTTTTGTTTATGGACTTGCTGCTATAAAAGAATTACATGCAAAAGTAAAAGCAAAAGAAATAAGTATTTTAAATCGGCAAGCAATTATAAATAATTTAATAACAAGAATAGAAGCATTGGAGTCAGTTAAACAAGATGTATCAAATAATATATTATAAAAATAACATATTATAAAATAATATATACGTATTAATATATATAAAAAATATATATTAATGTTATAGTAGTTTATGACACATAATTTGAATACACCTAATAAACAATGGAATATGTATTTAAATACATTGTCATCTATTAGCGGAGACGATTTAACAATAAAACCAGATACAAGGAGAAATTTATTATTAGAAGTTTCTGAAAACAATAATATTTTTATTAAAAAAGGAACCACTTCATATAATTTAACTAATTTAATAACAGGGGATGCTTCTTTTTCTAATGTTGATATAAGCGTGAATTTAAATCCTTTACTAACTAATAATTCAACTTTAGGTGTTCCTGGTAAGTTATGGGGCAACGCACATATACGGGATATAAGTGTTACAAATATGAGTGTAAGCGGAACTATTATTGCAGGGGGGACTATTCCTAATGTTATACAAATAATACCACAAATAGCTAATAATACTAGTTTAGGAACTAATACAAATATATGGCAAAGAGCATTTATACGTGATTTAAGTGGTATTACTAGCATAAATGGCACAGCATGGCCAATAATAGGACCATCGGGAGAAGCAGGACTACAAGGAACATCAGGACCAACAGTACCAGGACCAACAGGACCCATTGGACCAGAATTAAGAGTAAATATAAATACAACATTGACTGACATTTGTAATATTAGATTAACCACAAAAAGTAGAATTTATCAAAATATTAGTGGAAGTTTTAATGACCCAACTTGGAGTGCTGTTAATGGATATTATGGATTGGCAAAAGATGCTTATCCGGCATTAAATCCGTATTCAAGTGGAGTATTAGCAGTTAGAACTTGGACAGCTAGAGCGGCTCCAGCAAATGAGTGGGTTAGTGTTTGTTGGTCTCCAGAACTTGGAATATTTGTGGCGGTTGCTTATTTCGGTACTAATAGAGTAATGACTTCACCTGATGGAATAAATTGGACTGCTAGAAGTGCAGCTACTGCTAGTACATGGTACTCTGTTTGTTGGTCACCAGAACTTAGATTGTTTGTTGCTGTAGCTGAAGGCGGAACATCAACTAGAGCAATGACTTCTCCTGATGGAATAAATTGGACTGCTAGAACAGCAGCATCAGAAACTACTCGGTGGAGTGCTGTATGTTGGGCTGCAGAACTTGGAATATTTGTTGTTGTATCAATTGATGGAACTACTAGAGTAATGATTTCTAGTAATGGAATAGATTGGTCGTCAAATAATGTTTCTGGTATAGAAGCTAATATTTGGATAGATGTTTGTTGGTCTAAAGAACTAAGATTATTTGTTGCTGTTTCTGAAAACGGAACAAATAGAGTAATGACTTCGCCAAATGGAACAACTTGGACTCCAATATTAGCAGCAGGAAAACAAGGTAATGTATGGCGTAGTGTTTGTTGGTCTCCAGAACTAGGAATATTTGTTGCTGTTTCTGATATTGGAAGTAATAGAGTAATGACTTCTAACAATGGAATAAATTGGATTTCAAGATCAGCTGTGGGAGATAATCTCTGGTACCATGTTTGTTGGTGTCCACAACTTGAATTATTTATTGCTGTTGGAACAAATTGCGTAATGAGTTCACCAGATGGAATAAATTGGACATCAAGACCTGTTGCACAATCTAATAATTGGTTTGGTCTTTGTTGGTCTCCAGAACTAGGAATAGCTGTTGCGGTTTCTGATAATGGATCAAATAGAGTAATGACTTCTTCCTTAAAAGGGCGTCCTCCAACAAGTTATAATGTGTTTGATAGCAGTTTTAATAGAATTGATGAAAATGGTAAATGGGATTTTTCAAATATAAATGTAAGAACTATGACAGCAGGAGGAGCACCTGTGTCATCAGATGACCGCTTAAAGCATAATGAAATTGTTATTACTAATGGATTAGAAATTATTGATAGATTAACTCCAAAGTTTTATCAAAAAACTCAAGTTTTATTAGATGCTAGTTATAATGGTGATTTAAGCGGACACGCTTGGTCCTATGAAGCCGGTTTAATTGCACAAGAAGTATTACAAATAAGCGACCTAAGTTTTGTGGTAGGTGGAGGTGATTATTATGAGCAAAAATATATTTATAAAAGTCAAATACCAGATTTAAGTGTTAATTTTTATGAACCAAGTGCCAATAACTATGAACGCAGAAACAATTATTATCAACAAAGAGCCAATAATTATGAAATAAGTTATAATTTAATAGCACAAGCATACAATCTTAATTATAATTCTGTTTTTGTGTATGGACTTGCGGCTATAAAAGAATTACATACAAAAGTAAAAGCACAAGATACAAGTATATTAGATGAGCAGTTAAATGATTTAATAACAAGAATAGAAGCATTGGAGTCAAATAACATATTATAAAATAATATATATACGTATTAATGTATATATAAAAAATAAATATTATATATATTACAATTTAATGACAACAACTAGTATTACTTCTGGAACAGATTTTATAGGTAAAACTTTAGTTATTGGTTCCACCGCTTTAGCAAATCAGAACTACACAAGAATTTTAGATTTTAATAATAATTCATCGGACACTTATTTATACTCCATGTTTCAAGGTAACAACCAACAGCCTTGGGTTGCTTTTAGACCAATTGGAGGAGGAGAAACTACTATTGTATATCCTTATTCTGCAGCAATAACTGAATATTATATATATGTATTTAGTTTTATATCAAATGATCAAATTAAATATAATATTTATCAATATAACGGTCCTTCTACTATTGTTAGTAAAGGTACAATTACCACATTGAATACACCCAATACTTTATTACAAGGATTTACTCAATTTTGGTTAGGAAGAAGTGCATATTATAATAGTAATTCTTTATATAGTGGTAGATATGATAAAGTAGCTTTATATAATGGTGATTTATTTGATTTATCTCTAAATGGGTCAAATATACTTTCAACGCTATTAACATTAGTAACCTCAACACAAACAAATATTATTAATAATAATACATATACATTTAGAGCATTAGGAACAAATTTTTTAGGTGTAGTTGTTAATATATTAGATTTTAATACTACAACAGGATCTAATGTCGACATCTCAGGTATTACATTAAATGGAAGTAATAGTAGTACTACTATAGGGGGTTATTTAAATATAATAGGTTCATATATAGAACCACATAATTTGAATACACCTAATAAACAATGGCTTATGTATTTAAATACATTATCCTCTATTAGCGGTGATGATTTAACAATAAAACCAGATGCTAGGAGAAATTTATTATTAGAGGTTTCTGGAAATAATAACATTTTTATTAAAAAAGGAACCACTTCATATAATTTAACTAATTTAATAACAGGGGATGCTTCTTTTTCTAATGTTGATGTAAGCGTGAATTTAAATCCTTTAATATCAACACAAGCATTAGGAACAGGGGGAACTATTACTATTAGCGGTGGATACATTATCCATAGTTTTACAACACCTGGATCATCTGTCTTTATACCAGCATTTAGTGGAAATGTTGAAGTGCTACTTGTTGGTGGCGGTGGAGGTGGTGGTTCAAATCTTGGCGGTGGCGGTGGTGGTGGTGGAGTTATTTATATGCCTTCTGTAAGTGTAGTTGCTGGGACAAGTTATCCTGTTGTTGTGGGTTACGGAGGGTCTTCGGGGAACAATGGACAAGCAAGTAGTGTTTTTGATGCTAGTGCGGCAGGCGGAGGAACAAGTGTGCCTTATCTACAAGGTTCAGGAAGTGCAGGAGGGAGTGGTGGAGGTGGTCCTGCTACCGAATGGGTCGGGTTTTCGATGGGCGGATTATTGACACAAGGCGGAGCAAGTAGTGGTAATAGTCTTGGACCAAATAGTGGATTTATTTATGGTAATCGCGGTGGAAATACTATAGTGGTGCGTACAGCCGGTCCAACAAGAGCTGCCGGTGGCGGTGGTGCTGGAGGGCAAGCAGTAGACACAGATTCAAATATTACAGGTAATACAGGTCAAACAGGAATGGGTTCAGGCGGCGTAGGTATACCTAATTCAATACTTGGAACAACTTATTATTGGGGTGGTGGTGGTGGTGGTGGTGCATGGGACAACCAATTTGGAGGATGGGGTGGTCTTGGTGGTGGTGGTGGTGGGGCTGGTCTTGGTGGTGTGGCATCTGGTGGTGGTTCAGCACTTAATAGTGGAGCAAGTGGTGGTGTTGGTGGCAACACTAATGGTGGTGCTGGTGGTGCTAATACAGGAGGTGGTGGTGGTGGTGGTACTCACTCTCAAGGTCTAGGTGGTGCGGGTGGTTCAGGTATTGTAGTAATTCGCTATTTACCTTCACCAAGTTTAGGCATTTATACTAAAGCGTGGGGCAACGCATATATACGTGATATAAGTGTAACAAATATAAATGTGGATGGAGCTATTTCTAATGTTAGACAAATAATACCACAAATAACTAATGACATAAGCACTAGTTTAGGAAATTCGTCAAATATATGGCAAAGGGCATTTATAAATGATTTAAGCGGTATTAGTAGCATAAATGGCACAAGTTGGTCAACCACAGGACTAACAGGACCACCAGGAGGACCTGGACAACCTGGACAACCTGGACCACCTGGACCACCTGGACCAACAGGAGCAATTGGACCTGCCGGAACAACTATTACAGGAACTTGGAGAGATATTAGTAATTTAACATTAACCACATATCATAGAATATATCAGAATCTGAATATGTATCCTAAATATGAACTTGATATAAGTTCTTTGACTTGGTTACAGCATAAGGCCCGTGCTGAGAGTTTAGGCAAAACTTTGGCTGTTATTTTAGACGCATCACAAAATCAACAAGTTAAAATTATAGCAGGAGGATCTTCGGTTTATATTGGAGGATTAAGAACATCTAATTCATCAACCGCTGGAGGAAAAACATCTGCAGATTGGCAATGGGTAAATGGAGATACATGGAGTTATACTAATTTTAGTTCAGGAGAACCTAATTCTACAGGTGAACAATACATCGAAATGTGGCCCAGTGGAGCTTGGAATGATACACCTGGAAATTATGGTCTACAAGCTGTTTATATGTCTTATGAAGACCCTAGTTGGAATGCTGTTACTGGTTATTATGGATTGGCAAAAGATGCTTATCCAAGTTTAAATCCGCTATCAAGTGGAGACTTGGCAGTCAGTACTTGGATACCAAGAAGATCATCAAATGAAAACCATCAATGGCAAAGTGTTTGTTGGTCACCGGAACTAAGATTATTTGTTGCTGTATCTAGGAGTGGAACAAATCAAGTAATGACTTCACCAGATGGAATAACTTGGAATGGGAGAGAATCAGCAAGTGAAGGCAGTACTTGGGTCAGTGTATGTTGGTCACCACAACGCGCATTATTTGTTGCTATAGCTAATAGTGGAAGCGTAATGACTTCGCCAAATGGAACAACATGGTCACCGGGAAACGCAGGAAACGCCAGTGGTATATGTTGGTCTCCAGAACTAGGAATATTTGTTGTTGTTAGTGAACTTGGAACAAATATGACTTCGCCAGACGGAATAACTTGGACACCACGACCAGTACCAGATGAAAACAATTATTGGATTAGTGTATGTTGGTCTAAAGAACTAGGAATATTTGTTGCTGTAGCTTGGGTAGGAACAAATAGAGTAATGACTTCGCCAGATGGAATAAATTGGACTAGGAGATTTTCAGCAGATGAAAACAGCGCTTGGTATAGTGTATGTTGGTCTGGAGAACTAGGACTATTTGTTGCTATAGCTCGATTTGGAAGTAATAGAGCTATGAGTTCACCAGATGGAATAACTTGGACTTTAAGAACACCGTCAAGTCAAAACAATAATTGGTTTAGTGTGTGTTGGTCGCCGGAACTAAGACTATTTGTTGCTGTGGCTGAACAGGGTTCAAATAAAGTAATGACTTCACCAGATGGAATAACTTGGAATGGGAGAGAATCACCAGATAATTACATGAGATCTATATGTTGGTCTAAAGAACTAGGAATATTTGCCGTTGTAGGTGTCTTTGGTAACATTGGTAGAGTATTAACTTCTTCTTTAAAAAGTCGTCCTCCAACAAGTTATAATGTGTTTGATAGCAGTTTTAATAGAATAAATGAAAATGGTATTTGGGATTTTTCAAATATAAATGTAACATATCTTACTGTAAATAATGTTTCTGTAAATTCAGATGACCGCTTAAAGCATAATGAAGTTATCATTACTAATGGATTAGAAATTATTGATAGATTAACTCCAAAGTTTTATCAAAAAACACAAGTTATGTTAGATGCTAGTTATAATGGGGATTTAAGTGATTATGCTTGGTCCTATGAAGTCGGTTTAATTGCACAAGAAGTATTACAAATAAGTGATTTAAGTTATGTAGTAGGTGGAGGTGATTATTATGAACAAAAATATATTTATAAAAGACAAACTAATGATTTAAGTGCTAATTATTACGAACTAAGTAACAATTATTTTGAACCAAGTGCTAATTATTACGAACTAAGTAACAATTATTTTGAACCAAGTGCCAATAATTATGAACTAAGTAACAATTATTTTGAACCAAGTGCCAATAATTATGAAGTAAGTTATAATTATTATGAAGTAAGCAATAATTATTATGAACTACGTAGCAATTATTATCAACAAATTGCTAATAACTATGAAATAAGTTATAATTTAGTAACAAAAGCATATAATCTTAATTATAATTCTGTTTTTGTATATGGACTTGCCGCTATAAAAGAATTACATACAAAAGTAAAAGCACAAGAATCAACAATATTAAACCAAAAAAATATTATAAGTAGTTTACTAGCAAGAATACAAGCATTAGAAAAATAAATACTAACTTTATATTAGAAATATAAAGTTATAAAACATATAAAGTTATAAAACATATAAAGTTATAAAACATATAAAGATATAAAGTTATAAAGTTATAAAGTTATAAAGTTATAAAAATAAAATGAAAGGTCAGTGGTGTTATTATAAGTCATATTTTCCTCCTAGTTATTGTGACTTAATTATAGAAAAATCAAAGAACCTAACATTCAACGAAGCAACAATGGGTGAAGATGGAAAAACAATAAATAATACTCAAAGAAAAAGTGATGTAGCATGGATATATTCTAAAGATTTTCCAGAACTCTATGATGAAGTGTGGAAACTTGAAAGAGAAGCAAATAAAGAGTGGTTTGGATTTCATATAGATAATCTTGAGTATATTCAATTAGCTAGATATAATGGTACAATAGGTGCCGAATATAAAAAGCACCACGATGTTTTTTGGATTAATAAAAGCACAAGACATAGAAAACTCAGTGCAGTCATACAACTTTCAAATCCAGATACATATACAGGAGGTGAGTTTAAACTTTATGATTGTGATGAATATCCAAATCCAGAAGATATTAAGCAACAAGGAACAGTTATATTTTTTCCTTCATTTATTTACCACGAAGCAAATCCAGTTACTTCTGGAATACGACATAGTTTAGCACTTTGGTTTGAGGGTCCAAAATGGCGGTAAACTCTTTTGAATAACAACACAAGCACAAAAAATAAATTCAATAAATTCAATAAATTCAATAAATTCAATAAATTCAATAAATTCAAATATTTAGTATAAAATGTTAAATATTTGAAATCACTAAAAAAAATATTAATAAGTCAATAGTTTAAACATTAAACATTTATTTTTTCTTAGATTTTTTAGAACTATCCAATTTTTCTCCTAATTTATTAGTTACTTCTAAAAATTCCTTATAAGCAATTTTTAACTCTTTTAGTTCTTTTAACCACATTTGCTCAATTGAGCATGCTTTAATAGTTTCTAATTCCGCATTTTTATTTTCATATTCATTCATCAGTTTTTCAGCATTTTCCATACAAACCGAATCCATAGGCATTTTAACTAAATAATTGTAGTCTCCATTTTCTCCCAAATCAAATTTTAAATTACTTAATATACTATAAATTTCTGACTTAGATTTTTTACGCAAATCAATTTTATCTTCCAAGTTATATTGAATAAAGCGACTTTTAGAACTTAACACTTTAAGTTCAGCATCAAGTTTAGTAATAATAAATGCTTTACGTTTTATATAATAGTCATAGCGAATAGTATAATAAGAATCGACTATTTCATATACATTATCAAATTTGCGTAATTGTTCTTTTTCATTAAACAAATGCATATTTGTAGTACAATGAATGCTATAAAGTTTCAAATATTTTTCAATACCTTCAATATTATAATCGTGTTTTTCCAACAATAATTTAGCCATTATTCCAGGATAAAATGTAATTTCAAAATCAACATTTAAATCTGTAGACATATCATTAAAATCTTTAATGTAATCTTCGCCCAATTTGGCAGTTTTTCCTTTGCCAAGTGTTTTAGTATCCAAAATAGATTCTAAAAATTCTTTGTAGTCTTGCGTCCAAGTTCCAATAGGTAATTCTGTAATCCTAATTTTATCATTACTCAAAATTTCATAGCAACCCTTAATAATATATTTTTTATGTGTGTCATCACAAGGATAAATTTTGCCTTTAAACCCCTGATAATAAGGTTCAATCAATAATTTTTCAGTAATGCTTGAATTATTCAACTTGGCTTCTAAAAATTCGATTATTTGAAGTGGGTTATAACACATAATATCAGTGCTAAATCCAGTACCAATACCTTTTGTTCCATTAACAAGAATCATAGGAATAATTGGAACATAATATATTGGTTCAACAATATAACCATCATCTTCTACATAATGTAAAATCGGGTCATCTAATTCAGGAAATATTTTGCGACTAAGAGGATTTAAATATGTATAAATATATCTTTCCGACGCAGCATCTTTTCCTCCTTGAAGACGTGTTCCAAATTGTCCTTGTGGAACAAACAAATTAATATTGTTTGACCCAACAAAGTTTTGTGCCAATCCAACAATAGCTCCATTTAAACTGGCTTCTCCGTGATGATAACCAGAATGTTCAGAAACATAACCACTAAACTGGGCAACTTTAATTTCTGAACACAATTTTTTCTTGAATGCCGAATATACTATTTTCCGCAAGCATAGTTTAAGTCCATCACAAATATTAGGAATAGACCTTTCATTATCATATTTAGAGAAGTGAATCATGTCATTATCTATAAATTCATCATATGACACATAGGATTTAGAAGTATTTAAATAGGAAGTGCGGTCATAATTAGAAAGCCATTGTTTACGATCATTTGCCCGTTTTTTATTAAATACCATATCAATCTTTTCCCTGCTTGTTGTGTTGCTTACAAAATTCACAATTTTTTTAACAGTAAAATATTCTTTAAATTCTTTGCTTGTGCTTGTACCAAGACCCTTATAATATTTAACATCCCATTTTGAAGCATCATTACTATTTTTCCAATGTTCATATTCTCCATTATTATAAAATTCAATAACTTCTTTATTTTTTGTGGCTTTTAAAATAGGTGTATTCATATAACCAATAAATTCTGGAATTTCGATTAATGAATTCCATTCGCTATCAATCATATTAATAACAAGACCTTTAATATGACTTCCGTCTAAATCTTGGTCAGTCATAAATATGAGTTTACCATAGCGAAGTTTACTATGAATATCTTGTAAAGTATAAGTTTTTCCGTGTTCTAGACCAAGAATTTGCTTAATTTCAGTGATTTCTTTATTTTCGCCAATTTTAGTAATGCTTTCTCCTCTAATATTAAACATTTTGCCTTTCATTGGATATACACCAATAATATTTCTGTCTTCACGAGAAAGACCAGAAATAATTCCAGATTTAGCTGAGTCTCCTTCACATAAGATTAACATACATTCTTTAGATTTGGCAGTTCCGGCAAAATTAGCATCTACAAGTTTAGGAATATTTCGAATAGTCTTACATTTTGTTCCATCAGTTTTTTTGGCTGCTTTATTTTCTTTAACCTCTGTTAAATTACACGCGACATTCATAACACCCATTTTTGCCAATTTTTCAATAAATTTACTTGAAACTTCACAACTTGAACCAAAATTAGACACAGCATTATTTAAATAATCTTTAGTTTGACTATCAAATGCTGGATTTTCAATAGTACAATTAACAAAAATCATAAGTTGTTCTTTAATAGATGCTGGTTTAACATCAATTTGTTTTTTTTCTTTAATATAGGCAGTTAATTTTTTTACAATTTGATTAACAATATATTCAACGTGTTTTCCGCCTTTGGAAGTATAAATACCATTTACAAAACTTACTTGACAAAATTCTTCATTTGGTGCTAAGCAAACAGCATATTCCCATCGCTCATTTGCTTCTTCATAAATGCGTTCTTTTTCGCTTTTAGAACCAATATATAAATCAATATAATTCATAAAAGTTTTAACTTCAATGCTATTAGCATTGTATTTAACTTTAATAGACTTGTGGGTTATTGCGGCAATATCATAAACACGTCTTTTGAGTAAAGCAATAAAATCCGGACTTAGACCATCAATTTTTAGACGTTTATAGTCTGGTTTAAAACTTACACTTGTATATGGTTTATTTTTACATTTAGTAATTTGTGGTTTTTCAATTACATTTAAGTTATCTTTGAATTCTTGAACATATTTTTGTCCTGTTTTAGCATCCACCGTTTCAATTTTGCCCCAACTAGACCAAATTAAAACCAATTTAAATCCAAATCCGTTTTTTCCTCCAACAATTTTTTTTTCATCTTTGTCATAATTTGTTGAGGTGCGAAGATGTCCAAAAATTAATTCTGGAATCCAAATATTATATTCTGGGTGGACTGAGACATCTATTCCATTACCATCATTTGTTAAAGTAATAATTCCTGCTTCATCAATAGAAATATCTATTTTTGTTACTGGATAATTTTTGTCTTTGTCTTCGTCGTTAGATGATACAATTAATTGTTGCATGCGAATAAAGTGATCGCGGCAATTTACAATCCCTTCGTCAAAAAGTTTGTATAAACCTGGATTATAGGTTATTTGTTTTTGAATAATTTTTTTGGTGTCTTCGTCATAAACATAGGCATCATACTCAATATTTTCAATAGAACCAATATATGTATCTGGATTGTCTAACACATGTTGCTTATCTGATTTTTTTTGATATTTTTTAGAGAGTTCTTCTTTAGAAGTTATAATTTTAGAAGTCATATACTATATTTAATGTGTAATATTTATATAAAAATAAAAATCAATTATATCAATTTTAATCTTTAAAATTTTAATCTTTAAAAATAATTATGGTTGATGCTTAAAATTATTATTTAGCAATAAATTTTTTTCTCAAGTTAATTTATAAAACAATGACTAAGAAACATATGAAATCAGATGATGGAATGTACCATATTAATGGTCATAAATATGCTATGTTAATTGGTTCGCGTGCTCAAGTAATGCATGGTACGGCATATAAAACAAAAGGTGATTTAACAAAATCACATTTAATGTTTAATAAACGTGGTCATGTTGTATCAAAGAAAGTTTATGCTCGTGCTAAACGCGAAAAACGTTTAGAAAAAGCTGGCTATTTTACTAAAAAAGGAAAATTTGGTTGGGTTAGAAGAGAAAGCACAAGAAAAAGAAGAAAACATTAGATGAATTTTTAATTTTTACATAAATAATATGTAATAACAATTTAAAAAAATACTATAAAGTATAGTATAGTTATTATTGTAATATTCAATAAGACTATCTTATTTATAATTTATAAGTCTCTTTCATAATAATTAAAACTAGGGGTGTGTTTAATTATGGAATTAGGAGATTAATTAATATAAAAGTTTTATATATTAATTAATTAATTAATTAATTAAAATTATTGTTAATAAATAATTCTAATTTTTTATAATCTTCAATAAATATATTTTTATTGCCTTGATACTTATAAATAATATTATTTTTTTTAAACTCAAGTTCTGTTGGCGGATATAACTCATTCCATGCTAATATTATGTTACTATCTATAACATTTGAGAGATTTAATAGAGGATAAGTATATTTCATATAGGCAAGTGACCTAGCAATTATTCCACGAGAATAGTTACAAGGAATATATAATTTTTTACTTATATTTTCATTAACAGCATGAGAGAATTTGTAATTGCTACGTAAATTATTTGTATAATAATTTGTTAAATATATGTTGTGCATGTCTTTATTTGCCTTGCTATAATGTTTTGTAAATGATTGAGGAAATACGTGTTCTGCTGTAAGATTATTATATTTAGTATATTTAAAATTATTAAAATTGGTTAAATCACTAAAATTGGTTAAATCACTAAAACTAGTTAAACTACATTCTTCATTATTACTACATTTACAAAAATCATTATATAAGTCATAATAAATATTGTTATCATAGTAGTATTGTTTTATAGTTTTAATAGAATAATATTTTGAAGGCAATACACGATGATTAACATAATTATAATTTCTTGTAAATAAAAGATTAACAAATAATTTTGTTTGAGAAAAATAGTTAAAAAATCGCATAAATAACTAGTTTACTATTTCAATATATTATCTTTTAAATTTTTACTTAAAGATTTAATACGTTTTTTAACTAAATATAAAATATGTTATCAAAAGACTTTGATAACGCTAATGTAATGACTATTAAAACAGTTCAAATAGCTCCTTTTCGAATATTAATGGCAGCGTTAAAAGACATATTATTAGAAACAAATATAATATTTACAAAAAGTGGAATAAAAATTATTAATATGGACAAAACACATACAATATTGGTTCATTTATTTTTAAAAGCCGAAAATTTTGAATTTTATGAATGTAAGCATGAAAAAATTATAGTTGGAGTAAATATACTTCATTTATTTAAATTAATTACAACAATAGATAATGATGATACACTTACTATTTATATAGAAAATGATGATTATAATGATGGAATAGTCACAGAATTAGGTTTAAAATTTGAAAATGGAAATATTAAGCAATCAAAAACACAAAAATTAAAACTAATAGAACCTGAACAAGATGAGTTAGAAATTCCAGATGTCAAATTCTCATCTGTAATAAATATGCCTTCAAATGATTTTCAAAAAATAATAAGGGATTTAGCAAATATTTCTGAGAAAATAGAGATTAAATCTGTTGAAAATGAACTAATATTTAAGTGTGCTGGACAATTTGCCAAAGCCGAAATTAGACGAAGTGAAAATAACGCAAACATGCAAATAATTAATAAACAACATAATAAAATTATACAAGGTGAATATTCTCTCAAAAATCTTTTATATTTTATAAAATGTACAAATTTATGTAATCAAATAGAAATATATTTAGAAAATAACAGACCTTTAATAGTAAAATATAATGTTGCTTCATTAGGTGAAATCAAATTATGTTTATCATCATTGCCTTCTTCTAATAATTAAACGCAAACAAACGCAAA
>Ga0164294_10001537_pt1 | contig 21388 bp, 7 predicted proteins | sample GEODES005metaG_FD_111479 | JGI IMG/M metagenome (GOLD analysis project Ga0164294, IMG submission 111479) | Oligotrophic lake water microbial communities from Sparkling Lake, Wisconsin, USA - GEODES005 metaG | ecosystem: Environmental > Aquatic > Freshwater > Lake | place: USA: Sparkling Lake...
ATCTTTGTACCTGTACGTAAACAGAGTTTCTTTAGGTATGGTCTCGAGATTCCATGTTCCGGTTCACACCGTTGCTTGTTCACACACCGGGTCCTGTCTTCGTTTCCCGTGCAGGGAAGCTGCGATTCGCCTAAACATGGCGAGCTCCTATGAACGCGACTTCCTCGACTTGCTCGGTAAGCGCCTCTGGGACGAAGGGCCGTCGTCGGAGCTAGCTGACTGTAGCCTGCAGCCTCGATCTGGCACTCCTTTCCATGCCCACCGATTGGTGCTGCAGGCTCGCTGCCCTCACCTGGCGAGCATGGTAGCTGCAACGAGTGCACAGAGCCCATCGACGCAGCTCGATTGCGAGCGCGAAGAGTTGCTCCACGTCCTCCGCCACGTCTACGCTGACGAGCTTCCGACGCAGGTGGACGCGTCGGCACTCCTCCGGCTGCGGAGCGTGGCACAGGAGTTCGCTCTGCCGGCGCTCGATGATGCTGTCTCATCTGTGCTTGCGCAGCAGCTGATCCCGTCGCTGTGCTGCGACTTGCTCCGCGAGATCAGTCGCGAAGAGGCGCGCGCACGCCTCGCGCACTCTGCGGCAGCGCCGACGTGCGCGGCCCTTCGGCGGGCGTGCAGCAAGTACGCCACCCAGTGTCCGTCGGAGATGTTTGAGTGCGAGGCGTTCCAGCGCCTTCCAGCCGCACAGCAGGTGTGGCTCTTCGCCACGTGCTTCGAAGGGCGCGAGCTTCACGTCTTTGCTGAGGGGCTACCCTCCGCACTCACCTCGAGCGCCGAGGAGCTGCTTCATGCCCTGCTCGCGCCGCCCTTCTCGTGTGCCATCGACGGGCTCCCGATGGCGAGTAGCGCGCAACCGGGCGGCACCATCGCCGCCGTGACGCCGCTCCAGACGGCACTCACCAAGCACAACTGGCGCGGCGCCACGCTGCTGCTCGATGCAGGCGCCTCGCCGCAACCCACCAACGCAGCCGGGGGTCGCACGCTGCTTCACGTGGCGGCAGAGGCGGGAGATGCTCACGTTTGCACCTACCTGGCGCAGCGGGGCTCGGCGCCCGTGAACGCGGTCGACGCCGACGGCTACTCGCCGCTCGATCTCGCCGTGCTCCACGAGCATGCATCTGCAACGACGGCGTTGCGTGAGCGTGGCGCTCTCTCGCGCTATAGCAAAGAGGGCGACAGCCTCGTGCACCATCTCGCGACGAGCGGGCGGGCGGTGTCTCTTCGACTACTGCTGAGTGCGGACAATGTGGATGCGCCAAACGAAGCGGGCCTGACGCCCCTCCACCTGGCCGCCTTCGCGGGACAGTCTGAGAGCGCGCGGCCGCTTCTCGAAGCTCGAGCCGATCTGCACAAGATGGCCAGCGGCGGCGGGGCGCGCTTCGGCGGGCGCGTCCTCGGTAACGCGCTGCACCTCGCCTGCCGACGCGGCGATGAGGCGCTCGTTCTACTGCTCCTCGAGCACGGCGCCAATGTCGCATCCAAGGTGAGTGCTACCGGTGAGGCTGCGCTGCACCTGGCGGCACCGTACCCCCCCGTCGCCCGATTGCTGCTGCAGGCGGGCGCTGGGGTCGAAGACCGCGACGTCGCGGGACTCACGCCACTGCAGCACGCGGTGGTGGCGCCCACGGGAGCGCTCGAGTGCTGCCGCATCCTGCTCGACGCGGGCGCGCGTTCCAACACCGCCGACTATGTACTCAAGCAGACGCCGCTCCATCGGCTGTGTGATCAGCCCATAGGAGTTGAAGAAAGTTACAAAGCGCTCGAGGTGCTCTTTCTGCTTCACCGGCACGGCGCAGGGCTCAACGCGCAGGACAAGCACGGCAACACGCCGATCATGTACGCAGCCTTCAAGGGGCACGATCTGCTGGCACTCGCCCTAGTAGCGGGTGGCGCCTCACCTAATGTGCCCAACAACGACGGCATCTGCGCGCTCTCGTCACTGGCACCGAAGCACGAGGCTTTCCGAGGTGCGCGAGCGGTGTCGCGTGAGCTTCGCGGCTCGATGCTCGCGCGCATCGCGCAGCCGCTGCCCTGGCTGCCCGACCACATGATGGACCACTGCCAGGTCTGCTTCGATCCCTTTTCCGCCTCCAACCGGCGTCATCACTGCCGCCACTGCGGTCGCATCGTCTGTGCCACCTGTTCCGAGCACAAGTTGCCCATCCCCAAGTTTGGGCTTATGAAGCCGGAGCGTGTGTGCATCGAGTGCCGTCCCATCCTCGAGGCGTACGGCGACCGTCCGCTCGGGCCGCCTAGCACAGGCGCCGCGCTCCTCGCCGCCCAGCACGCCGTACAAGTGGAGCGCGAAGCCGTGCAGCACAGCGTGGTCGATCATCTCGAGTCCCAGCTGCCCACGCCGTCACTTGACAACCCGTTTGGCCCGTCGGTATCGCCCGCCGGCGCAAACCCGTTTGGTACCGCGGCAGCCCCCGACTTGGCTCACGCGTTTGGCGGGGCTGGTGGTCCAGGTATACTGTCACGGCGTAACAGCGCGAAGAACGCGAATCCGTTCAGCGCAGAGGACCTTCAACCGAGCGGCGTCTTGCCATTCGATGGCGGGGTGGTCGCCAACCCATTTGATGAGGAGGCGGAGCAGGTGGCGGCGCTGATGAAGAATCCATTTGCAGACTCGGATGGAGAGTCGGTGGGCCCGCAGAGAGAGAGACGACGCTAACGGTAACGCTCGGCGGCCGCGCGCCACATCGGTCAGAGGAACAAAGTGAGAGCACTTCGTCGTTCACGGTCTTAGTTGTTAGTTGTTTGTTCTTGGTCTTGCCGGGTACACACTACGAGAGACCATATTACGATTCGATTAGAAATGGGTCGCCCGCGCGCGGTGCACGCGAACCGCGACGTGGGAGAGATCGTGGGAAAGGTCTCGATTTTGGATTTACGTTCGTTTTCGGTTTTGTCGGTTAACTATCCCACCGAGCCTGGATCCAGCTCCTTCAGTAAAGTTCTGAGCGCCTGAACAGCGGCTCGATGCGTCTCTGGCGGCACCAAGACATCGTTGAGCGCCAGCGTACGCTCCACATAAGCCGGCGAGCGCATCCCACACAAGGCAACGTCCACACCCGGCGCGCTTGCGGTGAAGAGCAGAGCGAGCTCCTCAAGGTTGAGGTGCCGACCTGCCGCGGCGAGCAAGACGGGACCTACCGTGTGACGAAGCAGAGCGAGTGTGGGCTTCACCGGACGCGTCTCGCGCAACACCAGGTAGTTCTTGCGCTCCCTCGAGGCCGGGGCCAACTCGGCGGGTGGGATGGCGTTCAGAGGTCGGTGGGCCATCACTGTGAGCCCGAGCTCATTTGCGAGGTCTATCGGCGAGAGTGGCGGACCTTCGGAGGCAGCGTCAGAGCTCTCATCGTGACCACGCAGCATCGAGCCTATGGCCGCATGCGGCTCGAGCAAGTTGAGGGGCAGCTGGACGATCCGAAACGCCGGCCCCATCGAACGGCCGTGACGAGTGGCCGCCGCTTCTGCCGATTTGTAGAGCCTCTTCAAACACGTGGCCTCTGCCACGTTGACGTCACCGCTCACAGACCAGCGACATCCGAATGGATTGGTGGAGACGCCGTAGACACGGATCCCGGTTTCGCCTCGAGCATTTGCATCTGTGAGACGTTCGCACGCCTCAAATGCGTCCGTCAGCTGGGCATAGAAGGCAGACTGCGAGTCGGAGGAAGTCGCAGCGGCGGTGCCATGATGGCGCACCAAGTCGCTCAGAAGCAACTCGGGATTGTGAAGCAAGACCGCATCGGGCCACGTGCCAAGGCGCTCGGCCGAAGAGCGGACGGAGTGCTCGATGAAGTCTGGCGACAGGCAAAACCAAGAGCTTTCAGATAGCTTCACGACGTTGGACCAGCCCCGGCCTTCTGCCTCACGCTGGCGAGCATATGCAAGGTCAAAGCCTTGGATGGCCCCAACCTTGGTGGTGATGAATAGCTCATGCCGCGCTACGCCATGCTGCGCCTGTGCTTCGCTTAACACCTGCCCGAGTAGCCGCTCGCTTTCGCCGTCAACATAGTTTGGAGAAGTGTCAAATGTTGTGCACCCGAGAGCAATTGCTCGATGCAAAGCGGCCCGGTGCAGCGCGACTTCGCTGCCTATTCGGTAACAGCCAAAGCCGAAGCGGGACCGAAAGGTCGAACGTGCAGCCATACCGGACCTCGAGGCCTGCCTATTGTTTGTGAATCGATCGGTCGGCCGACGAGCTGCTGCCTGCGGCGAGCAGCCCGCCACAACGCCAAAGTTGCCCCGATTTCGACGAAAGTGTCCAAAAATGGGCCGAGGAAAATCGTCACGCTGCTATCTCCTATGATTGTGGTTTAGAGATTGGGGTCGCAATCTCGCAAACCACCGTGCAGCTGTATGCTCCCGGCACGCGCAAACAACATTTGGGCAAACTTTCCGAAACGGCGGTGAGCGACTTTCTTTCGCAACCTTTTTCGCGTGCCCCTTGCGTGAGTCTGCGCCCGCTGTGCCGCTGCCACCGTGCAGGCCAAACCGCGGCAACCACCATGCCTCACGGCACAGGCAAGATCACTGCAAAAGATATCAGCCAAGCGGGGAGCTTGCAGGAGCTCATCGCTCAGTTGGTGAAGAAGGCGACAGATGGCAGCGGCGAGGTAAAGGAGCAGGCAGCGAATGCACTCGAGAGCATTTCGCAGCAGAATCATGGTGAGCACTGCGAGACGCTATTCAAGGCGGGTTCCATCGGTCCGCTGGTGGGACTGCTTCGAGACGGCACCGCCAACGCGCAGTCCGCTGCAGCTGGCGCACTGGCAGCGATTGGCAGCAACAGCGAGGAGTATCAAGCAGCGATTGTGGCAAAAGGCAGCATCGGTCCGATCGTGGCGCTGCTGAAGACGGGCAGCGCCAAGGTGCAGGAAAAAGCTGCCACGGCGCTCGCGACCCTCGACAAGGTCGTTGCGCACCAGGGCGAGTGCATCAAGGCCGGATGCATTCCACCGCTCGTCGGCATGCTCAAGAATGGCTCCGCCGCTGCACAGGCCGCCGCAGCTCAAGCCGTGGCTAATGCGGCCGCCTACAGTCGTGATTCTCAGGTGGCGATTGCGGCAGCTGGCGCCGTGCCGCTTTTGCTCGTGCTCCTTGGCGTCGGGAAGGCGCAGATGCCCGCTGCTGCCTGCCTCGCCAAACTCGCGGCAAACAACGCTCAGATTCAAACCGAGATCAGCGACGCCGGCGGCATCTCGCCTCTCCTGGCGCTACTTAACAAGGGCAGCACTGAAGGACAGGTCCAAGCAGCAGCTGCGCTGTGCGAACTGGCTCGCGACAATATCAACACACAGGCAGCGATCGCAAAGGCTGGAGGTATAGGGCCGCTCCTGGCATTGACCCAAGCGACGGGACGAGGCGCCGAAGCCGCGCAATCGCACGCTATGGGTGCGCTAGCGCAGCTGGCGCACCATAACAAAGACAACCAGGATGCAATCGCAAGGATGGGCGGTGTGAAGCCGCTTGTCATGCTGCTCGAGTCGAAAGACACAGAAGTGCAGGCGCACGCCGCCCAGGCGCTCGCAGAGATCTCTCGGTCAAACCCAGACATCCAGGAGTCGATTGTCGACCTGGCGGGCATCGGCATGCTCGCGAGCATTATCAAGGGCTCGCAGCCCCTGAACGTGAAAGCCGAGGTAGCTGGCGCGCTCTGGTCTCTCTCAGAAGATGCGACCATAAAGGTCACGATTGCTCATGCGCAAGCAATCGAGCCTTTGGTGAAGCTCCTCGGCGAAAACTTGGAGCTTGCTCGGCACCATGCGTCAAAGGCGCTAGCCTCGCTCGGCCTGGACAACAAAGAGAACCAAGTGCAGATCACACAGCTGCTCATCGATATGCTGCATTTTGGAAATGACCTTGGGAAAGAACGCGCCGTGCTAGCGCTGCGTACCCTCATTGATGAGAACCCTAACTGCCACGATGTGATTGCAAGGGCAGGCAGCGCGGCAGCGCTGGTCGATCTGCTCAAGACTGGCATCCCGGATGCCAAAGACTACGCTGTGTGGTCGCTCTCGTTGTCGATCGCGTCCGAGAACCAGGCTACTATTCACGAGCACGGCGGAGTGAAGTGTCTCGTCGATCAGCTGTCAGACAAGCGCGTCATGATCCAGGAGCAGGCCGCGCTTGCTCTCGCCAAGCTCGCAACTAACAACAGTGCGACGCGAGAAGAAATCCAAAAGGCCGGCGGCATCAAACCCCTGATCGCACTGTCGCGAATCCACGAACAGTCGTCCGGGATCGCACGCCAAAATGCAGCAGCTGCTCTATCAGAGTGTGCGCTCAGTCCTGCAGCACGCGAGGAGATCGTGCTTTCGGGCGGCATTCGGCCACTCGTCCTGCTCCTTGAGAATGAGGGGCGCAACACCAGAAAGTACGTGGCCACAACGCTCGCGCGCCTCTCTAAGATCACCGAGTCGAAGGTCAAAGGAGGAGACAATGCAAGCAGCGAATCGAAAGGGGCCGCCGAGGTGTCAAACGCATCCACACAAGCCGCGATTGCAGATGCTGGCGCGATCGTTCCGCTCGTCGCACTGCTCGATGGCAAGCAGGGAGCGGATGCTCAGAAGGAAGCCGCAGGTGCTCTCTTTGCGCTTGCAGAGTCTGATAAGAACAGAAAGGCCATTACTGAGGCGGACGGCGTAGTCTGGCTGGTCATGCTGCTGGGCTGCGATAATCCAAAAGCCCGCGAGCACGCAGAGGGTGCACTCGTACGCCTGTCGATCGATAGCGCCAATCGCAATCTCATTGTCAAGAAGCTCGTGGACATGCTGCAGGAAACAGGCACGCAAGCGCAGGAGCAATCGGCCGCTGCTCTTTCCAACCTTGCGCGCGAGTCGCAGGATAATCGAAAGGCAATCATCGATGCCAACGGCATCGGTCCTCTTCTGGACATGCTCGATGCAGCGTCAGTCAAGGCGAAAGAGAACTCTGTCGGCGCCATAACGCAACTGTGCTCGTCAAAAGAGAATCAGATGATTGTCGCCAAAGCGGGAGGTATCCCCAAGCTAGTCAGCGTCCTGTTGGGCTTTACGGGCACGACCCTGAAAGAGATGGCCGCCGTGCAGCTGTGCACACTGGCAGCGGAGGCCATCAAGGAGATGGCCAAAGATAACCGCAAGAACCAAGACGCCATCTCTGAAGCTGGTGCCATTCAACCGCTTGTTGCGATGCTCATATCGCCCGCACCACAGATGCAAGCCAATGCAGCAGGTGCCCTCGGCCACCTCGCCAAGAACCACCCGGAGAATCAGTCCGCCATTGCGAGAGCGGGAGCCATAGCTCCGCTGTGCACCCTCGTCAAGGAAGGTGCGGAAGAAACCAAAGATCAGTCAGCATATGCGCTCTGGTCACTCTCGACGGACAACGCGCCCAATAAAGACACCATCGCCAAGCTCGGTGGTATCGAACCGCTACTGAGCCTGCTCGTCTCTGGCACATCGCAAAAGTCGCAGGAGTGCGTCGCGGGCGCCCTCACATCACTCGCCTCCAAGCACACAGAAAACCGTGGCGTCATCTCCAAGCGCCTTGTCGGTCAGCTCGGGTCGTCGGCAGTCAAAGACACTCATAAGGCTGTGCGCGTACTGATGGCGGTGTCATCGTTCGCGCAGGACTCAAGCAATAATCAGGTGGCTCTCGCAAAGGCGGGTGGCATCCAGCCCCTGATCGTCTGGCTGGCCACCATGGCTGAAGAGGCCCAGCGCGAGGCTGCCGCCGCAATGCTCGCGCTCGCAACAGACAACGCCACGACTCAAGTCCTCATCTCCAAATCGAATGCAATACCATCAATCATCAGGCTCGTAAACAGGAGCTCGCCAGAGGCCCAAGAGCTCAGTGCAAGAACGATCTGGCATCTGGCATCCGTTACCGACAACCACTCCATGATTGTGGAGAGTGGTGCCATCTCGCCACTTGTGGGCATGCTCTCGGCCGACAGTCTGCGTGCGCCCGAGATTGCCGCCATCATCATGGTCCGTCTGGCACGCTTCAATCCGAACGTTTCTTCCATCATCGCCGATATGGGCGGCATCGTCCCGCTCATCAAATTGATAGCCAACACTTCAGCCGATGCATCTGCTGGTGCGCAGCTGCAAGCTTCCGCTTTGCTCGCCGAGCTTGCCCTCATACCCAAGAACAGGGACCCCATCACCAACGCCAATGGCATCGAACCGCTCGTCAAGTTGCTCATTTCAACCACAGTTGGGACACCGGAGACAGCTGCGCGCGTGCTCGGACACCTCGCCCTCTCTAATGGCGATGACACCGTTTACGCATATACGCCCGTTGACCAGCTGGGCGACGGCATTCGCGGGTCGGCCGAACGGCGCACCAAGATCAACCAGATAGGTGGTGTGAAGCGACTCATCATGATGCTCGATGGTTCCAGCGCCGGCATGGCTGCTGTCGGCAAGAAGAAGGTGGAGCCAGCAATCGCTCCGAAGAAAGCTTCGGAAGATCAGAAGGCAGTTGTATCCAGTGAAACGTCCAAAGAGTTAGGTATGCAGGAGCAGGCGGCAGCAACGCTAGCCGAGATCGCCTTGGCCAACCCAGCCATGCAGGATGCAATTGTTGAGGGGATCGGTGTGCCTCCTCTCCTTGCCGTTATCCGCAATGGGTCGCCGGTTGGGCAGGAGCACGCGGCAAGGGCCATCTGGAACTTATGTGCATCCTTCGAGAATCAAGCTATCATAGTTGAATGCGGCTGCATCCCTGACCTTGTCGCCTTGCTGAAGGTCGGGTCACCGCTGGCGCAGGAGTTTGCGGCAGCAGCGTTGTCGGACCTAGCTAACGGAGGCATCGTTGAGCGCAAGACTAAAGCCGCAGCTCGAGCAGCTGAGAAGGCCCAGAAAGCCGCCCAAAGAAAGCATGAACGCCCGCCGACCCCTGATGACGAGCAAGGGGTGGAAACGGGAACCGCTGCAAGCGATGCAGAAAAGAAGGACAAGGAGGAGTTCATCGACCCGTCGGATCGGCTCGTCGCTATCTCAGGGGCTGGCGGCATTCTGCCTCTCGTCAAGCTCGTTGACTCTGGCACCATGAGGGCCCGTGAGAATGCTGCGGGTGCCCTTTGGCATCTTGCGCTCGACTCGTCGAATCAGATATTGATCGCAAAGTGCAACGGCATCGCACCGCTGACGACGCTGCTCGAAAATGGCACTGATCTTTCGCACAAGCACGCAGCCGATGCTCTGGACCGCCTTGCGCTTGACAACCCTGAGAATCAGGCGCAGATAGCAAAGAATCTCGTTGGGCTCTTGGGCAACCAGAATACTGGCGCACAACGGCGAGCCGCGCATGCGCTCTGCGGACTTGCTACCACAAACGCGGGTTCACCTTCCGTCATCGTCAACGCTGGTGCAATCTTTCCCCTGGTGAACTTGTTGTCTTCAGGAGTACCAGAAGTCAAAGAGGAAGCTGCGTCAGTGCTATCAACTCTTTCACTCAACTCGCCGACAAACCAGCTTGCAATAGCCACCGGTCTTGTCGCGCTCGTTGGAACAGGCTCTGCGGATTCTCAGGAACAGGTCACGCAGGTGCTGCTGACTCTCGCCGCTGATGCCGACAATAGGATTGCGATTGCCAAAGCCGGCGCTATCCCGAGGCTCGTCATGCAGATTCGTGGCGGCTCGCACAGTTTGATGCGTGCACAAGAGCTTGCAGCGTCAATGCTAGCAAAGATATCTGGCGATTCTGATGAAAATATCGCCGCGATTGCTTCTGCCAGCGGCATTCGACCCCTGATTGTGTTGCTGTCCTCTTCCTCTTCTTCCGCCCAAGCCTATGCCGCGTCCGTGCTCGCTGACGTCACCAAGAAGTCCATCCGCAACCAAAATACAGTTCTTGCTGAAGGCGGAATCCCTCCCCTTATCGTGATGCTCGCAAAGGAATCTCCGCCAGAGACCAAAGCTGAAGCGGCAGGTGCCCTGCTCTGCCTCGCCTCTGTCCAGCCGGAGTTGCAAAAGGCGGTGGCCGACGCTGGCGCCGTTAAGCCACTCGTGGCCCTGCTTAACGAGGAGCATGATCTCGCACGTATGAAAGCAGCAGGTGCCCTCGCTGCGATCAGCAATGGCTCGGTTGAGAATCAGGAGGCCGTTGATAAGTTCAATGGTATCACGAAACTGATCTCGCTCCTTGGCCCAACCATTCACGATGAGGTGCGCGGACAGGTTGCTGCAGCGCTCGCAGTGTTGGCGCGTGGCAACAAGAAAAACCAGGACAAAATAACCAGCTCGGGCGGCGTAGTGTCACTGGTGGCGCTCTTGCACGACGATACGTCGTCTGCACACGCCAAGGAGGAGGCCGCCGCAGCACTATGGTCGCTCTCCGTCGGTAATTATGAAAATCAATGTGCAATTGCAGATGCGGGAGGCATTGCGCCACTTGTTGCCGTGCTTGGCCTGGAGAGTGTGCGTGCCCAGGAGCAAGCCGCGAGTGCACTCGCGGCGCTCGCTCTCGACAATGCCAAGAACGAGCTTTCCATTGCGAAGTTGATCGTGTCGTTGCTACGCTCGGATGAGAAGGCAGCTGCTGCCAAGGCTGCTCGAGCCATTTCACGGCTTGCACGTGCGCACAAATCGAATCAGATATCCATCGCCAAGGCGGGCGGCATCACACTCCTTGTGGAGTTGATCAATGCTGACGAGGCTGGCGTGGGCCAGGCGCCTCCGTACAGCGCTGCCTTAGTAGAAGGGGCAAAGGTCCAAAAGGAGATGGCTTCAGCAATCTGGTCGATGACTTACTTAAATCCAGAGAATCAAGTGGCGATTGCCAAGGCTGGCGGTATCCCGTCCCTCATCGGGCTTCTTAACGGACATCCGGAGGTGCATCGTGACGTCAGCGGTGCTCTGTGGAGTCTTGCGGACAATGCCAACAACCAGAAGGCCATATCCGACTCTGGTGGTATTACACCGCTCGTGAACCTGCTCTCGAGCGCCACAGTGGACGCGCAAGAGACCGTAGCAGGCGCACTACACATTCTTGCTAAGTTGCCGTCAAACCGCCAGGAAATCGCCGACGCTGGCGCTATCAAGCCACTAGTGGGAATGTTCAACACGGGGTCAGACTTGGGCAAGGAGCAGGCGGCGTGCGCGCTTGAGACTCTGGTCAAAGGCAACGACTCCAACAAGCAAACCGTTTCTTACGAGCTCGTCGACATGCTTCGCACAGGTTCCCGTGATGCGCAAGGACACGTTACCGCGCTGCTTCGCACACTCGCTCAAGACCCTGATAATCGTGGGGCTGTCGCGAAGGCGGGGGCGGTGCCCGAACTTGTGAAGCAGCTCGAACGTGGAACGGAACGAGCGATGGCAATGGCTTCGCAGGCTCTGGCGCTGATTGCTCTAAAGTCTACCGATCACCGTGCACAGGTGACCCAGGAGTTGGTCAAATTGCTCGCCTCCGACAACGCAGCCGTACGTCGACGTTCTTCCGAGGCGCTACGTGAAATGGCCGCTGATGAGACGCCTAATTCCAGAAAGAATGTTTCAGCAGGAGGCGGTGCGCCTCTGATCAATTTGCTCAAGGAAGGCCTTAAAGACGGTCGTGTTGAGGCGCAAGAATACGCGCTTTGGTCGCTATCCGCCATTTCCGAGACGCCCGCTTGGCGAGTTGACGCTGAAGCGATCGTCGAAGCTGGTGGCATCAAACCACTCATCGCCTCGCTCGTGGGCGGCAAGTTGAGCGTAGTTGCGCAAGAACACGCGGCCGCGGTGCTGTCGGGCCTCGCACCCATCGGCAGCAATGCCCAGGCCATCAGGGCTGCGAAAGGCATTGACCCACTTGTGCAGCTGCTGTTGACAGGCAACGCCCAGGCAAAAGAGCACTCTGCTGTTGCTCTCGCCCAGCTCGCACTGCGCGCCCAGGCCGCCCTTGAGATTGCAAAGGCTGGCGCCGTGTCCGCCTTCGTGACCTGGCTCTGGAATCCTACCCTCGGCCCTCCCCTCGTGGCCGCGCGTGCTCTGTCCGAAATCGCTCTCGACAATCCGGACACGCAGGCTCAGATGACAGAGGAGGGCGCCATCTCGCCGCTGGTGGCGATGGTAGCATCAGCGGCGGAGACGAACCGCCCAGAGTTTACGGCAAACATGAGTCCACAGGCAGCTGCTAAAAAGATAACCGCAGCGCTGCAGGTCTCTAACACGGCGGCAAAGGCTCTGGCCACGCTCGCTAAGGGCAGCGTCGTGATCCAGACGACAGTCGCCGAGGAGAACGGGATCATCCCACTCGTCGATCTGCTCAAGAATAGCGCAATGAAGCCGATCGGGTACGAGAATGCGACTAAGGCTCTGTGGCATCTCGCGGCCACGGAAGACAATCAGCTGGCCATCGCGCGTGCAGGTGGGCTCGTTCCACTCGTGCAACTGCTAACGACTGGGAATGAGATCACCAAGCAGTACGCTGCAGCAGCTTTGGAGTCGTTGTCGCGCGACTGCACCGAAAATCAAATTGCGCTGTCCAAGGCCGGGGCGATTCAACCGCTGGTAGATTTGCTCGGCAATGATTCGGTACAGACGCAAGAGCATGCTGTGGGTGCACTGCTTTTCCTGGCCTCACACGACGCGGAGTCGCGCAACTCCGTGGTCAAGAGACTCGTCGCAGTTCTCGAAGAGCGATCAGCCGCTGCCCAGATGAAGTCCGCAGAGGCCCTGGCCGTGCTTGCCAGCCGCAATGCTGAGAACCGCAAGGCCATCACCGCTGCTGGAGCCATCAAACCCCTGGTGACGCTCCTTGGCGACGGTCGGCGTGCGAAGGAAGAGACACCCCAGGAGCGGTCGGCTGCAGTACTCGCAGACCTTGCAAAATATGGCGAGAATAAGCTCGCTATTGTCGAGGCCGGTGGGGTGCCACCGCTTGTGGCGATGCTCTCATTGGACGCATGCGTATCAGCGCAGACGCACTCCTCGGGAGCAATTTTTCAACTAGCTGCACTAGGTGGCAATAGAGAAGCGATTGTGAAGGCAGGTGGCATCACACAACTCGTCGCGCTACTCTCCAAGGGCTCGCCAGAAGCGAAGAAGTACTCTGCTGGCGCGCTCTGGCACCTTAATTCGGTTGCCGAAAACAAAGAGGCGACTTTCAATGCAGGCGCAATTCCACCTCTTGTGGCCGTGCTCAATTCAAAATCCGGAGAGGCTCGAGAGTACGCCTCAGGTGTGCTTTCTATTCTCGCACGCACCCAGGGAGGTACCAAAGCCGCGATCGCCAAAGCTGGAGGCATCGCAGCTCTCGTCAAGCTGCTGGCTGACGTGAACATGGTGACACAAAGGCACTCTGCGTGCGCACTTTGGGGCCTTTCAGATGGTAAAGACGGCATCTACGACAAAGAAATAACGAAGTGCGGTGCGGTGCAGCCGCTCATCGAGCTGCTCCAGGACAACAATCCGGAGACGCGAGGCTTTGCCGCCGCGTGCTTGTTATGCCTGTGCAACGATCCACTCGCCAAGCAGGACATCCTCGAGCAGGGCGGAGCCGAGCCTTTGCTCGCCTTCGCTCACGGGCCGCCTTCGTGGCTGTCGAAGCAGTGTACGGAGATGCTCGGCCTACTCAACGTTCCGCTTGGGGATCCCGACTCCGCGCCAACTCTGTTGCCGCCCCCCCCCGCCATTACCCAGAAGGGTGTCCAGAGCACTGAACAGGAAGGTGGAAGCGCTCGATTTGCGACGGCACGCGGGGAAGGTGGCACCGCACGCGGAGCCATGTTGGGGCGTCCGTCCTCCCCTGGCCGTGGTCCGCTGTCACCGAAGTCGCTTACGGCCAGGCAACGATTCTACGCGGAGCGTGCTCTAGCCTCATCTCGATCCAGCGGCGGTGCGCCGAAGATGAAATACCACTTCTTTTCCTTCCAGATCCATCATCTCACTGGGTACACTGGGTTCACCTGATGAGTTGCAGAATCGGCATGCAACTTTTATACTCGCAAGTCAGAGGTGTCATGAGGTTCTCTGGCGTGTGGCACGCTAAGGCTTTCGAACTGAGGCTCTTTAGATTAATATTCTCTCTTCGGTTTGGAAGTTAAAATCTTGTGGCGCTTTCGACTTCGGGGTTTCGTCATCTCAATGTCCGCGGCGTTGATGAAGAGAAAAGCGAGTGAAGATGCTGCCAAGGACGTCCCGTCCTTCTTTTGTGAGCGTTGGCTCGAGATGATTACATTGGTTGCGACCGCATTACGATCACTGATCCCGATTCCTGCGCTGGATCCGCACCAGCTGCAGCTCGGCCCGAAAGCCGGCGAGGGTACCTTTGGACTCGTTCGCTGGGGAGCCTACAAAGGAACTCCATGCGTCGTGAAGCAAGCCAAGCCGGGATGTGAGCGTGCAGACAGTTACCTACGAGTCGAAGAGCACGCGAGCTCGCTGCTGGCCTACCATTGCGGAGACTCCGTGCACTTCGCGCCGTACGTTGGGGCAGCAGACAAGGATGGCACGAAAATGCTCGTGTGGCGTGCTTGTGGCGACATGACCTTAGGCGACTATCTGCGGCGAGGACAACCAGGCATCGCGGCGCTGGCGGAAGCGCTCGAGTGTACCTCCGAGAAGGCCATTGGCCGCAAAGTGCTGCGCGAGCAGCTCATTGCGCTCTCAAGACTGCACGCATGCGGCCTCGTGCACCGAGACATCAAGCCCGACAATTGGATTGTCGACACAGACGAGCGATGCCTGCGATTGATCGATTTTGGGTCGTCGTGCGAGGTGGCCTCGTGGGGCACGCAGCGTGGTTATACACCCACGCGTGTGCCTTGCTCGATCCTGTTCTGCCCGCCCGAGCAGCTGCTGACGATCGCGACACCCTACACTTACGACGTCTTCTCGGCTGCGCTCGTGTGGCTTTGTGTCGCGCTACCAGCCTTGGGTGAGTCCGAGGAGACCCTGTACATGCTGCGCATGAGCATCAAGGAGCATGGTCATCGCCTCGATGCGTGGAGGGCTTCGTGGGAAGGCGGCGAGCCCCCAGTCGCGCAATGGCGCGACGAGTCCATTTTTGGGAGCACGAGCGAGCAAGCGCAGAAAGTGGGATGGGAGCTGTTGGTCACGCTGCTGGCCCCGGCACCGCACGAGCGGCCGACGGCGGCCGAGGCGCTCCTGAGCCCATTTATGAATGCAGACTGCGCGCTCATCGACGCGCGAATGCCAGCCCCACGCCCATGGACCCTCGAAGGCCTTGCTCACGCTGGCGCTGTGCTGAGCGGCGCGGAGCCTCAGCGGCGCCTGGTCGCCCACGAGTGTACGATTGACCCCTCATAGCGCTCGTGGGGGAAAATGGAGTTTTCCTTTCAGCTTTTTGAAACTCTATCAGCGACTTACAAAAAAGGCGTCATAGAACAAAACGTTTCACACCACGCAAGAGGCGAAACGACTCTTCTCGGTGTTGTTTGCGCGGCGTGGACCGCAGCTTGAGAGGCCCGAAAGCCACGCAATCGTCGCCTTTCATGTCCAAGCGTCCCTCATCAGGTGGCGGGACATCCGCTGCGAAACGTCCGGCGTCCGCATCGGCGAGGGATGAGCGTGTCGACCGTCCGACCGACCTCGCTGTCGGCAGCCAGGTTGAGGCGCTCGATGTGCAGGAGTTGTGGTTCCCGGCGTGCATCAAGACTGTAAGGCAGCGCGAGGTGCTCGTATCCTTCGACGGCTGGGACAGCCAGTGGGACGAGTGGCTTCCGCGTGACTCCCCGCGCCTGCGCCGCCACCGCGGTTGGGGTACAGCCGCCAAGCCGGACGACTACCAGATTGACTCAACCATCGAGGCACTCGACATGGAAGGCAAGTGGTACGCGTCGCGCGTGCTGCACGTGTCCGAGACGGCGGTCATGGTGAAGTACGCGCGATGGGCGGACAAATGGAACGAGTGGATCGATAAGGACTCAGGCCGGCTGCGCCCGCTCGGCCAGGACGGCGTAAAGGTTGACGGTGACCGCCGAGAGACACACGAGGATCTGTGTGGCACGTGCGAGGACGCTGGCGAGCTCGTCTGCTGCGAGGGCCGGTGCAAGCGCGCCTTTCACGTCGCGTGCATCCCAGCACACAACGCACCGCCCGCGGACGGCTCGGACGTGCGCTGGTCGTGCACCGACTGCAAGTCGCGCCGCTTCCGCTGCTTCTTATGCAAACGATGGGGCACGGAGCGCGTCGATGTGCATCGCTGCGGTAGGAAGGGATGCGGCAAGTCGTACCACCCGGAGTGCCTGGTGGCCTCACTGATGGAATTTGGCGACGAGGTCGTGCTGCCGCCCATGCCGATGAGGGCCGCTGTCTCGGCTGCCAATGAGACAGCGCCATGCCGTCCATGCAGCTCGGCGGCGATGCCCACGTCGCCCGCGGCGAGGGTCGGCGCGGGCCGCGGCAAGCTGCTCGAGGACGGCACACCGCCGTACGGCGGCAAGGCGCCAGCTTGTGTTGAGTACACCTCCGAGAGCGGCGAGGGCTCCGGCACCGCCTCGGAGGAGGTTGAGAACCAGAAGGACGTGGGTGTGGCCGACGACGATTGGCTGCGCACTGACCACCGCTGGCTCGGGCGGCGCGTTCGACGGTTCTTCGATGAGGAGGCCGTGGACGGCACGATCACGTGCTGGTTGCCCGCGACGTCGATCGACCCGGCCCTCTGGCACATGGAGCACGACGACGGCGACGCAGAGGACCTCGACGACCGTGAGGTTCGCACCGCGCTGCGCGCCTTTCTCGAAGATTGGGCTTTCCCCAAGCGCGGCCTCTTTGCCGAACCTGACCTGGGCGACGCGGGCGAGGGTGCCGGCGCACGAAGGACCGCCGCCTGCCAGAGCACCCCCAAGGCCAAGCGGGCTGGTGCCACCGAGGCGCACGGCAGCCCGGGAGGCACCTCGGGCGGCGGGGACGGCGACTGCAACGAGACGAGCCACGCGCCCGGGCCCATCCACTGGGCAGGCCTCACGTGCGCGCGCCACTCGTGCACCGTGTGCAAGAAGGCCGAGTCTTCGGGCTACGGCCAGGCGATGATGAATTGCCTGCGCTGCCCCACCTCGGTGCACCGCGCATGCGCCTCGGCGCACTCGCACATGCAGCTCACTTCGCGCACCTTCCTATGCGAGCGCTGCACGACGATCATGCCTCGCGGCCTCAACGCGCCTGATCCCAACATGCCCACGGGCGCGTTGGCGGGCGCCAAGCGAGGAGTGCTGCTCCTGCCACTGCCCTCGGATGACCTTTGCGATGCCTTATCACTCAAGGACTTTGCGTCGGTCAAGCTCGGCCTCCAAGGGGTGAAAGCGGACTTCGGCCCTCCAGAGGACCTGCTCGTGTCCCTGCGCGCGCGCGAGGTTGTGCCCACCGCGGACTTTGCGCCGCCGCCGTACGAAACCCTCCGCCGCTCCATCTACCTGCACGACCAGCCACGCGAGAAGCTGAGTGCGGACGACGTGACCGTGTGCTCTTGCACGCTCGCGAGCGGCGGCTGCGATCATCGTTGCGCCAACCGCGCCATGCAGTCCGAGTGCTCGAACGCCTCATGCAGGCTTGGCCCCTCGTGCGGCAATCGGCCCTTTGCCAACTTGGGGGCGACGAGCCAGCGACCGTTGCAGCTCTTCAAGACCGACGGCAAGGGTTGGGGCGTCATGTCGACGCGGAACATCGAGCAAGGCGAGCTCGTCGTCGAGTATGTGGGCGAGGTCATCGACCACGACACGTGGGAGTCTCGCAAGGCGAAGCTTTGGCGTTTCGATCATATGTACTTTATGACGCTCAACCGCACCGAGATCGTGGATGCCACCGAGCGCGGCAACATCGCGCGCTTCATCAACCACTCGTGCGATCCGAACCTCCAAGTCGAGAAGTGGTATGTCAACCGGACTCCGCGGCTCGGACTGTGGGCCAAGCGCCCGATCCTAGCCGGCGAGGAGCTCTCGTACAACTACTCGGTCAAGTGGCACGGGGATCCGGATGTCGCGCAGCGGTGCTACTGCGGCGCGTACAACTGCACGGGCTACCTCGGCCTGCCGCCCAAACGATGAGGATGCAGAGGAGAGGGGCGAGCTTCGGAGGACGAAGACGATTTCGATCCTGGCGCTCTGCCGACGATTTCGGAGGTGGCGGTGAGGAGGCGGAGACGGAGGGAAGAGAGGGAAACAAAGAAAGAGAAGCAGTGATGCGGCGGCCGAACGCCCGGCCAGGAACAGGCGCGAAGGTCGGTCAAGCGCGGGAGAGGTCGGGCGGGTGTGACTTGAGAAGGGTGACGTGAGTTTCGTTTAAGGTCGGTCCCGTTCGCGCATGTGAGGCGCGGTGTAAGGTCGGTCCCGTTTGCGCATGTGAGGCGCGGTGAGCGCTCGGATACAGTGAGCACTTGGGTATTGTATGTATTTATATTGCTACGTTCGGATGACGCGGACGGTCGGAGTGGAGTCAAGTGTCAAGTCCACTGAGACGTATTCGCCCGGGGGTCGAGCGGAGTTCTATCGTTACATTCTTCGTCCCCTGAGCGTTCGATCCGTAGACCGTGGCGCGACCCCGACCTCCACAACTTCAAGTACGTCGGCTTGGCTTGTTCGGCGTCGGGCGCGTCGCGTTGCGGTGATGGAGCTCAAACGGTCGGCGGTCCATTGAGGATACGCTTCTCCACTGTGCAATCTACACCCAACTCTCCGATATCCATCCACCATCGACATCGCACCTCCGTAGGCGGTGTGATGTGTGGGCGACGTGTCATGAAGGGGAACGGGAGGACTGTCGCGAAGGGGGTAGTTGTACGCTATCGAGATGTGAGATAGCGGCATCTCATGTGCAGCCCTCGGCGATACCATGCGCGGGCAGCTGTGCCGAGAAGCGGATTGTCACCGTAGCTTTGTCGAGCCGCCATGTTCTCGAGCTTCAACTCGAGCTCGAGCCATCAGCGTAGGCTCGTCCTTTCTCGCCCACGACGGCGCGGGAGCTGCTGGTGATCATCAATCGAGCGTCAACGAGGCCTCGTCTGGTGGGCTTTTCCAATCTTGGTGTGGCACGCGCTCCACAGGTGCGTCGGCCACACGAACACCCCTGCGCTCAAAGTGAATCGTCACGGGGCGCGTGGCCTCGCGCACCATTGTGAGCACCGCGCCACAGTCGCGACCGGCGGTGCTCTGCCCATTGACGCGCGACACCTTATCGCCGATGGCCACCTGGCCGCTCCGCTCCGCGGGCAGGGCTTGGCCTTCATCCATGACCGTGAAGGCCATCACCTCGACACCGAGACCATCCACGGCGTCGGTCAGTTGCATGCCGAGCACGTACTCCTCGAAGGTGACGTGGAACTGCACGCTTGCCATGCCCGACTCGATCATATTCTGCAGCATGCTCACGCTGATGCCAGCTGGCGCGCGGAAGTCCTCCGAGGCGATCGCCGAGCTCGCATCCTGCTGGTGCAGAAGCTCACACGCTAGCCAGATGGTAGGCTCGTCCTCGCGCTGGAAGCCAACGGGGCCGTATGAGCACTCGACACACATGGCCAGTTTAAGGCTGCCCGCCGCCGGGCATGTCACGAGGCGTGACAGGCCGAGGTTGTCAACGTCGTCCATGCTGCCGATGCGCCACCACCACACATGCGTTTGCGACGTCCACTCCCATGCCTCCTCCGCCGCAGGTGCGGGCGCAGCTTCCAAAGCCTCTTCAGCTTCGGCCACATCAGCTTCGGCCACATCGGCTTCGGCCACATCGGGTTCGGCCACATCGGCTTTGGTCACATTGGTTGACGGTGCCGAACACCCACCCGCTGGCTTCCGAGGCACCCACAGCAGCGCGTCCGCCTCGCTCCGCTCCTGAAGCTCGCCGACCTTGGATGCCAGCCGTGTAGAGCACCTTGGGCAGCGCAGCAAGCCCTTATTAACGCCATGCTCGTCGATGTCACGTCCACCCAGCTCTGGCCGAGCGTCCAAAGTCCGGCCAGCACTCGTCGGTTCAGGCGCGCCAAACGGTTCAACAGAGGGCGGCGCAGCGCTCGCCTCTGCGGCGACGATATCGGACGACATATTCCTACGAGTAATTCCTAGCCACTCAAGACCGGTCAGTCGATTCAAGGAAAGTCCACCTCATTTGACTTGTGTCATGTGTCTTCTTTGACGTTTCATGTGAACTTTCGTAAAAGGATGGCCCAGCCTTCCTTCGGCAGCAGGAAGAGCAAGCACCTTTCGTGTGGCACGTTCTTGGCAACTGGGAGCGCAAAAAATGGAGGCAGGTGAGTGCCGCATCTGCCTCGAGCGAGGTGGTCAACCGCTCATCGTTCCGTGCGAGTGCTCCGGCACGTGCAAGTACGTGCACCGTGACTGCCTCGAGCACTGGATTCTTGCACGCGGCTCCTTGACGTGCGAGGTTTGCAAGGCCCCGTACAAGGATGAAGCGATCACGGAGCTTGGGCGCCACCGGGCCGAGGAGCAGAGACGGCGCGAGCTCGAGTGGCCGCAACACGATGCCGACTTTGGCGACGATACGCTCCTCGGGCGCCCCTTGTATGCCGCGTCGGCAACCCGGCGGCTCCTCGTCCTCTCCAGTTTTTCGTTGTTAGCCATCCTCTCCTTTCTCGTACAGGACGACAGTGTCGGCGGTGCGTACGGGCACTACGGCCCCGGCGACTCTGGCTTCGGCGGCTTCGATATCACCGACCAGCAGGCCGAGGCCTACCTCGCCGAGCTGGGCCTGCGTGGCGCGCGCAAGGGCATCGCCCCAGCGCCACCATCGAGCTCGCCGCCTTCCGCGGCCTTCGTCGGATCGGACGGCGAAGAGCTTGGCACGCTACCGCGCCATGACGGGCGCTGGCCCGATCCTGCGCCACTGCCCATCACTTCGTACGGCGACGAGCCTGTCCCGATCGGCGGCAGCAGTAGCAAAATCAGCAGCGGCATCAGCAGCAGCGTCGGCGGCAGCAGTGGCAGCAGCGGCCTCTGGAGTGGCGCTGCCGGGGGGCTGTGGCCCGAGCACGCGTGGGGTACGTACCACAGCTACGACGACCAGCCTGTGCCGCAGCCGCCCGCGCCGCCCGCGCTGCTCTGGCAGGAAGACGCCTTCCATTCAGAGGGTCAGCCAGTCATGCCAGCCGAGCCGGTGGAAGCGCTCGTACAGCTGATCGAGGCCTCGGGCTGTGCAAGTGAGGATGGGCGTGCGAGCTCGGTGCGCACATGCGAGCTGGCCGAGAAGGTGCTGCGGCATATCCGTCTCACACGCGAGGCCACTCGTGAGCGCCACGCAGAGGAGGAGGCTGGAGAGGCGATGGAACGACTGATGCGGGCCTTTGTGCTCCTGTGCATCCTTCGCATCGTGTTCGCGCAGCAGCAGCGGAGGAGGCTGATGCTCGACCGGGTCCTTTCCCCAGTCTGAGGTCGCCCCACCCCCGTATTTCGGCGTGCACGCGGGCGCGCCGACGTTTGGAACGGGTCGAGAGCAGACAC
>Ga0164294_10001538_pt1 | contig 21388 bp, 13 predicted proteins | sample GEODES005metaG_FD_111479 | JGI IMG/M metagenome (GOLD analysis project Ga0164294, IMG submission 111479) | Oligotrophic lake water microbial communities from Sparkling Lake, Wisconsin, USA - GEODES005 metaG | ecosystem: Environmental > Aquatic > Freshwater > Lake | place: USA: Sparkling Lake...
CTGATGGCGATGCCCGAGGCGCGCCCGCTCTTCCACCGCGCCGCGACGATGAGCGGCCAGCACGTCACCGCTGCCGGCCCGATGCACGCCACCGCCCGGGCCAGGGCCTGGATGGCGAAGGCCGGTGCCGCCGACATCGCCGCGCTCCAGGCACTGCCGGTCGAAAAGCTGGTCGAGGCGATGGGGATGACCGATCCGCTGGAAGGGAAGGGCGAGATCAGCTTCACCTCAACCCTCGATCACGGTGCGCTCCCACGGCACCCCTTCGTCCCCGATGCCCCGCGCGAGGCGGCGCACATCCCGCTGATCGTCGGCAACACGCATGACGAGACCGGCTTCTGGCTGGGCGAGGTGCTGAAGCGTGGCGACACGAGCTGGGATAACCTGACCGAGCGGGTCTCGGCGCAGATCACCAAGGATGTCGCGCCCGATTGGGTGGTGCAGCGCTACCGCGAACTCTATCCTCAGAAGACTCCCGGCCAGATCCTGCTCGCGGCGAGCACTGCCGGCCGCTCCTGGCCGGGCCATCTGATCCAGGCCGAGGAGCGCGCGAAGATCGGCGCGCCGACCTGGATGTACCAGCTCGATTTCCCGTCGCCTGAGGCAGGCGGCATCCTCGGCGCCTTCCACACGCTCGATATCCCGCTGGTGTTCGACAACACCGGAGCCAGGGGTTCGCGCACGGGCGACGGCCCCGAGGCACGGCGGCTCGCCGGGCGAATGGCCGACAGCTTCATCGCCTTCGCGCGCACCGGCGATCCGAACTGCGCTAGCATCCCCGCCTGGCCGCAGTTCGAGCTGGAGAAGCGGCCGACGATGCTCTTCGACGTCGATACCCGCGTGGCCAGTGACCCGCGCCGCGAGGAACGCCTGCTCTGGTCGGTCGCGCCCTATATCAAGCCGGGCGGGTAACCGCCTCTTTTCGTCGCCCCGGGCTTGACCCGGGATCCCGCTTCTTCTGTTCTGTGTAAGGACCCGGCAGGAGGATCGTACATGGCGAAGCTGGTCTATGCCCTGAACCAGTCGCTCGACGGCTATGTCGACCATATGAAGTTCGCGCCCGATCCGGTGCTCTTCCATCACTTCATCGACGATGTGCGGGGCCTGGCCGGCAGCATCTATGGCCGCCGCATGTACAAGATCATGCGCTACTGGGACGACGACCATCCCGAATGGGATGCGCCCAGGCGCGCCTATGCCGAGGCCTGGCGGGCGAAGCCGAAATGGGTGGTGTCGGGTACGCTGGAGTCAGTGGGTCCCAATGCCGAGCCGATCGACGGAGATCTGGAAGCGGCGGTGCGGGACTTGAAGGCCGGGAGGGACGGGGTGATCGAAGTCTCCGGCACGATCCTGGCGCAGAGCCTGACCGAGCTGAGCCTGATCGACGAGTACCGCATCTACCTGCACCCGGTCGTGCTCGGCAGCGGCACGCCCTATTTCGCCGGCCCCCGACCGCGCCTGCGGCTGGTGGCGGACGAGCGAATCGGCCCCGACGTGATCCGGCTTACCTACGTGCCGGCATAGCTTCTTCACCCCGGCTCAAGGCCGAATACGGGGACCGCTTTACCGCCCCCAGGGAAACGCCAGCGTCGGCCGGTTGGCGAAGCGCCGCATCGCCAGTCGCAGCCGCGCCCCGCAGCCCGGCTCGAGCCGCAGCGTGAAGTCCGGCCGGCCGATCCGCGTCTCCGCCCCGTCCAGCACCACGCTCTCGATCCGATGCTCGGCCCAGGCGCCGCCCTGCACGATCACATTGCGCGGGGCCTCGCCGAGATTGACCAGGGTCACCTCCGCTGAAGCCTCGCCCAGCGCATGGACCAGCGCCGCGACATCCTCGGGCATCCCGGCGCGGCGCTTGTCCGCGTCGAAATAGCGCAGCCGGCAATGGAGCGGCACGCCGCCCTGGTTGGGCGAGGTTGGGGACCAGGACGGGCGGGCGATATGCAGCCCGCCGGTCATCAGCTGGATCAGGCTGGTGATGTTCGCCGGAGTGATGTCGAGCGGCCAGTCGGCGAGGCGGGTGCCGGGCGTGGTCGGGTCCTCCGCCTGCGCCTTCTCGCGCGCGGCGATCTTGTCGAGATCAGCCTGCATCGCCTTCAACGGATAGCCGGGATTGGCGCCCTCGAGGAATGAGACCCAGGGATGCTCGCCCGCCGCAGCGCGGTCCTTCGGGTCCTGGGTGAAGTACCAGATCTCGAAGCCATTGGTGCGATAGGGGCCGGGCTTCCAGCCATACCAGCCCTCAGCGCCATACATGGTCGGCGCCTCGAACTTGCCGTCCTTCTGGCGGCCGGCCTCGTTGATCCGCGCGTTCTGGCGGCGCCACAGCTCGACATAGGAGAGGTCGCCGGTCAGCACCGTGCCGTTGAAGAAGGCAGTGATCGAGCGGGGCACGCGGTTGCGGTCTTCGCGCTTGCCGGTCTGCGGCACGATCGGCGAGAAGCCCCAGCCATAGGTGCCGCGCCACCAGTTGGCGCCGACCGTGCCGTCGAGCCCGACATGGCTGGGCAATATGTCGTTGTTCACCTTGGCGCGGTCGACCCAGGCATCGAGATAGTCGAGCGCCCAGCGGCGATAGCGCTCGCCGCCGCCCAGCGCATAGGCGTTGAGCCCCAGCGTGGTCGCCTGCAGGTTGAGCGGGTTGTCGCCGACCACCGCGCCATATTCGTTATAATGGTCGAGCGTCTGCTGATAGGTCGTCTCGCCATGCTCCATATGGAAGCGCTCGCCCGCCTCGAACGGGTCGCCGGCCCAGTCGAGCGGGGTGGCGGTGCGCAGCATCGGGCCGCGGCTGCCGTTCATCATGCTGCGGATGAGGCGAAGCTTGGGGTCGTAATTCTGCACGGTCGGATCGCGGCCGGTATAGAAATCGGCATAGCGCATCGTCCGCGCCAGCAGCTTGCGATCGCGCGGGATCGACAGCCCCATCACGTTGAAGCTGGTGAGCCCCTCCGAGTTGTGCTGCCAGTCCATCTGGACCGGGAACTCGCGATAATACATGCCCTGTCGCGCGATCGGCACCTCGACCGTGCGCGCGGCGGTATATTGCTTGAGATGCCCCTCCCAGAAGCGCTGGGCCAGCGTCAGGATCCTGTCCGAGCCGCCCAGCGCATGCAGCACCAGCCAGTCATTGGTCGCCTCGGCCGCGTCGTCGGGGCCGTCATTGGCGCCCCAGCGCTCGAACACCTTCAGCCAGCCGCGCGCGTCGACATACTTCGCGTAGAAGGCCTCGCAGGCGGCGGCGTTGCGGGCGAGCAGCCGGCGCTGCATCACTGCCCAGTCGGGCGCGGCCATCTTCTTGCCGGCGACCAGTCGGGCAGGCGCGGCATGGACGGTGGCGGGCAGGGCGACCGCGCCGGCGGCGCTCCCGAGCAGGAAGTTGCGGCGGTCCACGGTCATTCGGCGATCTCCACGCGGCGGATCGGGCCGGCGATGACAAGGAAGGCGAAGATCGTCAGCAGGCAGTGCGCGCCGACGAAGACGAGGGCGAGGTCGAACGAGCCGGTGCCCGCAACGATATAGCCGACCACGATCGGGGTCACGATCCCGGCGATGTTGCCGAACATGTTGAACACGCCGCCCGACAGGCCCGCGAGCTTCTTCGGCGCGACATCCGCCATCACCGCCCAGCCGAGCGAGGCGACCCCCTTGCCGAAGAACGCGACCGACATCAGCGTGACCACCAGCCACTCCTGATCGACCCAGACACAGGCGATGATCGCGGTGGCGAGCAGCATGCCGATGGTCAGCGGTGCCTTGCGTGCCCAGTCGAGCGAGCCGGTGCGCTTGAGGATGCGATCGGAGATAAAGCCGCCGGCCAGCCCGCCGACGAACCCGAACAGGGCAGGGGCCGCGGCGGCGAAGCCCGCCTCCATGATGTTCAGCCCGCGTTCCTTGACCAGGTAGATCGGGAACCAGGTGACGAAGAAATAGGTGAGCACGTTGATGCAATACTGGCCCAGATAGATGCCGAGCATCATCCGGTTGGCGATCAGCTTGCGGACATTACCCCATTCGAACGCCGCCGAGGAACCGGCCTGGTCCTCCATATGGATCAGCCCGCCGCCGGCCTCGATCTCGTCGAGCTCGGCCTGGTTGATCGACGGGTGCCGCGCCGGGCTGTGGATGAAGCGCAGAAAGGCGAGGGTGGCGAGCAGGCCGAGCCCGCCCATCGTCCAGAACACCGATCGCCAGCCGAAGCTGTGCGCCAGCCAGCCCATCAGCGGCACGAAGGCGACGATCGAGAAGTACTGCGCCGAGTTGAAGATCGCCGAGGCGGTGCCGCGTTCGGCGGCGGGGAACCAGGCTGCGACCAGCCGGGCATTGCCCGGGAAGGACGGCGCCTCGGCCAGCCCCACCAGGAAGCGCAGCGCGAACAGCATCACGGTGGCCGAGAGGATCGGGATCAGCCCGGCAAAGCCCTGGCTGAAGGTGAAGATCGACCAGAGCGCGATCGCGCCGGCATAGACGCGCTTGGTGCCGAACTTGTCGAGCAGCAGCCCGCCCGGGATCTGCGACAGCGCATAGGCCCAGGCGAAGGCGGAGAGGATATAGCCGGTCTGCACCGGGGTCAGGCCCAGCTCGCCCGCGGCGGCGTTGCCGGCGATCGAGAAGGTTGCGCGATCGGCATAGTTCACGCTGGTGATCACGAAGATCAGCGCAATGATCGCAAAGCGCACGCGCGTGGGCCGGCTAGCCTCGGTCAACTCTCTCTCCTTCGCACGGCGCGCCTGTTTCCAGCGCGTTGATGGCCTTGCAGGCCTACCGGGCGAGAGGGACGGGGTCCAAGCCAAAAACGGGAATGATCCAGTCCCGTACTGGCTCGATCCCGCTGATTTAGCGCTAGGGGTCTGCGGATCAGTGCAAGAAGCGCATTGATCCATGTTCGATTGAGGTTGGCTTGTCGCGGCGGTTCTTGGCTAACCACCATGCAATCAAATCCGCTCGGAAAAGAAGCGGACACATCATGGGAGAGACTGAAGGCCATGTCGCGCACCCGTATCCTGAAATCCGTTCTTGCCCTGTCGAGCGCCGCCGCGGTCCTCGCTGCCGCCACTGCGCATGCGCAGGATGCCGCTGCCGATCCGGCCGAGGCATCGGTCCCGGCGCAGGAAGACGTTGGCAACGAGATCGTCGTCAAGGGCTTCCGCGCCAGCCTGAGCAGCGCGCTCAACCTCAAGCGCAACGAGACCGCGACGATCGACGCGATCAAGGCCGAGGACATCGCCGAGTTCCCCGATCTCAACCTGGCGGAATCGCTCCAGCGCATCCCGGGCGTGGCGATCAGCCGCGTCAACGGCGAGGGCCGCAACATCTCGATCCGCGGCCTCGGCCCGGAATATAGCCGCGTCCGCATCAACGGCATGGAAGCGATCGGCACCACCGGCGGCACCGACAATTCGGGCGGCGTGAACCGTGGCCGCGGCTTCGACTTCAACATCTTCTCGTCGGACCTGTTCAACAGCCTGGCGGTGCGCAAGACCGCCACGGCCGATGTCGAGGAAGGCTCGCTCGGCGGCACCGTCGACCTGCAGACTGCGCGCCCGTTCGACTATCGCAAGCCCACCGCGGTGATCCAGGCGGCGGCGAGCTACAACGATCTTTCGCGCAAGGCCAAGCCGCGCGTCTCGGGCCTGCTGACCACCAGCACCGCGGACGGCCGCTTCGGTGTGCTGCTCTCGGTCGCCTATGAAGAGCGCAACCTGATCGAGGAAGGCGCCAACATCACGCGCTGGACCTATGGCGGGTTCAACGGCGGCTTCGCGAACACCTCGACGATCGCCGGCAAGACCATCGCCCAGATCAACGACACCAACCCGGCCACGGCGCTGTTCCATCCGCGCATCCCCGGCCTGGTGAGCTACAACATCAACCAGAAGCGCCTGGGCGCGGCGCTCGGCGTGCAGTTCCAGCCGACCGAGAAGACGCTGATCTCGATCGACGGCCTCTATTCGCGCCTCGACGGCACCCGCCAGGAAGCGCAGTTCCAGGCGATCAGCTTCAGCCGTTCGGGCACCGGCAAGCCGCAGACGATCATCCGTTCGGGCACGGTCGATGCGAACCGCAACATCATCAGCGGCACCTTCGACAATGTCGATCTGCGTACCCAGGCGCGCTACGACAAGCTGGTCACCGACTTCTACCAGCTCACCGGTACGCTCGATCAGAAGATCGGCGAGTCGCTGAAGTTCGGCGCGGTGGTCGGCTATTCGAGCTCGCAGTTCCGCAATCCGATCCAGACCACGGTGACGATCGACGCGGCCAACACCAACGGCTTCTACTATGATTTCTCGACGCGCTTCCCGACGATCCGCCCCGGCGTGGACGTCAGCAACGTCGCGAACTTCGCTTTCACCAACGGCACCTCGGAAGTCCGAATCCGTCCGCAAACCGTCGACAACAGCTTCACCAACGCCAAGGGCTTCCTCGAATGGACGACCTCGCCCGAGCTGAAGCTCAAGGCCGGCGTGGACTGGCGCCGGTTCGACTATAGCTCGACCGAGCGCCGCCGCCTGCAGGGCGAGACTGTGGTGACCACGCTCACCGCCGCCCAGCTCGCGCCGCTGACCACGGTGTTCTCGGGCTTCGGCCGCGGGCTCAATGTGCCCTCGGGCACGCCGACCAGCTGGGTCGTGCCCAACCTTGAGGCGTTCCAGGCCTATCTCAACACCCCGACCAACGCGACCTATGCCACCGGCGGCATCGAGAACGCCACCGCGCGCGGCTCGTTCGTCACGGTGCGCGAGGAGGATCTGGGTGCCTGGGGCATGGCCGAGTTCAACCTCGCCAATGCCGGCGTGCCGATCCGCGGCGATGTCGGCCTGCGCTATGTGAAGACCGATCAGTTCTCCACCGGCTATGCCAGCCAGGGCACCGCGGTGAACCTGGTCAGCGCCGACCGCAGCTATGAGAACTGGCTGCCCTCGGCCAACCTCGTGTTCGACGTGACCGACAATCTGATGGTCCGCTTCGCCGCGGCCAAGACGATCGCCCGCGCCGGCATCGGCTCGCTCACGCCGGGCGGCAACCTCAACGTCTCGGGCGGCAACCGCACCTTCAGCTCGGGCAACCCGGACCTGATGCCGACCAAGTCGACCAATCTCGACGCGTCGATCGAATGGTATCCGACGCGCGGCGCGATCTATGCGGTCTCGGCGTTCCAGAAGGACATCGGCACCTTCGTCCAGACGCTGAGCACCACCGTGCCCTATAGCAGCCTGGGCCTGCCCAACTCGCTGCTCACCGGCACCACCGCAAGCCCGACCGATGCGTTCATCGTCAGCCAGCCTGTCAATTCGAAGGGCGGCCTGCTCCGCGGCTTCGAAGTCAACATCCAGCAGCCGCTCAGCTTCCTGCCGGGCTTCCTCAGCAACTTCGGCGTGCTGGCCAACTACACCTATGTCAGCTCGGACATCGAGTATCTGACCGCGGCCAACGGCTCGACCACGGTGAAGGCGCCGCTGCTCGGCCTGTCGAAGCACGCCGCCAACGGCACGCTCTACTACGAGACCAAGAAGTTCTCGATCCGCGGCTCCGTCGCCTATCGCTCGAACTATCTGACCGCGGTGCCGGGCACCGAGGGCAACTCGTACAACGGCACCAACTCGACCACGAACATCGATGCCCAGGTGTCGTACAACATCACCGACAACTTCAAGATCAGCCTCGAGGCGATCAACATCACCGATGCGCTGAACGACCAGTTCGTCGATGCCACCAATCGCCTGAATGTGCTCACGCACAGCGGCCGTCAGTTCGTCCTGGGTGCGCGGCTGGCCTTCTAAGCCTCCGGGCCAGCCTCCCTCCACGTCCCGGGATACGGGGCCAGCCACTCCCCCTCTCGGCTGGCCCCCTTTTTTGTGCCTGAGGCGGGCATCCCTTCATCCTGCAATGATAATATAAATCATTGCAGGGGCGGCGCTCGATGCTATGCTGTCGCCGGACACCATAGCGCGAAGCACAACCGCGCGGGTGAGGGAGGTTGCGATGAAGGGACAAGGCAGGAGCCGCCTGAAGATCCGGACCGGCTGCGCCGTTGCCGCGCTGGTCGCGGCGGTGCTTCCGCTGGCGGCCAGCGCCCAGAAGACCGCAGCCCCCAGGCCGGCGCCCGCCGCGCCGCAACCGACGCAGCGCGCGCCCAACATCCTGTTCGTGCTGGTCGATGACATGGGCTTTGGCGACCTGTCGGTGATGGGCAACCGCAAGGTGCAGACCCCCAATATCGACCGGCTGGCGCGCGAGGGCGTGCTGCTCACCAAATTCTACGACGCCGCGCCGATCTGCTCCTCCTCGCGCGCCGGCTTCCTCACCGGCCGCTTCCCGGCGACGGTCGGCTTCGTCGGCATCACCGACACCCGGGCGCGCGACGTCGAGATCGGGCAGGTCGATTTCCTCGATCCCAAGCTGCCGACGCTGGCGAAGCTGCTCAAGGGCGCCGGCTATGCGACGGCGCATATCGGCAAGTGGCACCTCGGCGGCGGCCGCGACATCGACGATGCGCCCTGGCCGACCGCCTATGGCTTCGACCAGAGCTTCACCACCTTCGAAGGGCTGGGCCCGCGCGTTCTGGTCTCGGACCAGGAGCGCTTCCTCGCCGAACAGTCGGACAAGCTCGGGCAGGGGCCGCGCTTGTGGGAGATCAAAACCAACCTCACCCGGCTCTATGCCGACATGACGGTCGATTTCGTCGCGCAGCATGCGGACAAGCCCTGGTTCGTCAACCTGTGGCTCAACGACGTCCATGATCCCTGGGCGCCGGACGATGAATCGCTCTCGGAAGTGATGGGCAAGGGCGAGAGCTCGGACGACGACCGCTTCCTCGCCAGCCTGGTGAAGATGGACAAGACGCTCGGCCGCCTGTTCGACCGGCTCGACCAGATGGGCCAGCTCGACAACACGCTGATCCTCTTCACCTCGGACAACGGCCCGTCCGGGCTCCAGCGCTACTATAGCGCGACCACCACTGCGCCGGGCAGCGCCGAGCATCTGCGCGGCCGCAAGCTCAGCCTCTACGAGGGCGGCATCCGCCAGCCGCTGATCCTGTACTGGCGCGGGCATATGAAGCCCGGCACGCGCGACGAGACCACGGTGGCGCAGGGCGTCGACCTGATGCCGACGATCGCGAGCATTATCGGCGCCAAGGCCCCGGCCGGCAGCGACGGGGTCGATCTTTCCCCGGCGCTGCAGGGCAAGCCGGTAACCCAGCGCACGCCGCTGTTCTGGGCCTATGGCAAGGAAGGCGCAAAGGCGCAGCCCGGCCAGCCCTTCCGCCCCCGCGACAAGTCGCCGCGCTATGCGATCCGCGACGGCGACTGGAAGCTGCTCGCCAATGTCGGCGGGGCCGATGTCCAGCTTTTCGACCTCGCGGCGGACCCGACCGAGAGCAACGACCTCGCCGCCGCCCGCCCCGAAATACGCGACCGCCTGCTCGCCCGCCTGCAGCAATGGATGCGCGGTCTGGCCGCGGCGCCGGGGAAGAACTAGAAGCCGATGCGTACGAACCGGGAGACCTTGGCGGCTTGGGTGGGGCGTGAGATCCTGCCCCATGAGCACGATCTGCGGGTCTGGCTCAGCCGGCGTTTCATCGAGGCTATCGAGGTGGAGGACATTGTGCAGGAATGCTACTGCCGCCTCGCCCAGCTTCGCGACGTCGATGCGATCGACGAGCCGCGCGCCTATCTCTTCACCATCGCTCGCCGCCTCGCCGTGCAGCAGCGCCGCCGCGCCTCGGTGGTGCGGCTCGAGGCGCTCGACAGCGATATCGAGATGCGCGCCTGGGACGATGCGCCCGGACCCGATCGCATCGCGGCGGCGCGCCAGGAGCTCGGCCGGGTGAAGGCGGCAATGGCGACGCTGTCCGAGCGTGCGCGCCGCATCTTCATCATGCGCAAGGTCGAGGGTCTCAGCCAGAAGGAGATCGCGGCAACGCTCGGCGTCAGCGAGGCGATCGTCGAGAACGACGCCAGCCGCAGCCTGCGCGCCGTGCTCAAGCTGCTCACGATGCCCGGCGACGAGCCCGGTTTCGCGATGCGCGAGGAGGGTCGCCGTGCCCGATCGCATTGAGAAGGAAGCCGCGGCCTGGGCGCTGCGGCATCCGATCGATCCCGCTGAACAGGGCGCGTTCGACGCCTGGCTGCGCCGCAATCCGCGGCATCAGGGTGCGCTGTTGCGCAGCATGGCCGGGCTCAGCGTCATCGAGAATACACTGGTGCCCGAGGCGCAGCCGGAGCGGCGCGGGCAGGGCGTGTCGCGCCGCTGGCTGCTCGCTGGCACGGGCGGCGCCATTGCCGCCTCGGTCGCCGGGGTGCTGGGCTGGTCACAGCTGACCAGCCAATATGTCGCCACCGAGCGCGGCGAGATCCGCCGGCTGCCGCTGGCAGACGGTTCGGTCGCGACGATCAACACCGCCAGCGCGCTCCGCATCCGCATGGCGAGCGACAGCCGCCGCGTCGCGCTGGAAGAGGGCCAGGCCTGGTTCCAGGTCGCCAAGGATCGCGCGCGCCCCTTCATCGTCGATGCCGGCATCGCCCAGGCGCGCGCCGTCGGCACCGCCTTCTCGGTGAGCCGCGGGCCCGAGGGCGTGCAGGTCGCCGTCACCGAAGGGACCGTCGCGGTGTGGCCGAGCGATTCCTCGGGCGAGATGACGATCCTCAAGGCCGGCCAGTGCGCGACCTTCCGCCCGAACGCGCCGGCGCCGGCGGTGATCTCCGAACCCGCCCGGATCGAGCGCGCGCTCGCCTGGCGCAACGGCGACATCGCGCTGGAGAACGAGACGCTCGGCGAGGCGATCGTCCAGTTCAACCGCTACAATCACCAGCAGCTCGTGCTCGCCGATCCCAGCCTGTCGCGCGAGCGGCTGGTCGGCCTGTTCAAGCTCGACAAGCCCGAGAATTTCGCGGCGATGCTCAGCGCTTCGCTCGACGTCGAAACCACGGTCCGTGGCGACGAAATCCGTCTTTCGCGAAAAAAATCGCCCGCGCGCTGACGGAAACGTCTCGCACCCCGCTCGTGTAAACATAGAGCGTCGCACCTGGCGCCGAATGAACACCCGGGGGGGATGAGTATATGAGTCGTGCACACATGTATCTGCTGGCCAGTGCCGCGATCGTCTGCGGCGCGGTGCCTGCGGCTCAGGCCATGGCGCAGGTACGGCGGTTCGACGTAGCGGCGCAGCCCGCCAGTTCCGGAATTCCGCAATTCGCGCGCCAAGCCGGCATCGAGATCCTCGCGCCCAGCTCGATCGTCGATGGCCTGTCGACCAATCGCGTGCAGGGCACGATGGACGTCGCCGCCGCGCTGCGCGTGCTGCTCGCCGGCACCGATCTCGTCCCCGTGATCAACGGCAATAGCGTGATCTTGCGTCGCCGCAGCGTCGATCCGCGCATCGCCTATGCCCGCCCGGCCGGCACCCAGAGCACGCCCGCGACGCCCGACACCGGCGAGCAGGCCGTTCCCGCCGAGCCCGATGCCACGCAGGAGATCGTCGTCAGCGGCATCCGCCGCAGCCTCGAGACCGCGCAGGCGGTGAAGCAGGAAGCCGACCAGATCCTCGACTCGGTCGTGGCCGAGGATGTCGGCAAGCTGCCCGACGTCACCGCGGCGGAATCGCTCGCGCGCATCACCGGCGTCCAGGTCACCCGCGCCGAGGGCGAAGCCTCGGGCACCCGCGTCCGCGGCCTGCCCGACGTCACCACCACCTATAATGGCCGCGACATCTTCACCGCGCAGGGCCGCTCGGTCGCACTCCAGGATTTCCCGGCAAGCAGCATCGGCCGGATCGACGTCTACAAGTCGGGCAGCGCCAATCTGCAGGAAGCCGGCATCGCCGGCCTGATCGACGTCCGCTCGCGCAAGCCGTTCGATTTCAAGGGTACCCGCATCGTCGGCGGCGTGACCGGAACCCACTGGTTCCAGTCGCAGAAGCTTGCGGCCGACTACAACCTGCTGGTCAGCTCGCGCTGGAAGACCGGCATCGGCGAGATCGGTTTCCTCGTCGAAGGCTCGCTGACCAACAACAACTTCCTCGATTCCGCGCGCAACGTCAGCCAGTCAATCCTCAACCGCACCGGCGTCGCCGGCACGACCGGGGCGATCCGCTACCCGTCGTTCGTCAACATCGTCTACACCACCGGCAATCGCTGGCGTCCGTCCGCCTCGGCGGCGCTGCAGTGGCGCCCGAGCCACGATCTCGAAATCTATGTCGATGGCCTGTTCCAAGGCTACCGCGCGGAGAACGAGAACCGCAACCTCAGCATCGGCAGCGGCCCGGCCGCGACTCTGTCCAACATCGTCTATTTCCCCGGTACCAACCTGGTGCAGAGCATGACGGCGACCGGCGGTGCGTTCCCCACCGGGGTGCAGAACGCGATCAACGCGCATACCGACACCTATCAGGTCGGTGGCGGCTTCATATGGAAGCCCGGCCGGATGAAGGTCACCGGCGACATCGCGCTGACGGACTCGACCTACACGCAGCGCGTCTTCGCATTCAACTACACGCTCCAGTCGGCGCCCAGCCGCAACTTCAACTTCGACACGCCGAGCGGCGTGGGCGGCGGCACGGTCACGCTCAACGATTTCGACCTGTTCGCGCCCACCTCGTTCCGCATGACCGGGATCAGCGAGACCGGCCAGCGCAACCATGGCCGCGACGTGCAGGCGAAGCTGGACATCGAGACGCCGGTCGAGCTGCTGGTCCTCGACAAGATCCAGGCCGGCATCCGCTACAACAACCGCAATCTCGATGCGCGCAACGTCTCGCGCTCGGGCACCGCGTCCGCGGCGCAGCTCTTCACCGTGCTGCCGCTCGAATATGACGCGGCGCTGGCCGGGTTCGGCGGCGATTCCGTCGACACCGTCCACACCTGGCTCACGCCGACGCGCGACAGCATCCTCGCCCAGGCAGACACGCTGCGCACGATCGCCAATGTCGCCAAGGGGCTGCCGGCGTTCGGCGACCCGGCCTATGTCGGCAACGAGAAGGGCTATGCCGCCTATCTGCAGGGGCATTATTCGTTCAACATCGGCGTACCGGTCGACGGCCTGATCGGCCTGCGCGCGATCCGCACCGAGGATCAGATCAGCGGCATCCAGCGCGTGACCTCGGGCGGCGTCACCACGATCGGCCCGATCACCAAGAACAGCAGCTATAACGACTATCTGCCCAATGCGAGCGCACGCGTGAAGTTCGCGCGGGACCTGCAGCTGCGCCTGGCCTTCACGCAGACGCGCACTCGCCCGAGCTTCGACAATCTCAACCCGTCGATCACCATCGGCACGACCACGACCTGCAGCGTCGATGCCACGCTGCAATGCTCGCCGGCATCGAGCGGCAATCCGAACCTGCAGCCGGTCCGCTCGACCAACTACGACGCGTCGCTCGAATATTATTTCACGCGAAGCGGTGCGATCACGGTGGGCGCGTTCCACCGCGATCTCACCGGGTTCATCAACTCGACCAGCAGCGTGGTGAACGACCCGCAATATGGCCGGCTCGAGATCACCCGGCCGGAAAATGGCGGCAAGGGCCGGATCTCGGGCGTCGAGGCGGGCTTCCGCACCTTCCTGCGCGCCGGCTGGATCCCCAGGGTGCTCCAGAATTTCGGCGTGCTCGCGAACTACACGTACATCGATCACAAGTCCGAGCTGGCGCCGACGCTGGCCAGGACGCTGCCGGGCATGCAGCCGCTCGCCGGCGTGTCGAACCACATCGCCAATGGCTCGGTGTTCTACGAGAACAAGTTCTTCTCGGCCCGCGTCTCGTACAATTACCGCTCGGATTTCGTGGTGAGCTACGATCAGGTCGCCGACCCGGCGCTGCCCGGCAGCGCGCTCGGGCCGACCCTGCCGACCACGGAAAAGGGCCGCGGCACGATGGATCTGTCGAGCACGCTGAGCCCGAACGAGAATGTCACCCTGTCGTTCAACGTCACCAACCTGCTGGGTGGTGCGGCGCGCAACAGCCGCGTCTTCAACGCGCAGGGCCAGAGCTACCCGTGGCAGACGCGCTTCCTCGAGACGGTTTACCGCCTCGGCCTGCGCGTCCGGTACTGAGGATCGAACTCCGCCGGCGGCCCTATGCGCTTGGGTTGCCGGTCCTTGCAGCGCCGCAGAGGCTCCCCCCTGTGCGGCGCTGCACTTTTCGAGGTGTATAGTCGAAGATGGATGAGAAGAACGGCAACGGGCGCCTCAATCGCCGCACTTTCCTGCGTCACGCATCGAGCGGCGCGATCGTGGCCGGCATGGCGGTGGGCTTGGCCGGAGAGGCCGGCGCCAGCCTGCCGAAGCCGGTGCCGTTCCGGCCCCAGGCGGGGGGCAAGCGCCCGCCCAACGTGATCCTGCTGATCACCGATCAGAATGCCGCCGGGCTGACGAAGAAGTCCGGTTTCCCGTTCGATACGATGCCGGTGATGGACCGGATGGCGAGCCAGGGCGTCGATTTCGAGCGTGCCTATTGCACCCAGCCGACCTGCACGCCCAGCCGCACCTCGATGATCACCGGCCGCTGGTCCTGCGCCCACCGCGTACGGATGAACTACCAGGCCGACGCCGCCTATTACGAGAAGGACCTGTACAAGGTCGCCAAGGAGGCCGGCTACCTCACCGCGATGTGCGGCAAGAACCACACCTATCTGAAGGCCGGTCCCAAGGTCGATTTCTGGCGCGAGTACAGCCATGAGGCCGGCGACAAGACCAATGGCGACCGCGCCCTCAACGAAGCCTATGAGAAGTGGATCAAGGGCCTCCACTTCAACGTCGCGACCGAGCCGACGCCGTTCCCGATCGAGGCGCAGTTCCCGCACCGTATCGTCACCGATGCGATCGAGTTCATCGACAAGGCGGGCAGCACGCCCTTCTTCATGCAGGTCTCGATCGCCGAGCCGCACAATCCCGAGCAGGTGCCGGCGCCCTATTGGGACATGTTCCCGCCCGAGAAGCTGCCCGATCGCGGCGCTGCGGACCTGAGCGCGCTCAACAAGCTCGGCTACCGAGCCGAATGGCTCCACGAGCTGGAGAAGTTCGGCCATCCCCAGGTCAACGAGCAGTGGAAGCGCTACGTCTCCAACTATCTCGGCGCGCTGCGGATGATCGACGATCAGTGGAAGCGGCTGTTCGAGCATTTGGAGGCGAAGGGCCTGATGCGTGACACGATCATCGTGCGCGTGGCCGACCATGGCGATTATCTGATGAAGTACGGCCTCGGCCGGAAGGGCGTCGGCCTGCCCGAGGCGCTCGCGCGCATCCCGATGGTCTGGCATGGCCCGGGCATCCAGCCTTCACCTAAGGTCGGCAAGAACTGCTTCGTCTCGATGGCCGATCTGATGCCGACGATCTGCGAGATCATGAACGCCCCGATCCCGCACGGGGTGCAGGGCCGCAGCCTGTTGCCGCTGCTCCAGGGCAAGGATTTCCCGGCCGAGGAGTTCCGCAGCATCTATGCCGAGGCGGGGCTGGGCGGACTCTATTATGAGCGCGAGGACAATATCCCGCCCGATATCGCCGGCACCAAGGGCGAGAGCTTCGACGAGCTCAACATGGTCACCCAGAGCGGCAACCAGAAGATGGTGCGCATGGGCAAGTGGAAGCTGGTCTTCGACATGATGGGCTATGGCGCCTTCTACGATCTGGAGAAGGACCCGGACGAGCTCGACAATCTGTTCGGCAAGCCCGCGGTCGCGACCGAGCAGGCCGCGCTGATGGCCGAGCTGCTGATGTGGACGATCCGCAACCAGGACAATCTGCCCACCGGCCCGCAGTTCAAGAAGTACCAGACCAAATGGCCGGCCGCGCATAACTGGTACGCGCCGTACCGCCACGGCACCGCGCCGCTGCCATTCCTGCCATAAGTTGATCCCTCGCGCGCTTCGCCCTAGGCCTCTCCGGGTATCGAACGGGGAGGGAAGCATGATCGTCCGGAAACTTGCTTATGTCGCGGCGGCGCTGACGGTCCTCGGCGGCGCGGCCGCCTTTTCGGACAAGCCCTATGGCGGCTATCTCACCCCGGGCGAGTTCGAGGTGACCCGGATACTTCCGCCCGCGCCGCAGCCGGGTGATGCGCGATATGAATCGGATCGCGCGGTGTTCCGCGGCACGCGCGTGCTGCTCGCCACGCCGCGCGGCGTGCTGGCGACCTCGGATGTCGAAAGCTCGCCCGCCGCACTGATGCGCGATTTCAGCTGCGCCGCCGGCGTCTCGCTCACGCCGGAGAATGCGCCGAAGCTCGCCGCGCTGGTCCGCCGCGCCGGCATCGACACCGGCGCGCAGACCAATATGGCGAAGGACAGCTTCAAGCGCCTGCGCCCCTTCAAGATCGATGACGGCGATGTCTGTGAATCGAAGGAGAAGCTGGCGGAGAGCTACGACTATCCCTCGGGCCACACCACGCGCGGCTGGACCTGGGCGATGATCCTCGCCGAGCTCGCGCCCGATCATGCGCAGGAAATCCTGAAGCGCGGCCGCGCCTATGGCGAGAGCCGCTTCGTCTGCGGCGCGCACAACCAGAGCGCGGTCGAGGCCGGCTTCATCTCGGCCAGCGCGACGCTGGCGCTGGTCCGCACCAAGCCTGCCTTCAAGGTCGATCTGGAAGAAGCGCGCGGCGAGCTGGCTGCGCTTCGTGCCAATCCTGCCGCCGCGAAGCCGCAGGGCTGCGCCGCGGAAGCCGAGCTGATCGCGATGCCCGTGGTGATTCCGCCGGCGGCGGGCCGCTAACTCAGTCGTCGAGCCCGGCATATTGCGGGTCGAGCCCCTCGGCGCGCTCGAGATCGGCATCCGCCCCGCGTTGGTTGCCGCTGGCGCGGCGCAGCAGGCTGCGGTGATAATAGTTGCGCGCCTCGCGCGGGGCATAGCGGATCGCCCGGTCGAGATCGGCCAGCGCCTTTGCCGGCTCGCCCGCACGGTCATAGGCGAGCCCGCGGTTGAGATAGGCGAAGCCCGAGCGCGGCCGCAGCGCGATTAGCTGGTCGAACGCGGCGATTGCCCCCCGCCAGTCGTTCGCCCAGCCGAGGGAAAGCGCATCCCCAAGCCACCCCGCCGCGCTGCCCGCATCACCCTTCGCGCCCGGATCGACCAGCTGTCGGCAGGCGCTCAGGCTCTGCCGGGGATCGAGCACCGTGCAGGCATTCCAGTCGCCGCGCCCGGCAGCCTTGCGCGCGCGCGTCCGCGTGCCGGTCACCACCACGTCCTTGGAGTCCTCCAGGCTCTCGGAGGTGACCACGGAGATCGCGCTCACGCTCTCGGCCTGTCGCGTGACGACCCGGCTGCCGGTGACGACGATCGCGCCGCCCGGTGCGGGCTCGGCCGCGGGCTGCGGCGCCGGCGCTGCGAGTAGCCCCGCGCTCTTGTCCTGCGAGGCAGGCTCGGCCCAGTCCGCGCCGCTCGCCTTGGGGGCAGGCTTGCTGGCGACGGGCGCCGCGGGCGTGGGAGCGGGCAGCGCCGCCGCCTGCTTGCCGGCGGTGCGATTGGCGGAGGAAGGCGCCTGAGCCGGGGAGGGGTTCGTCGCCGCGACCTGCTCGGCGGGCGGGGAGGGCGCGGTCGGGTCGGCCCCGCTCAGCACGCCGCCCGGATGCTCGAGCGCGAGCGGGATCGCGACCAGCGCGACGACCGCGATAGAGGCGAAGGCGCCGATCTGCGCCCGGCGCGCGCTCCACCAGGGCGTCGCTGCCGGGGCAGCGCGGGCAGCGGCGGGCGCGGTTCCCGTCTCGCCGTCGAAGCGCTGCATCGCCAGCGCGATCGTCGCGTCACGCCGCGAAGGGCGCGGCGGCGGCGGCTCGGGCAGCAGGCGGGCGATATCGTCGTCGCCGTCCATTCAGGCCTCCATGCCGGCGGGGCGGGTGCCGAAACCGGGCTGGGAGGGAAGGCGGATCGAGGACATTGGCCGATCTATAGCGGCAATATCCGCCGGGTCGAAGGCATGATCGCGCATGCCCCCGGCCGGCAAGGGTGCCGCCGCGCGACAGCGGCACCCTCTCGGGCTCACCGCTGCAGCGCGGCCATCGAGCGCGCGGTCTTGGCGGCGCGGACGAGCTGGAGGAATTCCGAGCGATAGCCGAAATCATCCTGCCCGCGCGCGGCCATCGCCATGCCCAGCACATCGTCATAGCTGAGCGCGCCATTATAGCGTCCGCCGCGGAGCAGCTCGGCAAAGCCCGCTACCGCCGTGGCGAAGCGCGCATCGCGCGGCGCATCCTCGAACCGGGTGAACGTCACGCTCTGGTTGATCGGCGTGGTGAGCAGCCGGCTCGTGTTCGACTTGGGCAGCTTGTAGCGGATCTTGACGAAGCCCAGCTCGCCGCCCCGCGCGGCGGCAGAGGCGGGCGCTGCCGCGCCATAGCGCAGGTCGTCGATCGCGCGCGGCCCGCCGACCGGGGTCACTTCATATATGGCGGTCACCGTCTGCCCCGAGCCGACATCGCCGGCATCGACCTTGTCGTTCTCGAAGTCGTCGCGGTTGAGCATCCGCGTCTCATAGCCGATCAGCCGGTATTCGGAGACCAGCCGCGGGTTGAACTCGACCTGGATCTTCACGTCCTTGGCGATCGGGAACAGCGTCGAGCTCGCCTCGTCGACCAGGGCCTTCCGCGCCTCGCCGATCGTGTCGATATAGGCGGCGGCGCCGTTGCCGTTCTGCGCCAGCGTCTGCATCATCGCGTCATTATAATTGCCCATCCCGAAGCCGAGCACTGACAGGAACACGCCCTTGCCGCGCTCGCGCTCGACAAAGCCCTTCAGCTCCTCCTCGCTGGTGATGCCGACATTGAAGTCGCCGTCGGTCGCGAGGATCACGCGGTTGACGCCCTTGGGATCGAAATTCTGCTGCGCCAGCGCATAGGCCTGGCGGATGCCCTCGGCCCCCGCGGTGCTGCCGCCGGCGCCCAGCCGGTCGAACACCGCCAGGATCCTGTCCTTCTGGCTTGCCGGGGTCGGCTCGAGCGCCGTGCCCGCGCTGCCGGCATAGGTGACGATCGCCACGCTGTCCTTGGCATCGAGCTGCTCGAGCAGCATCGCCAGCGATTGCTTGACCAGCGGCAGCTTGTTCACCGCGTTCATCGATCCCGAGGTGTCGATCAGGAAGACCAGGTTGGCGCGCGGCCGCGTCGCCTTCTGAATCTCATAGCCCTTCACGCCGATGCGGACGAGCTGCCGCCCGGGCGACCAGGGGCTGGGGAACACCGCGACATTGGTGCTGAACGGCTGCTCGGCGCTGGCTGCCGGCGCATAGTCATAGGGGAAATAGTTGATCATCTCCTCGGTCCGCACCGCGGCGGGCTGGGGCAGGACATTCTCGTTCAGCTGGCCGCGGACGAAGGAATAGGATGCGGTGTCGACATCGAGCGAGAAGGTCGAGACCGGCTCCTCGCGCGCGACCTTGAAGGCGTTCTGCTGGGTGGCGGTGAACTTGTCGCGCCCGGCATCGCGATAATAGGGATAGGCTGGCACAGGCTCGCGCTGGACGAAGCCGCGCGTGCGGCTGGCCTTGGGCGCCGGTGCGGAGCCGATCACGCCTCCCGAGACAACGGTGACGGCGGAGACCGACATCTGGTTGTTGGCGGGCGCCACGCGCGTGCCGGTCACGACGATGCTGTTGGCGTCCTGGGCTTCCTGCGCGACCTCGGGCGTGGCAGCGGGCTGGGGGGTACCTGGCATCGGCGTACCGGCGAGGCGGTTGTCAGTGTCGGTACCCGCGCAGGACGCGACCAGCGACAGGATGAGCCCGGTGGCGATCGCCTGAGACAAACGGGGCATGATTTTCTCCCTTGGTTGTAGCGGCAAGATCGTCCGCATCTCCCTTCGACGCGCCTCGCCGGGAGATCCTTGGGTGGATTTCGAAATAATTTTCGAGGGGAGGGGATTAGGCGTCGGCACCAGGCTTGCCGGCGAGCATTCGCCGTACTTCATGCATGCGCCACGAGATGGTCGCCTCGGCCACCCCCAATATCGCCGCGGCCTCGCCGTGCGTGAGCTGCTGCCCGGCGACCAGCACCGCGGTATCGCGATAGACGGGGGGAAGGCCGGCGATCGCGCTCTTTATCCAGAGCGCGTCGTGCAGGTCGCGCCCGTCGGGGCCGCGCGACAGTCCGGCCAGCACCGCGAGCTTCTGGGCCATGCCGCTGAACGAGCGGCGGCGGCGGTGCAGGTCGCGACAGGCATTGAAGACGATGCCGCACAGCCAGGTGGTGAACTTGGCCTCGCCGCGGAAGCTGGCGATCCGCTCGACCAGGGTGCAGCAGACGTCCTGGGCGATATCGTCGGCATCGGTGCGCGATCCGGTCAGTTGCCAGGCCAGGCCGTGGATCCGGTCATAATGGCGTTCGATCAGCAGCCGGAAGGATTCGCGATCCCCGGCAACGGCACCGGCGACCAGGTCGCTGTCGGAATCGTCGGGACCGACTCTCCGTGCGGACCCCTGCGGTGCCTCTTCCCCCGACATGCTTTGCTATGTGCCTTATAAGTGCGCGGGGCGCCATCGGCTGTCTGGGAAGCCGGGGAAGGGGGCGATTCTTCGGTGATTCGGTGTGATTCGGGTGTGATTCGTGGGTGTTTGGGTCGGTTTGGGGGTATGTTCTTGGGTGCGCAGATGATGGAGAGTGGCGGATTTCTGGGGTTTTTGGGGTGTGTTTCGAAAAAAAGACAGAAAGTTTCAGATGGCTGTTGACGGGGTGGGAGGTCGGGCATAGAAGCCACTCCACCGACGCGGTGCTCCTCACCGGAACGCTTCGACGGTCACCAAAAGCAAGGCGCACGGGTCGCCCCTCAAAAAAGGGGTTAGACAGTGCGTCGGTTTTTGTCGCTCTTTGACATAGTGATTTTGATGAAGGGACATGTGGGCGGCGGCCCCGGGTCTTGCAGCTTCTAGGTGCAGGATACTCGGTAAACCAAGCCGTTCCATGGACTTTGCTTATCGGGACTTCGGTTCTGGTGGCGAGGTTCAAGCATGTCCTACACGTTTCCATACGTGAAGAATTTGTGCAGGAACGGCTCCTAGAAATGAGCTGCTGCATCATGGCACATTCCGGCTGTGGTGTGGTGGAACATCAAACTTGAGAGTTTGATCCTGGCTCAGAACGAACGCTGGCGGCATGCCTAACACATGCAAGTCGAACGAGACCTTCGGGTCTAGTGGCGCACGGGTGCGTAACGCGTGGGAATCTGCCCTTGGGTTCGGAATAACTCGCCGAAAGGCGTGCTAATACCGGATGATGTCGTAAGACCAAAGATTTATCGCCCAAGGATGAGCCCGCGTAAGATTAGGTAGTTGGTGAGGTAAAGGCTCACCAAGCCGACGATCTTTAGCTGGTCTGAGAGGATGATCAGCCACACTGGGACTGAGACACGGCCCAGACTCCTACGGGAGGCAGCAGTGGGGAATATTGGACAATGGGCGAAAGCCTGATCC
>Ga0164294_10001540_pt1 | contig 21373 bp, 20 predicted proteins | sample GEODES005metaG_FD_111479 | JGI IMG/M metagenome (GOLD analysis project Ga0164294, IMG submission 111479) | Oligotrophic lake water microbial communities from Sparkling Lake, Wisconsin, USA - GEODES005 metaG | ecosystem: Environmental > Aquatic > Freshwater > Lake | place: USA: Sparkling Lake...
CTCCCTCTCCCCAGAGGGGAGAGGGATAGCTATCATGCCCCCGTGACCGAACCCGCCCTCCCGCTCCTCTATGCCCAGCACCTCGCCCGCGACCGGCGGCGCTCAACGCATACGGTGCGGGCCTATGGTGCCACCGCCGAGCGGCTGGTCGCCTTCTTGCAGAACCATTGGGGCGGCCCCGTCACCCGCGAGGCGCTCGCCAAGGTCACTGCCACCGATCTGCGCGCCTATCTCGCGCATCGCCGCGACGACGGGCTGACCAACGCCTCGGCAGCCCGCGAGCTTTCCGCGGTGCGCGGCTTCCTCAAATTCGCGGTCGGCGACGAAGCCGGGCTACCGCGCCTCAAGGGGCCGCGCGTCAAGAAGGGCGTGCCGCGCCCGATCGCCCCGCACGAGGCCGTCGCCCTCGCCGAGACCGTGTCCGAGGAAGCCAGCGAGCCCTGGATCGCCGCGCGCGACTGGGCGGTGCTGCTGCTGCTCTACGGTGCCGGCCTGCGCATCGGCGAGGCCGTGGCGCTACCCGGCGCGGTGCTGCCGCTCGGCGCGACGATGAGCGTCACCGGCAAGCGCGCCAAGACCCGCCTCGTGCCGCTGCTGCCCCAGGTCCGCGAAGCGATCGAAGCCTATGCCAGGCTCTGCCCCTATGGCGTCTCGCGCGACGCCCCGCTGTTCCGCGGCGCCAAGGGCGGGCCGCTGTCGCCCGGCGTGATCCGCAAGTCGGTCCGCGCCGCCCGCACCGCGCTCGGCCTGTCGGAGCGCACCACCCCGCATGCGCTGCGCCACAGCTTTGCCACGCATCTGCTCGGCCGCGGCGCCGATCTGCGCGCGCTGCAGGAACTGCTCGGCCATGCCAGCCTGAGCTCGACCCAGATCTACACCGCGGTCGATGCCGCGCACCTGCTCGACGTGTACCGAAACGCGCATCCGCGCGCCTGATTTCCATCAGGTACAGCCATGGCATCGTCTGCTAGGATCGCGGAATGACCGATCCCTATCTCGCCGACATCGCCGATATCCAGCGCATTCCCGAAGTCGAGGCGATCCTCTCCGAGCTATGCGAGCTGACCGGCATGGGCTTCGCCGCGGTGGCGCGGGTGACCTCGGATCGCTGGATCGCCTGCCAGGTGCTCGACAAGATCGAGTTCGGCCTCAATCCGGGCGACGAGCTGGTGGTCAAGACGACGATCTGCGACGAAATCCGCGACAGCGGGCAGGGCGTCTACATCAACGACGTCGATGCCGATCCCGCCTGGCGCACGCATCACACGCCGGCGCTCTATGGCCTCAAAAGCTATATCTCCTGGCCGATCGTGCGCGCCGATGGCAGCTTCTTCGGCACGCTGTGCGCCATCGATCCCGCCTCGCGCCGCGGCCTTGCCGCGCTGGTCCCGCAGATGGAGCGCTATGCCCAGACCATCGCCGACGAACTCGATCGGCTCAGCCTCGCGGTTTCCAGGTGAGCACGCGCCAGAGATAGAGCACCGCCACCGCCACGATCGTCGCGATCGAGACCGGGGCGATCCAATGGTCGATCGTCTCGAAATTGGTGCCCAGCCAATAGCCGACGCCGACCAGGATCGTGTTCCAGATCGCGCTGCCGATCGTCGTGAAGATCAGGAAGCGGCCGAAGGGCATGTGCATAAGGCCTGCCGGGATCGAGATCACCGTGCGCCCCAGCGGCATGAAGCGGAACACCAGCACGGTGATCCCGCCCCAGCGATCGAAGAAGCGCCGCAGCTTCTCGATATCTTCCCATTCCAGCGTCAGCCAGCGGCCCCAGCGGCGCACCAGCGGCTCAAGCCGCGCATAGCCGAAGCGGCGCCCGACCTCCCACCAGAACAGGTTGCCGACCGCGCATCCCGCCGTGCCGGTCAGCACGAGCAGGAGGAAATTCATCTTGCCCTGGCCGGCGGCGATGCCGGCCACGCTCATGATCAGTTCGGAGGGGACGGGGGGGATGACGTTTTCCAGCACCATCAGCACGAAGACGCCGAAATAGCCCCAGTCGAGCCAGTCGATCATCGGGTCAGCGGCGCTCCGCCACGCGGCGCTCGATCGCCTGCCAGATCAGCGCGCCGGTATCGGTGCCGTTGAACCGGTCGATCGCAACGATGCCGGTCGGCGAGGTGACGTTGATCTCGGTCAGCCATTCGCCGCCGATCACGTCGATGCCGACGAACAGCAGCCCGCGCTTCTTCAGCTCGGGCCCCAGCACGTCGCAGATTTCCTGCTCGCGCGCGGTCAGCTCGGTCTTCGCCGCGCTGCCGCCCACCGCCAGGTTCGAACGGATCTCGCCTTCGCCCGGGATGCGGTTGATCGCGCCGGCGACCTCGCCGTCGACCAGCACGATGCGCTTGTCGCCCGCCGCCACCGAGGGGAGGAACGCCTGCACCATGTGCGGCTCGCGCCACGCGGTGTTGAACACCTCGATCAGCGCCGAGAGGTTGGCGCCGTCGCGGCCGACCTTGAAGATCGCCTTGCCGCCATTGCCGTGCAGCGGCTTGATCACCACTTCGCCATGCTCGGCCAGGAAGGCGCGCGCCTCGTCGAGGCTGCGCGTGACCAGCGTCGGCGGCATGAACTGCGGATAGTCGAGGACGAAGACCTTCTCGGGCGCGTTGCGCACATTGGCGGGGTCGTTGACCACCAGCGTCCTGTCCGCGATCCGCTCGAGCAGGTGCGTGGCGGTGATATAGCCCAGGTCGAAGGGCGGATCCTGGCGCATCAGCACGACATCGGCTTGCTCGCCCAGGTCGAGCTTCACCGGCTCGCCGAAGCGGAAATGGTCGCCGTCGACGCGCTGCACGGTCACGGGATGCGCGCGCGTCCAGACATGGCCGTCGCGATAGTTCAGGTCCTCGGCGGCATAGTGGAACAGCTTGTGCCCGCGCGCCTGGGCGAAGAGCATCAGCGCGAAGGTCGAATCGCCGGCGATGTTGATCGCATCGAGCGGATCCATCTGCACGGCAACGGTGAGCGACATCGGAACTCCTTCGAAACGGTCCTAGGTGACTTATTCGAATAAGTCACCCCATCCAGGCGTTTTCGATATGGCGAGGCAGGGTGCCGGGGGCAATGAGGATTACGTCGACACGGATATCGTCGCCCGGCCCGGCATAGCGCGGCATTAGCACTTCGGCGGCCGCGGCGACACGGGCGAGCCGGCGTTCGTCGATCGCGAAGTCGAGATCGGCCGCGGTGGCGCGAGTCTTGACCTCGACAAAGGCGACGAGATTGCCGCGGCGCACAACCAGATCGACTTCGCCGGCAGGCGTGCGAACCCGCGAATCGAGGATTTTCCAGCCCTTTAGCCACAGCCACCAGGCCGCCCGGCGTTCGCCTTCGCGGCCACGCGTTTCTGCAGCGCGGCGATCCGTTGGTCTGCTGCGCCTCACGACTCGCACCTGTGGATAACTTTGGTTACCATCGCCAGACCGAGTCGCACCGAACCGGGTTTAGTCGGTGCTTTCGGGGGGTCGCATAATGGAATCGAACGAACGCTATTACCGGCGTCGCGCCGCGCAGGAACTGGCTGCTGCCAAGCACGCCCTGACCGAAGCCGCGGCACTGCGCCGTCGCCAGCTGGCGGAGACCTATCTCAAGCGCCTGGCCGAACTGACCGGCGTGGACGAGATGGGTGTCCTCGAGCAGCAATACGCCTGAGCTTCCAGGCGGCCGGCGGCCACCTCTCACCCCGGCCCCTGTGTCGGGCCCCGTACTGATTCGCGCCGTGCTGCAGGATCAGCCCTTCATCTCCATTGCCCGCGCATAGAGCGCCTTGCGGTCGAGCCCCAGCTTCTTGGCCACTTCGCCGGCTGCCTTGCTTGCCGGCAGCCGGGTCAGCGCCTCGGCGAGCGCGGCATCGGCATCGTCGGCGCTGGCGGGCGGCGGCGCACCCGGCGGGGCGACGACCACGACGATCTCGCCCCTGGGCGGCGTCTCGGCATAGCGTTCGGCGAGCTGGGTCAGCGTGCCCGTCACGCACTCCTCGAACTTCTTGCTGATCTCGCGCGCCACCGCTGCCTCGCGGTCGCCCAGCCCCTCGGCCAGCGCGCTCAGGCAGGCGGAAAGCCGCGGCCCCGATTCGTAGAGGACGAGCGTGGCACGCACGCTGGCGATTTCGGCGATCGATTCGGCGCGCGCCTGCTGCTTCGACGGCAGGAAGCCCAGGAACAGGAAGCGGTCGGTCGGCAGCCCGGCCAGCGTCAGCGCCGCGATCGCCGCGCAGGGGCCGGGGATCGTCGTCACTGTGTGTCCCGCCTCGCGGGCGTCGCGCACCAGCTTGAAGCCGGGATCGGAGATCAGCGGGGTGCCGGCATCGGAGACCAAAGCGATCGCCTCGGTCGCCATCCGCGCCACCAGCCCGGGGCGCACGGCATCGGCGTTGTGGTCGTGATAGGGCATCATCCTGCCCTTGGCCCCAAGGTGCTGAAACAGCTTCGCTGTCACACGGCTGTCTTCAACGGCAACCAGATCGGCGCCCAGGAGTATCTCACTGGCGCGCGGGGACAAGTCACCGAGATTGCCGATCGGGGTGGCCACGATATAGAGGCCGGGCGTAAGAGCAGAGTCCATCGGGGAGAGTAAATGGCAGACGCGACCGTGAATCCGCAACGGGGCATCCTCCGCTGGGCCGCTTTGGGCCTCGCCGCGCTCCTCGCCGCCTGCGCCAGCGGGCCGCGGGTGATCCCGGACACCCGGCCCGCGCCCACGGTGGAAGTGCCGCGGGAGCGCCCCTCGACGCGCCCGATTGCGCCGGGCCTGCCCCAGGATCTGGAGCGGCACCGCGTCGCGCTGCTCGTGCCGCTCACCGGCCCGAACGCCGGCGTCGGCAAGTCGCTGTCCAACGCGACTCAGCTCGCGGTGCTCGACACAAAGTCTGACGTGCTGCGCATCACCACCTATGACACCGCCGCCCCCGGCGGCGCCTCGGCCGCCGCGCGCCAGGCGATCGCCGACGGCAACAAGCTGATCCTCGGCCCGCTGCTTTCGGAAGAGGCCCGCGAAGTCGCACCGATCGCCCGCGGCGCCCGCGTGCCGGTGCTCAGCTTCTCGAACGACACCGCGGTCGCCGGCAACGGCACCTATCTGCTCGGCTATTCGCCGGCCCAGTCGATCGAGCGCGTGGTCGAATATGCCCGCGCCCAGGGCGTCAGCAATTTCGTCGGCCTGATGGTCTCGGGCGTCTATGGCGAGCGCGCCTCGACCAGCTTCCTGCGCGCCGTCGAGGGCCAGGGCGGCAAGGTGCTGGCGATGGAGACCTATGACGGTCGCCCCGGTTCGATGACCAATGCGATCACCAAGCTGTCGCGCACGCCCTATCAGGCGGTGCTGATCGCCGGCTCAGGCGGCAGTGGCGTCACCGCGGCCCCGATCATCCGCAAGTCGGCGGGCGGCAAGACCGCGCGCATCCTCGGCACCGAGCTGTGGAACACCGATTCGGCGATCGGCGCCAATGCGGTACTCAATGGTGCCTGGTTCGCCAGCGTGCCCGACAACTACTACCGCACCTATGCCACCAAGTACCGCACCCGCTTCGGCGCGGCGCCGTACCGGATGTCGACGCTCGGCTATGACGCGGTGCTGCTCACCGTGCGCATCGCCCGCGACTGGCGCCCGGGCGATGCCTTCCCCGAGAGCCGCCTGACCGCGCCCGATGGCTTTGGCGGCCTTGACGGCGCCTTCCGCTTCCGCCGCGACGGCATCGCCGAGCGTGCGCTCGAAGTGCAGGAAGTGAAGGCAGGGACGACGGTGACGGTGTCGCCGGCCCCGACGGGCTTCGGGAACTAGGTCAGGTAACGACCAGCTCGCGCAGGATCGCTTCCAGCACGGGCATGCCGGCATCGGTCACGGCGAGGCGGGTGCCGTCCCGCTTCACCAGGCCCTGCGTCTCCATCACCGACACGGCCTTCAGGTCGATCGGTGCATCCGGAATGCGGGCCAGGTCGACGCCCTCGGCCAGCCGCAGGCCCATCACCAGCGCTTCGACGCCGCGATCGTGTCGGTCGAGCGGGTCTTCGGTCTGCATGCCGTGCTGGTTACGCCCGATCACGGCCAGCCAGTTCTCGGGCTTCTTGTGGCGCACGGTCGCCATGCCGCCGCGCCGGCCATGCGCACCGGGGCCGATGCCCGCATAGTCGCTGTAGCGCCAATAGGTCAGGTTGTGCCGGCTCTCGGCGCCCGGCCGGGCATGGTTTGAGATTTCATAGGCCGGCAGCCCCGCCGCACGGGTCAGTGCGCGGGTCGCCTCGAACAGGTCGGCAGCGGCGTCCGGGTCATAGGCCTCGAGCTCGCCCTTCTCGAACAGCGTGGCGAAGCGCGTGCCGGGCTCGATGGTGAGCTGGTAGAGCGAGAGATGCTCGGTGCCGAACGAAAGCGCGCGCTTGAGCTCGGCTTCCCAGGCGGCAAGGTCCTGGTCGGGCCGGGCATAGATCAGATCGAAGCTGACCCGGGCAAAGGCGCGCTGCGCGGTGTCGAGCGCAGCCAGCCCCTCGTCCACGCCGTGCGCCCGGCCAAGGAAGCGCAGCGCCTCGTCGTCGAGCGCCTGCAGGCCCAGCGACACGCGGTTGACGCCAGCGGCGGCGATGTCGGCGAAGCGCGCAGCCTCGACCGAGGAGGGATTGGCCTCGAGCGTGATCTCGATGCCGGGCTCGAAGCCCCAATGTTGCTCGGCCGCCTCGATGACCGCGGCCACCGTCTCGGGCGGCATCAGCGACGGCGTGCCGCCGCCGAAGAAGATCGAACCGAGCCTGCGCCCGGGCAGTTCCGCCGCCTCATGCGCCAGATCGACGAGCATCGCGCTGCGCCACGCAGCCTGGTCGACGCTTTCGCGGACATGGCTGTTGAAGTCGCAATAGGGGCATTTCGACACGCAGAACGGCCAGTGCACGTACAGTGCGAGAGGGGCGGTTTCGGTTGTCATGGACCTGAGGGGGCTGGAGCGGGTAACGGGAATCGAACCCGTGTATTCAGCTTGGAAGGCTGCTGCACTACCATTGTGCTATACCCGCGAGCCGCGCGCCGACTGCCACAAGCAATGCCCTGCGGTCAACATCGACCCGGCGAATCCGTGCAAATGGTGTCGCTTGCCGATGGCGCGCCAGCCTCTAGTCTCGCGTCCATGAGCAGCTGCATCCACGCATCGACGATCAACCAGGTCACTCCCAGCGCGCGGGGGTGCGAGGAATGCCTCAAGACCGGCAGCCCCTGGGTGCATCTGCGCCTCTGCCGCAGCTGCGGCCATGTCGGCTGCTGCGACCAGTCGCCGGGCCGCCATGCGACGGCGCATTTCCACGACACCGCGCATCCGATCATCGAAGGCTATGACCCGCCCGAAGGCTGGGGCTGGTGCTATGTCGACGAGGCGGTCATCGACCTGCCCGACCAGACCCCGCAATGGGGCCCGATCCCGCGCTACATCTGAGCGTCGGCGGGCTTATTTGCCGGTGAAGTTCGGCTTGCGCTTCTGGAGGAAGGCGATGCCGCCTTCCATCGAGTCCGCGGTGCCGCGCGCGGCGCGCTGATGGTCGGCTTCCATCGCCATGGTCTGCTCAAGGCTCATTTCGAGCGCCTGGCCCAGCCCCTGGCGGATCATGCCGAGCGCCAGCGTGGGGCCTGCCGCGAGCCGCGTGGCGAGCGCCAGCGCTTCGTGTTCGAGCTGCTCGTCCGAGACGACGCTGTGCACCAGCCCCCAGTCGCGCGCCTTCATCGCTGGCAGCTTCTCGCCGAGCATCATCATCTCGGCGGCGCGGGCACGGCCAACCAGCCGCGGCAGCAGCCAGGTGGCGCCGCCGTCCGGGACCAGGCCGATATTGATGAAGGCCTGGAGGAAATAGCCATTGTCGCTGGCCACGCAGAAATCGGCGGCGAGGGCGAGGCTGCAGCCGATGCCGGCGGCGGGGCCGCGCACTGCGCTGACCACTGGCACGCTGGCGCGGGCCACGGCGAGGATGCCGGGATTATAGTGGTCGGTGAGCGCGGCATGCGTCGCGGTGCCGGGATCGGCCGAGGCAAGCGCGCCGCTCGCGACGTCGGCGCCCGAGCAGAAGGCACGGCCGGCGCCCTGGATCAGCACGGCGCGGGCACCGTCGAGGTTGGCCAGCGCATCGGCGATCTCGTCGAACATCGCCGGCGGAGCGGCATTGAGGCGATCGGGCCGGTTGAGCGTGATCACCAGCACATCGCCGGCGCGCTCGGTCAGGATCGTCTCGTAAGCCATGCATCCAACTCCCGTTTCGCTTCGCAACCGATAGCCGCGAAGCGAGGGGCGGGAAAGCGTGGGCGCGTTTCCCCTAGGGCGCCGGTGCCTGCGCGGCGGGCTGCGGACCCGAAGGCGTGGCGGTGAGCAGCGAATCGCCGCCGAGCGTGCGGTAGAGCGTCACCAGATTGGTCGCCTCGGTCAGCCGCGTGCCCACCAGCCCGCGCTGTGCGGTATAGTAGGAACGCTGCGCGACCAGGCTCGCCAGGAAGTTGTCGATGCCGCCGCGATAGCGCGCCTCGGCCAGACGATAGCTGTCCTGCGCCGCGGCGAGATTGGTGGTGTCTGCCTTGAGCTGGTCGGCGATGGTGCCGCGCCGCGCAAGCGCGTCGGCGACTTCGCGGAAGGCGGTCTGGATCGACTTCTCGTAGCTGGCGAGCGCGGCGTCGCGCTGCGCCTCGGTCAGCTGGACGCCGGCGCGGCCGGCCCCGGCGTTGAAGATCGGATAGCTGCCGCTGGCGCCGCCCGACCAATGGAAGCCGTCGCCCGAGAACAGCCCGGTCAGCGCGTTGCTGGCGAAGCCGAGCAGTCCGGTGAGCGAGATCCGTGGGAACAGCGCCGCGCGGGCCGCGCCGATCTCGGCATTGGCGGCGCGGAGCGTATATTCGGCCTGCACCACGTCCGGCCGGCGGAGCAGCACGCCCGAATCGACACCGGCCGGAAGCTCGGCGACGGTGGGGGCGGCTTCCTCGATCGCGGACGAGAGCAGGGTCGGGTCGATCTCGGCGCCGACGAGCAGGCGCAGCGCGTTGACGTCCTGCGCCAGCGCGGTCTTCTGCGCGGCGACGTCGGACTGGGCGCTCGCCAGCGTCTGCTGGGCCTGGGCGAGATCGGTACGCGGGGCGATGCCGCCCTGCAGCCGCCGGTCGGTCAGCTGGACCGAGCGCTCGGCATTGGCGGCGGTGTCCTGCGCGATCTTGAGCAGGCTCGCATCGGCGGCATGGTTGAGCCAGGCAGTGGCGATGTCGCCGATCAGCGCGAGCCGGGTGGCGCGCGCCGCCGCTTCGGTGGCGAACCAGCGTTCCTGGTCGGCGCGGGTGAGCGAGGCGACGCGGCCGAACAGGTCGAGCTCGAACGCCGGGATGCTGAGCTCGCCGGAGAAGTTGGTGCGCGTGCCGCTGGTCGCGGCGGTGGTGGCACCGGTGCTGCTGCCGCGCGAGACGGTCGCCCCGGCGCCGGCGTCGAGGCCGGGGAAGCGATCGGCGCGCTGGATGCGATATTGCGCGCGGGCCGCGGCGATATTGGCGGCGGCGATGCGCAGGTCGCGGTTGTTGGCGAGCGCCGTCTCGATCAGTTTCTGCAGCCGGGGATCGCGGAAGATCTCCTGGTACGTCACCGTCGGCAGCGCCGCTTCATTCGCCTTCAGATAGGCGTCGCCCACCGGCCAGCTTGGCGGCACCGGCGCGGCCGGCACTTCCAGCTTGGGATCCATCGAGCATCCGGCCAGCGCCGTGCCGAGCATCAGGGTAAGGATCGCGCGCTTCATGCCTGCGCCTCCGGCTTGTTGCGGCTCATGCGCCCGCGCACCGCCTTGAGCGAATCGCGCACGCCGCGGCGGACGAGGACGAAGAACAGCGGGATGTAGAAGATCGCCAGGATCAGCGCGGTCAGCATGCCGCCGATCACGGCGGTGCCGATCGCGATGCGGCTGTTGGCGCCGGCGCCGGTCGAGATCGCCAGCGGCATCACGCCGAAGATGAACGCCAGGCTGGTCATCACGATCGGGCGGAAGCGGATGCGCGCGGCTTCGAGCGCGGCGTCAATCACCCGCTTGCCTTCCTTCTCGGCCCGCTCGGCGAACTCGATCATCAGGATCGCGTTCTTCACCGCCAGGCCCATCGTCGTGAGCAGGCCGATCTGGAGATAGACGTCGTTCTGCAGCCCGCGCAGGCTCACCGCGAACACCGCGCCGATCAGGCCGAGCGGCACCACCAGCATCGCGGCGACCGGGATCGACCAGCTCTCGTAGAGCGCGGCGAGGCACAGGAACACGATCAGCAGCGACACGCCGTAGAGCAACGGCGCCTGCCCGCCGGCCAGCCGCTCCTGATAGGAAAGGCCGGCCCAAGCCACGCTGGTGCCCGGGATCTGCCCGGCAAGCTCTTCCATCCGCTTCATCGCGTCGCCCGAGCTCTTGCCCGGGGCGGGCTGGCCCTGGAACTCGAAGGACGAGATGCCCTGGAAGCGCGAGACGGTGGTCGGCGCGGTCGCCCAGCTGATCGTGGCGAAGGCCGAGAAGGGCGCCATCTGCCCGTTGCTGCCGCGGACGAACCACTCGCTGAGGTTCTTGGGATCGGCGCGATAGGGCGCGTCGCCCTGGACATAGACGCGCTTAACGCGACCGCGGTCGATGAAGTCGTTGACGTAGCGGCCGCCCCAGGCGGTCGACAGCGTGTTGTTGACGTCGGACTGGGTCAGGCCGAGCGCCGCCAGCTTCTCCTGGTCGATCTGGATGTTGAGCGTCGACACGTCGGGCAGGTCGGACAGGCGGACCGCCTGCAGGTCGGGATCGGAATTCGCCGCGGCGAGCAGCTTGTCGCGGGCTGCGACGAAATCGGTGCGCGACATGCCGCTGCTGTTCTGCAGCTCGAGCGTGAAGCCGTTCGACTGGCCGAGCCCGCGGATCGCGGCGGGGACCAGCGCGAAGACCTGGGCGTCACGGAAGTTGCGGAACGCGCCGCTCGCGCGCTGGACGATCGCGTCGGCGCTATTTTCCTTGCCCTTGCGATCGTCCCACGAGACGAAGTTGACGAAGCCCTGGCCGGTATTCTGGCCGCTGGCGCCGCCACCGCCGCCGCCACCGGTCACGGTGAACAGGGTGCGGACGTTCTTGCCTTCCTTCTCGCGGAGATATTTCTCGACCGCGAGCTGCACCTCCTGGGTGCGCGCCTGGGTGGCGCCGGCCGGCAGGCGGAACTGGACGCTGGCGGCGCCCTGGTCCTCGGTCGGCAGGAAGCCGGTCGGCAGGCGGTAGAACATCAGCACCAGCACTGCGCAGACCAGCAGGTAGATCAGCAGGAAGATCCACTTGCGATTGACGACATAGGAGATCGTCCGCGTGTAGCGCTCGACCGTCCAGTCGAAGCCGTGGTTGAACTTCTCGAAGCCGGCGCGCGTCCAGTTGCCGATGAACGGCACGCGGCGCGACAGCCAGCCGCTGCCGGGCTCGGGCATGTCCTTCTTGCGCTTGAGCACGGTGGCGGTGAGCGCCGGGCTCAGGATCAGCGCGACCAGCACCGACAGGATCATCGCCGAGACGATCGTCACCGAGAACTGGCGGTAGATCACGCCGGTCGATCCGCCGAAGAACGCCATCGGCAGGAACACCGCCGACAGCACCAGCGCGATCGCGACGAGCGCAACCTGGATCTGGTCCATCGACTTGATCGTCGCCTCGCGCGGCGTCAGCTCGGGATCTTCCTCCATCAGGCGCTCGACATTCTCGACGACGACGATCGCGTCGTCGACGAGCAGGCCGATCACCAGCACCAGGCCGAACAGGGTGAGCGTGTTGATCGAATAGCCGAGCGCGTAGAACACCGCGAAGGTGCCGAGCAGCACCACCGGCACCGCGACCATCGGCACCAGCGTGGCGCGCCAGCTCTGCAGGAACACGAACATCACGATGACGACGAGGACGATCGCCTCGAGCAGCGTCTTCTGCACTTCCTCGATCGAGAGCTTGATGAACTCGGTCGTGTCGTTGGCGTAGGCGTAGTTCAGCCCTTCCGGGAAGTCCTTCGCGGCCTCGGCGACGGTGTTCTTGACCAGCTCGGCGGTCTTGAGCGCGTCGGCGCCCGGGGCGGTGCTGATCGCGATGCCCGAGCCGGGATGGCCGTTGACGCGGCTGACCGCGTTGTAGTTCTCGGCGCCCAGCTCGATCCGCGCCACGTCCTTCAGCAGCACATGCGCGCCGTTGGTCTGGGTCTTGAGGATGATCTTGGCGAACTGCTCGGGCGTCTGCAGACGGGACTGGGCGGTCACCGTCGCGTTGAGCATCTGCGAATTCGGCATCGGCTGGCCGCCGATCTCGCCCGCCGCGATTTCGGTATTCTGGTTGGTGATCGCCGTCACCACGTCGCTCGGCATCAGGCTGTAGCTGGCAAGCGCCGCGGGGTTGAGCCAGATGCGCATCGCATAGGGCGAGCCGAACACGTTGACGTCGCCCACGCCCGGCAGGCGCGACAGCGTGTCCTGCAGGTTGGACGACAGCCAGTCGGAAACGTCGCGGTTGGTGCGCTTGTCGGTCTCGTCATAGACGCCGACGAGCAGCAGCGAGTCCGGGTTGGACTTGGTGACGCGCACGCCCTGCTGCTGCACCTGGTTGGGCAGGCGGGACAGCGCCGCCTGCACCTGGTTCTGCACCTGGACCTGGGCGATGTCGGGATCGGTGCCCTTGTCGAAGGTCGCGCTGATCGTCACCTGGCCGCGCGAGGTCGACGAGGAGCTGAAATAGAGCAGCCCGTCGATGCCGGTCAGGTTCTGCTCGATGATCTGCGTCACCGAGTTCTGCACCGTCTCCGCCGACGCGCCGGGATAGGTGGCGCGGATGTTGACCTGGGGCGGGGCGATGTCCGGATATTGCGCGATGGGCAGCGAATAGACCGCGCCCAGGCCGAGCAGCATCGTGATGATCGCGATCACCCAGGCGAAGATCGGGCGATCGATGAAGATGCGGGACATGGGTGCTTAGCCGCCCTTCGACGTGGATGCGCCGGTACCCTGGCCCTTGCGGGGGGTCTCGATCTTCTGCGGCGTGTCGGCCGGGACCGGGCGGATATCGGCATTGGGCTTCAGATTGGCGATGCCCTGGGTGATCACCTTGTCGCCGGGGTTGAGCCCCTTGGTGATGACCCAGAAGGCGCCCTGGGTGCGATCGGCGGTCACGTCACGGCGCACCGCCTTGTTGTCGGGGCCGACCACCCAGAGCTGGGCTGTGCCCTTGGCGTCGCGCGACACCGCCTGCTGCGGCACCAGGAAGGCGCGGGTGTCGATCGCCTGGGTGAACACCGCACGGACGAACATGCCCGGCAGCAACAGCCCGTCCGGGTTGGGGAAGCTGGCGCGCAGCGTCACCGTGCCGGTGTTCTGGTCGACCATAACCTCGGAGAATTCGACGGTGCCGGTAAGGCCATAGTCGGTACCGTCCTCGAGCTTGAGGCGTACGCTGGCGCTGCCCGGGCTCACGCCCTGCTGGGCGAGCGAACGGCGCAGCGAGAGCAGCTCGCCGCTCGACTGCTGGATGTCGACATAGATCGGGTCGAGCCGCTGGATCACCGCGAGCGGATCGGTCTGGTTGGTGGTGACCAGCGCGCCTTCGGTGACGAGCGTGCGCCCGATGCGGCCGGTGATCGGCGCAGGGACGCGGGTGAAGTTCAGGTTGATCCGCGCGGTGCGCAGCTGCGCGCCGGTCTGCGCGACCTGGGCACTCGCCTGGCGGGCGGCGGCGGTCGCGTCGGTATAGTCCTGCTTCGACACCGCCTCGGCCTCGGCCAGCGGCTTGTAGCGATCGGCCTTGATCCGCGCCGCCTCGGCATTGGCGCGCGCGTTCTGCAGGCTGGCGGAGGCCTCGGCGACGCTCGCCGAATAGAGGCTGGGATCGATCTGGTAGAGCGTCTCGCCCTGGCGGACGATCGAGCCTTCCTTGAAGAAGCGCTTGCGCACGATGCCGGCGACCTGCGGGCGGACCTCGGAGACCTGGAACGGGTTCACCCGGCCGGTCAGCTCGGCGACCACGGGCACTTCACCCGGCTGGACGACGACGAATCCCACCTGCGGCGGTCCGCCGGCGCCCTTCTTCTGGGCGGTCTGGCTGCCGCTCCCGCACGAAGCGAGAATCAGCGTGGCGGAAAGCAAGGCAAAGGCAGGAAGGCGGGAGCCGCCAGGGGTGATTCGGCGCAATTGTTCAACCCGGATCAAGGCGCCGACTCAGGCGCGGTTCTGGTGCGGAAATGCTCTTGGGCAGGCACCTTTGCAGGTGCAACACAAGAAATATGCGGGAAACGCGAAACAATGCCCCAGCAAGGGGCACGTTTCCATGATTGGCTATCAGGTGCAACAATTGCCCTGCTGCCTCAGGGTTCCCTGAGGTTATGGCTTTCGCGTTGCGGCGATCCCGGAACCCGCTTATTGGCGCCCGCCAATATGGCACGCATTGAAACGCCCAACCGCATCCGGGGCACCCAGGACATTTTTGGCGAGGAACAGCGCAGGTTCGCCCGCGTCCTCGAAACCTTTGACCGGGTCCGCAAACTCTATTGCTTCCAGCGCATCGACATTCCGGTGTTCGAAGCCACGGGGGTGTTCGCACGCTCGATGGGCGAGACCAGCGACGTCGTCTCGAAGGAAATGTACACGTTCGAGGACAAGGGCGGCGATCTGATCACGCTGCGTCCCGAATTTACCGCCGGCATCTGCCGTGCGTACATCACCGAAGGCTGGCAGCAGTTCGCGCCGATCAAGCTGGTCACCAGCGGCCCGGTGTTCCGCTATGAACGCCCGCAAAAGGGCCGCTTCCGCCAGTTCCACCAGCTCGATGCCGAGATCATCGGCGCGGCCGATCCGGCGGCGGATGTCGAGCTGCTCGTGCTTGCCGACCAGCTGCTGCGCGAGCTCGGCATCGAAGGAGTCACGCTCCAGCTCAACACGCTGGGCGATGCGGAGACCCGCGATGCCTGGCGTACCGCGCTGGTCGCGCATTTCGAGGCGCACAAGGATCAGCTGAGCGAGGACAGCCTAGTCCGGCTCGAGAAGAATCCGATGCGCATCCTCGATTCGAAGGATCCGAAGGACCGCCCGATCGCCGACAGCGCGCCGGACATCGACGCCTATCTGACCGAGGAGGCCGCGGCCTTCTTCAAGGCGGTGACCGATGGCCTGGATGCGGCCGGCGTGCAGTGGACGCGTAATTCGCGCCTCGTGCGCGGGCTCGATTATTATCGCCACACCGCCTTTGAGTTCGTCACCGACAAGCTCGGCGCGCAGGGCACCGTGCTGGCCGGCGGCCGCTATGACGGGCTGGTCGGCAATCTCGGCGGCCCCGAGACGCCGGGCGTGGGCTGGGCGGCGGGCGTCGAGCGCCTCGCGATGATGATCGACGAGCCGGTGGCGGAGCGGATGCAGGTTGCCGTGGTGGTCGAGGCTGCGGGCAGCGAAGCGGCCGCGACCGGCCTGCTCGCGCGCCTGCGCGGCACCGGCATCAGCGCCGAGCTGTTCGCGAGCGGCAGCCCCAAGAAGCGCTATGATCGCGCGATGAAAGCGAATCCGGCGATGACCGTCTCGTTCCAGTCACGCGACGGCGCGGTCTCGATCGCGCAGCGCGTGATCGATGGCGATGCCGTCGATGCGGATGCCGTCGCGGCTTTGGTCTCGGGCACCGCGCTGTGAAGATCGGCGCCGACCGGATTGCCGCGATCGAGGCGCGGCGCGACGAGCTGCAGGCGATGATGGCGACCGGCGACCTGTCGGGCGACAAGTTCGTCGCGATCTCCAAGGAATATGCCGAGATCGAGCCGGTGGCGCTGGCTGCGGGCGAAGTCCGCCGGCTGCGCGGTGAGGCCGAATCGCTCGCGCTGATGGCGCAGGAGCCCGATGAGGAAATGCGGGCGATGGCGGTGGAGGAGCTCCGCGCCAACGAGACCGCGCTCGCCGATGCCGAGCGCGGACTGGCGCTGTCGCTGCTGCCCAAGGACGCCGCCGATTCGCGCGCCGCAATGTTCGAAATCCGCGCCGGCGTGGGTGGCGACGAGGCGGCGCTGTTCGCTGGCGATCTGCTGCGCATGTACCAGCGCTACGCCGATCGGATGGGCTGGAAGGTCGAGCTGATCTCCGCGTCCGAATCGGAGTTCGGCGGCTATAAGGAAGTCGTGCTCAGCGTCACCGGCACCGGCGTGTTTGCCAAGCTCAAGTTCGAGAGCGGCGTGCACCGCGTGCAGCGCGTGCCGGCGACCGAGGCGGGCGGGCGCATCCACACCTCGGCGGCGACGGTGGCGGTGCTTCCGGAAGCGGAAGAGGCGGACATCCGGATCGACGACAAGGATCTGCGCATCGACATCTACCGGGCCTCGGGCCCGGGCGGTCAGGGCGTCAACACCACCGATTCGGCGGTGCGCATCACCCACTTGCCGACCGGCACGATCGTCATCCAGCAGGACGAGCGCTCGCAGATCAAGAACAAGGCCAAGGCCCTCAAGGTGCTGCGCACTCGCCTCTATGAGCGCGAGCGCGACCGGCTGGCGTCCGAGCGCTCGGGTGCCCGCGCCTCGCAGGTCGGTTCGGGCGATCGCTCGGAGCGCATCCGCACCTACAATTTCCCGCAGGGCCGGGTGACCGATCACCGGATCAACCTGACGCTCCACCGCCTGCCCGAAGTGATGGAAGGCGAGCTCGACGAACTGATCGGCGCGCTGATCGCGCAGGACGAGGCGGACCGGCTGGCGCAGCTCGACGGCTGACGGGCCGGTGGGGCTGGCAATGTTGGAAATGCTCTGCTCTGGTCCCGGCATGGCCTGCGCTGCGCAACTCCGGTTCGATTTCCTGCCTGACTGCCTCGCCCGCATCCGCGTGGAGTATCAAGGGATTCAACATTTTTCCCGCCGGCGCTTCCTGGAGAGGCGGCGATGACCGACAGCGTGCGCACCGCACTCAACGAAGCGGCCCGCCGGCTGGAGCCGGTCTCCGAGTCTCCGCGGCTCGATGCCGAGCTGCTGGTGGCCGAGGCGTTGGGCGTCACCCGTGAGGCGATGATCCTGCGGCATCTCGGCGATCCGGCGCCCGACGCGCTCGAGGCGCTGCTCGTCCGCCGGCTCGCGCATGAGCCGGTCGCCTATATCACCGGCAGCCGCGCCTTCTGGACGATCGAGCTGGCAGTCGGCCCCGGCGTGCTGATCCCGCGGCCCGACAGCGAGACGCTGATCGAGGCGGCGATCGAATATTTCGGTGCACGCACCCCGGCGCGGATCCTCGACCTGGGCACTGGTCCCGGCACGCTGCTGCTCGCCGCGCTCGCCGAATGGCCCGAGGCGCAGGGGCTGGGGGTCGACGCGTCGGAAGCGGCGCTCGACTATGCCCGGCGCAATGCGGCGGTGCTGGGGATGGCGGCGCGCGCAGGCTTCCAGCGCGGCGACTGGGGGCAGGGGATCGACGCCCGTTTCGACCTGATCCTCGCCAACCCGCCCTATATCGGGACGGAGGAGGATCTGCCCGAGCAGGTCCGCCGCTACGAGCCGGGCTCGGCGCTGTTCGCCGGGCTCGACGGGCTCGACGATTACCGCCGGATCATCCCCGATCTGCGCCGGCTGCTGGCGCAGGGCGGGGCGGCGGTGCTTGAGATCGGCTGGACGCAGGCCGAATCCGTATCCGCGATTGCCCGTAAGTGCGGTTTCGCGGTGACGCTGTATAAGGACCTTGGAGGGCGGCCGCGTGCGCTGCTGCTCTCTTGAAATGACGCTAAAACGACACATATTTCTGCTTGGACATTGGTGCTGCACCGGCTAAGACAGCGACGGGGTAGGGCACTTTCAACCAAGCCGTTGAAACTTGGGCCGTGAGAAGCACAGCCCCAATTCAGGTCATGACAGCCGCTGCAGTCCGGTGGCCATGGCGGGCGAGCAGCGCCTCCCGAGGCGTTGCCGCGCATTTGTAAACTGCATCCGGGACCCATGCATTGGACCGACGGACAGCGTAAACAAGACAGGACAAACAGACCTTGATGAACAATCGTCAGGCCGGCCGCCGTCGTGGTCGTGGCGGGCAGCAGCAGCGCCAGGGTGGCAACCCCGGTCAGGGTAACGGGAATCGCATCGACAACCGCGCGCGTGGCAACGCCGCCCAGCTGCTTGAGAAGTACAAGAATCTGGCGCGTGACGCGCAGATGCAGGGCGATCGGGTCAACACCGAATATTACCTGCAGTTCGCCGATCACTATTTCCGCGTGCTGAGCGAAACGCGTTCGCGCTTCGAGGAGCAGAACCAGCAGCGCCGCAATCGCGATGATTTCGACGGCGAGGACGAGGACTTCGATCTCGAGGCCGATGGCAATCGCGCCGATGACGGCGACGACCAGCCCCGCGAGCAGCGTGCCCAGCAGCCGCGCCGCGAGCGCGAGGATCGTCCCGAGCGCTCGGACCGTTCCGATCGTTCGGAGCGTCAGGGCCAGGAGCGTTCGGAGCGCCAGCCGCGCCGCAATCGCGAAGATCGGGAAGACCGCGCGCCGCGCAGCAACGGGCACAGCAACGGCCAGGCCGCGCAGCTCGATGCGTTCGAGCCTGCCGCCGAAGAGCGTGCGCCCCGCGAAGAACAGGCGCCGCGCCGTGCGCGCCGCCCGCGTCGCGAGGAAGCGGAGACCGAGAGCCATGCGATCGACGCCGCAGTGCTGCCGCCCGCCTTCGGCGTGGCGGATGCCACTCCGGCGGCAGCGGAAGCGGAAGAGCCGGTGAAGAAGCCGCGCCGTCCCCGCGCCCGCAAGGACGCGGAAGCGCCGGCAGCCTGATCGGCTCCCGCACTATTCTATCTATACCGGACAACAGGATCGGCGGCTGGGCGAAAGCTCAGTCGCCGATCTCTATTTCGGGGCTGACGCGGTCCTCGACCTGCTCGTCATGGCCGGTGCCCGAGCTGAGGAACATCAGCCCCATCAGCGCGGCGCCCATCAGGATCGTGAAGAACACGCCCAGCGTGGTGGCGAGGATCACGGTGAAGTTGAGCCAGCCGAGCCAGTGCCACAGCATCAGCACCGACAGCATCGCGACGGCGAGCGCGACCAGTGCCATCCAGCCGAGGATGCGGCGATAGCGCCCCCAGGCGAAGGCGGCATATTCCGGATCGTCCAGGCCGTGCGGCATCGCCATCCTATGCAATTGGCATCTTTTGCAATTGGGGTCTTTGTGTGGGAGACTCAACCGCCTCAACCCGAATGAGGAGTCGAGCGATGACCATCGCAGCAATCCTGGGGGGAAAAGGGCACGACGTGGTGTCGATCGACGGCGATCGCACCGTGGCGGATGCCGTGGCGCTGCTCGCGAGCAAGCGCATCGGCGCGGTGCCCGTGATGGCCGGCGGTACCGTGGCCGGCATCTTTTCCGAGCGTGACGTGATCTACGGCCTCGAGCGCGAGGGCGCCACGGCGATGCAGCGCAAGGTGAGCGAGGTGATGACCGCGCCGGCGATCTCCGTCTCCCCCGATGAATCGGTGCTCGGCGCGCTCGCGCTGATGACGCGCCGGCGCATCCGGCATCTGCCCGTGGTCGAAGGCGGCGCGTGCGTCGGCTTCATCTCGATCGGCGATCTGGTGAAGTATCGGATCGAGCGGATCGAATCCGAAGCCGATGCGATGCGGGCCTATATCCAGGCGGTCTAGGCGCCGCGGTTGCGGACCAGGTTGATCGATTCGATCAGCATCGGCCGGGCGAACAGGAAGAGCAGCCCGGCATAGGCGATGCCGCCGGCGCTCACGAGCAGCGCGAGGTGGGCGAGCGCGGGCAGCGGCGGCAGCAGCCGGTCGAGCCCGGTGACGAGCAATGCCATCGCGGCGGCGGCGAGCACCGGCGGGGCGATCGCTCCGACAAGCGCGCCGAACCGAACGCCGATTACCGGCAGCGTCCGCCAGGTGCTGACCGCCAGGTAGATCGGGTACGCAACGAACCAGGCCGCGACCAGACCCATCACCCCCCAATGGACACCGACGAGGAATGCGATCGGCAGGCATAGCGCGCCGGTCGCCGAGTTCTGGGCGCTGATCCCGGGGCGGCCGCAGGCATCGCTCGCCGGGGCATAGAGCACCTGCAGCGTCATCAGCGGCATGGCGAGCGCGAGCCAGTGGACGACGGGGGCGGCCTCCAGCCATTTCGGGCCGAGCGCGACGGCGACCAGCGGATCGGCGGTCGCGGCCATGCCGAGATAGAAGGGCATGGCGACCAGCATCACGAGGCGGGCCGACTTGGTGAAGGCGGCAGCGACCGCGGCCTTGTCATCCTTGAGCCTGGCATAGGCGGAGAAGGCGACTTCGTTGAGCGGCGGCACGAACTTCGAGACGAAGATCTGGGTGAGGAACAGGCTGGTCGTATAGATGCCGAGCATGTGCGGATCGAACAGGCGGCCGGCGATGAACACATCGGCCTGGCTCTGCGCGAACCAGAAGAGCTGGCCGGTGGCCATCACCCCGCCATAGCGGGCGATGTCGCCAGCGCCACGAAAGTCGAAGCTCGGCCACATCAGCGAGCGCGCGGCGATGGTCATGCCGAGCGCGCGGGTAAAGAACATTGCCATCGGGGCGGCGACCAGCGTCCATACGCCCATGCCCGCCAGGGCGCCGGCCAGCGCGGTGATCGCGCCGGCAAGGGCGGAGAGGAAGTTGACCAGCGCCTGCTTGCGGAAGTCCATCTCGCGGGAGAGCAGCGCCTGGGGCAGGGCGATGAAGGGTGTAGCTACATAGAGGAGCGCCTGCACCCGGAGCAGGTCGGCCACTTCGGGCTGCCGATAATAAGCCGCGGCGGCGGGGGCGGCGAGGAACTGGATCGCACCAAGCCCGAAGTTGAGCAGGATAAGCATGCCGAACAGCTGGCGCTGCGCATGCCGTCCGGCGTCGGCGCGCTGGATCAGCGCGCTGGCCAGGCCGTAGCCGTTGAGCATGTTGAGCAGCACCAGCACGACCTGGGTCATCGCGAACAGGCCATAGGCCGAGGGGCCGAGCAGGCGGATGACGATGAAGGTCGAGGCCCAGGTCAGCAGCTGGCCGAAGATCTGGGTGCCCGAGCGCCAGATCACGGCGCTGCGCACCTGCTGGCGCAGGGTGACGGTATCGATGTCGGAATCGGCCAGCACGGGATCACTCATATGCGCAGGCTATGCGCTGGTTCGCCTTTATGCGCCGTAAACCCTCGGAAGCAGCGAATTTGCGCAGATGCGCGGAAGGAATCCGCATCCAGGGATTCGCATTCCTGCAGCCGATTCTTCGGTGATTCGGTGTGATTCGGGTGTGATTCGTGGGTGTTTGGGTCGGTTTGGCGTCATGTTCTTGGGTGCGCAGATGATGGAGAGTGGCGGATTTCCGGGGTTTTTGGGGTGTGTTTCGAAAAAAAGACAGAAAGTTTCAGATGGCTGTTGACGGGGTGGGAGGTC
>Ga0164294_10001543_pt1 | contig 21352 bp, 19 predicted proteins | sample GEODES005metaG_FD_111479 | JGI IMG/M metagenome (GOLD analysis project Ga0164294, IMG submission 111479) | Oligotrophic lake water microbial communities from Sparkling Lake, Wisconsin, USA - GEODES005 metaG | ecosystem: Environmental > Aquatic > Freshwater > Lake | place: USA: Sparkling Lake...
CGGCCGGTCTGGAATCGGACGGGATTCCGAACTGGCGCACTGCTCCCCCGGTGGTCACCGCTGTCAAGACGGAGGTCCGGGCGGACAGCTGACCGCTGGCGCCACGCGTCAATGTGAGATCGGCTAGAACTTCAACATCGCGCCGGCGTCGACCTTGAACTGGCTTCCGGTGATGTAACGCGACTCATCCGATGCCAGGAAGCACACGACGTTGGAGATGTCCGCGGGCTCCACGTAGGGAATCGGCATGGCCTGCATCAGCGGGAATACCAGCAGCGCATCCTCACGGGTGGGATTCTCCAGATCGGGCCGGAACTGCTTGTACATCGGCTCACTGTTGAGCATGTCGGTGTTGCAGTTGGTGGGATGAACGACGTTGGCCCGGATCGACAACGGAGCCAACTGCCCGGCCAGTTGCTTGGTGTAGGAATCCACCAGTTGCTTGGCGAAGCTGTAGCCCACGCCGCCCGGTCCACCCGGCCCGGCCGCACCGACTGGCTGACTCGCGGCGATCAGGCCGCCGATCGAGCCCGTGGTGATGATCGACGCCCCTGCCTTCAGATACGGCAACGCCGCATGCACCGTGTTGACGACACCGACGAAGTCCACGTCGAACGCATCGGCGAACGCGGTGATCGGCTGGCCGACGCCCAATGGGCAGATACCGGCGTTGGCGACGACGACGTCGAGATTTCCGCCGAGTTCGGCTACCGCCGTGGCTAATTCCCTGTTCAATGCAGCCCGGTCACGCACGTCAACCTGTGCGGTGATGGCGCGCCGACCGGTCTTCTCCACCTCGAGACCAGCCTCCTCCAGGTCGTGTGGAGTGGACAGCGGGTATCCGTTGGCCTCGATGTCGTGGCAGATATCCAACAGGATGATGTCGGCACCTTCCTCGGCCAGCTTCACCGCGTGACTGCGGCCCTGACCTCGTGCGGCGCCGGTGACCAGAACAACCTTGTCCTGTACTCGTCCCATTTCTCGATGTGCCTTCCATATCGGTGGCCACCCGGCCGATGGTGCGGGGACCCTCCCGTGCATCCTCGCCCATAATCAGGCGGCATAACGGCCTTACGCGCTATCTCCCCAGGTGTTCCACCACGTGACGGTTTCGGCCGGAGGTCGCACAGCCGGTTTAAAGTCGGTGCCGATGGTGTACGCCACGGGAAACAATGCTGCCTGCGTCACGGAATCCGGAATGCCGAGTATCGCGGCGACGTCGCGTTCCCTGGCAAGGTGCAGCGTCGTCCACACCGAGCCGAGACCCCGCGATCGCAGGGCCAGCTGAAAGCTCCACGCTGCCGGGATGATCGACGCCCACGCTGACGCCGCTGCTACCAGCGGTGCATCGTCGAATCTTTTAGTGATACAGGGAATCACATGCACGGAAACGTCGGCGAGTATCCCGGTGAGCGCATGCGCGCTCTCGTATACGCGGCGGGTCTGCGGGTCAGCAGCCCGGGCACCGGCCTGAGCCAGGTAATCACCGGCGATATCGCGATAGATCTCGGCGATCGCGGCGCGTTTGTCGGCATCGGTGATCACCATCCACCGCCAGTTCTGCTCATTGCTTGCCGTCGGTGCCTGCATGGCCAGGTTCAGACAGTCCAGGATGACATCGCGCTCGACGGGACGCGCCAGGTCGAGCCTGCGGCGCACCGCACGGGTCGTTGACAGCAGCTCGTCAACCGCCGCTATGTCCATCGGTAACCCCCTCGCCGGGCAGTGCCTTCACCGTTCGGGGCAACCCGTACAGAGCCGTGGCATTGCCCCACATGATCCGGTCGCGCTGGTCCTTGGGGAAGCGCTTGATGGCCCAACTCGGCGAGTCATAACTCCAGTGCGGATAGTCGGTCGAGAACATGAGGTTGTCACCGAGATTCATCATCTCGATGTATTCCCGGAGCGTTCCGGCATCGACTTCCTCGATCGGCTGGGTGGTGAACCGAACGTGTTCGCGCACATAGTCGGATGGCCGGCGCCGCACGTGCGGGAGGTCGGCCTTGCGCGCCTCCCAGATGCGATCCATTCGCCACATCACCGGCATCGCCCAGGTAAAGCCACCCTCGACGAACACGATTCGAAGGTCCGGATGCCGGTCGAAGGCCCCGTCGAAGACCAGGCTCATCAAGTGCGACACATATAGCAGCGGCCAGGAGGCGAAGAAGTCGTGCCAGTGCGCGGGGTTGCCGACCGGATAAATGGGGATCAACTCGAACGGCGTCTGACCCATCAGATGGGTGGCCACCGGCAATCCATTCTGGGATGCCGCCTCGTAGATCGGGTCGAAGTGCGGACTGCCGAACGGGATGCCCCGGGTCTGGGGAGTCATCAGCACCTGCGCGTAGTACGGGTGCCCGGCCCAGCGTCGGATCTCCGAGGCCGCCTCATGTGGTGACTGCGCACTGACGCTGATCGACCCCCGCCACCGCTCATGGCCGTTGTTCTGATCGAGCCACACGTCGGCCAGCCAGTCGTTGTATGTCGACTTGAGTACATGCTCATGCCCGGGCAGCTGGGCGTCACACATCGGCTCCAGGGTCGCGATACCTACGCCCGCATCGACGAGCAGCTGCCGTGCCGCGTAGTCGGGATCACTGCCCGGCAGACCACCGCGGTCGGGATGGGCATCCACCCGCATCGACATCGTCTTGAAGGAATCCGGGGTGTCGTAGAAGTGCGGTACCGGTGCGACCGCATTGCCCGATGCCCAGATTCGGTCGACCCATTCCTTGGGTGCGTAGGACTTCAGGACGTCAACGGACACCGGTATCGGGTGGACGTCGGTGTCGACGATCCTGACCTCGATGTCGCTCGCGGTATCGGTGTGCAGAACCGGTTGCTCGGTTACCGTCATCTCGCGCCTCTCGTCCGTGGCGACACCCGCACCTCGCATGGGCACGCCCCTTACTAGTTATTGTGCCATTAACCTGCACGTGCACGTGGAGTGTCGATACAAGAAGACGCCCCGGGTATCTTCTGACCACCTGTTGTCAGCGAATCGAAGGACGTTCGTGACCGAAGTCGAGTCAGCACAGCCGCCGTCAGCCGTCGAAGAGGGCATTCCCTTCGGCCAACAGCTGCACCGACTGGCCCTTGCCGATCCAGACCTGATCGCCCTGACGATGGTGTCCGCCACCGGGGCCGAATCCGGTTTCACATTCGGCCAGCTGGACCGTGGAGCTAATCAATGGGCCCACACCCTGGCCTCGCGGGGCGCGCAGGTGGGTGGCCTGATCGGAATCGGCATCCCCAACTCCATTGAGTTCATCCTGGCGGCGCTTGCGTGTTGGAAGATCGGCGCAGTCCCGGTGCCGATGCGCTGGGATCTGCCGGCCTGGGAACGCACGCGGTTGCTCGAAGCGCTGGGGGCGACGGTGGTCGTCGACGACGACAACCACGAGGAGCTGGCTGCGGACGCCCGGACACGACCCGCCACCCCCCCGGCTGAAGCCACGTCTCCGATGCAGAACGGTATCTGCAGCAGCGGGTCCACCGGCCTCCCGAAGATCATCTTGAATACCAGACCCGCCGAATGGACATCGGCGCTCAGTGAGCCGTTCGCCGCCCACTGGGCACCCGTGCCGCGTCCCCAGATCATTCTGGTTCCCGGACCGATGTATCACACCAACGGCTTCAATCCGCTGCTCTACCTTCTCGGCGGCGACCGACTGGTGGTGCTTGAGAAGTTCAGTGCTGCAGCAGTGCTCGACACAATCGAGACACATCGAGTCACCCACTTCACAGCCACCCCCACGATGCTGGGGCGCATCGCCGATGTGCCCGGCATGGCGCAACGCGACTTGTCCAGCGTGGACTGGATCATGCAGGGCGCGGCGACGATGCCGCCCGAACTGTTACACCGCTGGTTTGAACTCCTGAGCCCCGAGAAAATCATCATGGCCTATGGCATGACCGAGAACCTCGGCCTGTCGGCCTTGCGCGGTGACGAATGGCTGCGACATCCCGGCAGCGTGGGCCGGGGCTTTCGGGAAACCGAGATCAAGATCCTTGACGAACACGGCGAAGAGCTACCCACCGGCGGAATCGGAGACGTTTACCTGCGCGCGCCGATGAACGACACGTACCGGTATCTCGGCGGTGCAGCGCCGGCTGAACCAACATCGGACGGCTTCCGCTCTGCAGGCGACCTCGGTCATCTGGACGAGGACGGCTACCTCTACATCGCCGACCGTCGCACCGACATGATCATCAGCGGCGGAGCGAATGTCTTCCCCGCAGAGGTAGAGAACGCGTTGATCGCACACACCGACATCGTTGACGTGGTGGTGTTGGGGCTCAAGGACGCCGAGTGGGGTCGCCGCGTGCACGCCGTCGTACAACTCGCCGGTGATGCGGATGCCGTTACTGAGCAGGACGTCATCGGGTACGCCAAGAGCCGCCTCGCTAGCTACAAGGTCCCCAAGACCGTCGAGTTCGTCGACGAGATTCCTCGCACCGCAGCAACCAAGGTCAGCCGCTCGGCAATGATCGAGGCACGCGGCGGCTGATCGTCATGCCGATGGGGCGATACCGAGCGACGAGCCATACAGCTCAGCGGCGTTGCGCCACAACACTCGTTCGGCTTGCTCGTCGTTCATTCCGGACACCACGTCGGCCGGCGTCGATGCCGACCAGTGCGGGTAGTTGCTGCCGTACATCAGCAGATCCGCGGTTCCGGAGATGGCCATCCACTGCTGCATCTGCTGACGATCGGTGGGACCGTCGAGCGAGGACGAGCAAAATCGCACATGTTCAACGAGGTACTCGCCGGGAGGGCGGTCAACCCAGGGCGTCTGGTCACGCATCGATATCCAGAACGAATCAAGGCGCCACATCAGCGAGGTCAAGACGTCGTAGCCACCATCAGCGAACACGAAGCGCAGCCCCGCGTGGCGTCCGAAAACACCCTCGACGATCAGGGTCGCCAAATGGACGAAATAGTTCAACGGCATGAAGGCGGCATAGCCCGGATAGGTATGCGCGTGTCCAGCGAACGTCGGTGCATGGTCGACACCGTTGCCGCCGTTGACGTGGACCGCCACCGGCAGTCCATGTGCGGCCGCAGCCTCCCAGATCGGCTCGAACATCGGCTTGCCGAAGGGCTCCCGTGATTGCATGGGAATGCCCACCTGCACCATCTTGGGGTGCTGAGCCAACCGCGTGATCTCCTCGACAGCGCCCTTCGGATCCTCGGGATTAACCCGGATTGTTCCCCGAAATCGTCCGGTGACGTCGGCGTCGAGCCATCTGTCGACCTGCCAGTCATTGATTGCCGCACAGATCCTGCTGTTGAGCAGATAGTCGGCAATGTTGCCGCGAGTCAGCGGATTCAGGATGGCGACGTCGACACCGGCGTCCTCGAACAGGTGCCTCGCTACCGTCGCGGGGTCCGATCCGGGGTAGTGGTCTCCGTACAGATCCTCCCGGTAGTCCCCGCGGGGGGCCTGATACCACTGCTGCTCGACATCGGGGATCGCGCGCATGGCGTGAGTCGGCGCCAGGTATCGCCTGATCTCGGCGTTGTGCCGGAAGTGCGGTTGCACGTTGGCATCGATGATCGGTGATGCGATGCTCATGCGGTCACGTACACCTTTCCGTCGATGACATCGACGTCATAGGTGCGAACCCGTTTGCGGGGATTCGCGAGGTTCTCGCCGGTGGTGATGTCGAACTCCCACTGGTGCCATGGGCAGCGAACGATCCGGCCCTCGCGGGCGCGCCGCAGCCCTCCCGGCTCGTCAGGATCGAATTCGTTTGTGCCACCGACGAACCCAGCACATAGCGGCGCACCCTCGTGTGTGCAGAAGTTGGCTATGGCGTAGAAGGACCCGCCGACGTTGTAGACACCGACGCCGTATGCACCTAGCTCCACCAGCTTCATGGCGCCCGGTGGCAGTTCCTCCACCGAACACACCGCAGTTCGCTCGCTCATGTCACCGGTAACCGACCGTCTTGGTCTCCAGATGTTGCTCGAAGCCCTCGATTCCGTTCTGCCTGCCGAGGCCACTGGTCTTGTATCCGCCGTAGGGCGCGTCGGCACCGTAGAAGAGCCCGCCGTTGACATTCACCGAGCCGGCCCGGACCCTGGCGGCAAATGCCATACCGCGCTCACGCGATCCGGCGAACACCGAGCCTGATAGTCCGTATCGGCTGTCATTGGTGATCCGCAGTGCCTCTTCTTCGTCACGGTAGGGCAGCACCACCATCACCGGGCCGAACACCTCAGTCTGCGCGATCTCATGGGAATTGTCCACGCCGGCAACGACGGTCGGCATGACGTAGGTGCCGCCGGCCAGTGCGCCGGGAAGCTTCGCTGCGTATCCGCCCGTGGTGATATCGGCGCCCGACGCCCGCGCCCGGTCCACGAAACCCAAGATGCGGTCGCGCTGCTTGGCATTGATGACGGGCCCGAGGAACGTCTCGGCCGAAGCCGGATCACCCGGTGCGATGAGTTCGAAGAGCGCGGTGGCCTTCTCGACGAACTCATCGAAAGCCCGCGCGGGCACCAGCATCCTGGTGTTGATCGCGCAACCCTGTCCGGCGTGCATGCAGACCTGGGCGGTATTGGGCAGTACTTCGTCGAGGTCGGCATCCTCGAGGACCACCATCGCCGACTTGCCGCCCAGTTCGAGGAATACCCGCTTGAGCGTGTCGGCTGCCCGCGCCGCGATCAGGCGCCCCACATCGGTGGATCCGGTGAACGACACGAGGTCCACCCGCTGGTCGGTGAGGAGTCGCTCGGCGATCGCATTGTCGGGGGTGGGCACGACGTTGACGACGCCGGCCGGAATGTCGGTGTGCTCGTCGATCAGCCTGCCCAGCCGGGTCGACGTCCACGGCGTGTTCGGGTCCGGCTTCAGCACCATGGTGTTGCCCGTGGCGAGAGCCTGTCCGAGTTTGTTCAGCACGATCTCGATCGGATAGTTCCACGGCGCGATCGCAGCCACGACGCCCACGGCCTCCTTGACCACCCTGCGGAGGTTGTCACCCCCGAAAGCCGTACCGGCACCGAGTTCGCGCTCCCAGGCGAACGTATCGATCAGTTCAGCCGGATAGAGCAGGGCATCGGACAGCGGCCAGTCGAGTTGGGCCATGTAGGTGGTCATCATGGGGGCGCCGACCTCGGCGACGATTTCCTCTCGGAGGTCGGCAGCCTCGCTCTCCACCGCCGCCTGCAACTGCAGCAGGCAACGCTTACGTAGCGCCCGGTCAGTCGACCAGGACGTCTCGTCGAACGCCCGGCGCGCCGCCGCAATGGCCGCATCCATGTCCTCGGCACCAGCCGCAGCGGTAGTGCCCAGCAGTCCGCCGGTGGCCGGGCTCACATTGTCGAAAGTCTGACCCGACAGTGCCTGCCGTAGTTGACCGTCGACCAGCATGCGCGATTCGGCGCGCTGCGCCACGCGCTGATTGAGCGCGACACTTGCCGCCTCGGGGGATCCGGTATCGGTGACCACTTCTGTGGGGTTCATCGGCGATGCCTTTCGTGCCGACTGACGGACTGCAGCCACTGCAGATGCCCGCGGCGCCGCAGATGACGATAGTGACGGCGCGATCAGGATGTAGGAGGAAACGGCAATTCTGCGCCGCAGCTCGTCACCGGGTGAGCAACATACAGCCGGCGATCGGACCACCACCGGCGGTGACCACGGCGGTTTCCGGACGCCGCTGAAGCTGTCGCTGGCCGGCCCGACCACGCAGCTGGAGGCACGCCTCGTGCAGCACCCAGTAGCCGTGCATCCGACCCGCTGAGAGTTGACCACCGTAGGTGTTCAGCGGCAGTTCACCGTCCATCGCAATGCGCGTGGCACCTTCGACGAACGGACCGGCTTCGCCGTCCCCGCAGATGCCCAGCGCTTCGAGCCAGGCGAACGTGAGGAACGTGAATCCGTCGTAAAGCTCGGCGATGTCGAGGTCCCCCGGCGTGAGGTCGGTCCGTGACCACATCTGGGCGGCAGCCTCAACCGACGCCATGTTCGGGAAATCGTCACGATGGAACCAGCCGCCCGCGCCGTAGGTCCCGCCGATCGCCTCGACGTTCACCGGGGGATTCGGGCAGTCCGCGGCGTGGTCGCGGTGCGACACGACTACAGTGATGGAGCCGTCCACCGGGACGTCGCAGTCATAGAGGCCCAGCGGTGACGAGATGGGCCGAGCGGCGAGATAGTCGTCCATGGTGATCGGATCCTGGTAGGCGGCAAGCGGATTGAGCGCCGCGTTACGTCTGCTGTTGATGGCCAGCCAGCCGAGCTGCTCCTTGGTGGTGCCGTAAAGATCCATGTGCTTGCGACAATGCATCGCCACCCAGTTCGACGCCGAGTAGGCGTGTGCGGCCAGGAGTTCGGAGATGTCGCCGTTGGCGCCTACCCTGCGCCGCTGTCCGGGCTGCCTCGGCTCGGTCGGCGGCGACGTCAGCGCATTGGGTTCCGATGGCAACTCAGCCGACGAGTTGATCAGCGAGCCGCCGAGCATCGCGACCGTGCGATACACCAGGACGTGCCGCGACCGCCCCTCGGACACAGCGAGGAAGGCCGACATCAGTGGGCTGTACAGGCCCGCCGTGTCGAATCCGCGACTGTGGTTCTCGGCATCGAGGCTCAGGGCCTCGATGACATGTTGGCGTGGTGTGTCACCAAGGGTGGCGATTCCGTCGATATCGGCGGGCTGCAGGCCTGCATCGGTGATCGCCGAGCGAGCGGCTTCCAGCGTCAGTTCCAGGCCGGGGATCCCGGTACGTCGGCCGATGCGGGAGATGCCGACACCGGAGATGATCGCGTCCTTTTCGAAGTGCGACAAGCCTGGCTCCAATCCGCGACAACGAACCACGCGTCATCGCACCGCACTTCATCGCACCACTCTTCATCGCAAGATAGCGGACGCGCGCCAGTTACGGACGGGTACGTTGACCTACATGTCAGGTGAGCTTGCCGCGCCGGTACGGATGGTTCCCGAACTCACGGCGCACAATCGCGCGTTCTGGACCGGCGGCGCCGATGGCCGACTGCACGTTCCGTACTGCGAGCCCTGCGGTCGGTGGGTCCTGCCACCTGAGGAAAACTGCCCTACCTGCGATACCGCGCTCACAGCACGCGAGGTGTCCGGCGATGGCACCGTGTTTACCTATACCGTCAACTATCACCCGTTCAACCCGGCCGTTGCGCCACCCTACGTCATCGCGATTGTCGAACTGGCCGAGCAAGACGATCTACGGCTGGCGGCGAATATCGTTGGCTGCGAACCTGATTCGGTGACCATCGGCATGGGAGTCGCGGTGCGATTCGAGGAGCAAACCGGTGACGCCGGAACCGTGTTCGTACCGGTGTTCGCGCCGCGCGATTGACGCGGGGTGAATACCGCTCTCACATCCCGCCACCGACGATTGACTTGGGAACGGGCTGGCTGAGCAGTTCCACCGTGACACCGTCCGGATCGACGACGGTCGCGGTCACGCCGCCCGGCGACGTCATGGTCCGGGGTGTGCCGCCAAGGCCGAGATCGGCGAGCCGTCTCAAGACTTCGGGGACGTCGACGAGGAACGAGAGCAGGAACACACCACGGTGTGGCACGCCCGCCGCAGTTGTCTGCTGGCGCAGTTCATCAGCGCCGAGATCCAATAACTCAAGCGTGCCGACATCCGGCGCATCCGGCGAGCCCAGGAACACCGCACGGACCTGGCTGGTTCGCCGTCCGAGCAGAGGCTCCAAGTCGGCGTCCATGGTGAAGTCTGTCAGCACCGTCAGACCGATTCCGTCACGGTAGAAGCGCACGGACTCTTCGATATCCGCCGGACAGAGTCCGGCGTGGTCCATCATCGTCATGGCTCATTAGACCCGACCGGGGCCTGGCAGACCACGACGGGTGACGATCCCCAACGGAAGATCGAATCGGGTCGGTAGGGTCTGGCGGAGAGCGATGCACGACGGGAGGACGAGCGCTGAGAACCGCACTGATCACCGGTGGCAGTGGCGGTATCGGTAAGGCATGCGGACGCCGACTCGCAGAACTCGGCTACGACGTTGTCCTGACTGCGCGCCGCGAATCTGAGCTGCGGGCCGCCGCCGAGCAGATAGGGGCCAGATTCGTCGTCGCGGACGCCGCCGATCCCGACTCGTTTCGCGAGGCCGTCGCCGCGGCCGGTCCCATCCACCTGATGGTCCATGCGGCAGGTGTACTCGGTGGGACCTACGTTCGCAAGCAAACCTTCGCCCAGTGGCGTGAAACCATCGCGGCCAATCTTGACTCCTGCTTCGTGGTGTCCTCCGAAGCGCTGCCAAACATGGCGCCCGGATCCCGGTTCGTCTTCATCTCATCGTCCTCGGCGCACGAACCGATGCGTGCCAGGACCGCCTACTCGGCGTCGAAGGCAGGTATGAATGCGTTCGCTAGGGCGCTGGCCCTGGAGGTGGACCGCGACGGGATCAACGTTCACATCGTCACGCCCGGCCCGGTGGAAACCGAAATGCTGCAGGAGGTTCCCTTCGAGATGCAGGCGATTCGAGCCACCGATGTCGCCGATGCTGTCGCCTGGCTGGACAGTCTCGACCCCTCCGTGGACCTACCCGAAATCAGGCTGAACGCGATTGCTCGCGGCCCCTACGCGCGTGAGCCTGTAGTACCGAAAGAAGTGGAACGCAGGCGCGCAGGCGGCGGTCACGCCCCCCGTGACAGACGTTAAGGTTTTTGTAACACCAGCGCGATGTGCCTCAGAAGGGGAATCCATGGCCTACGACCCCGACGTTGTGCACGCCAAGTACCGCGCGGAGCGCGACCGGCGGCTCGTCCCCGGGCGAGCGGCCCTCCGCGATCTCACCGCTGACAAGCAGGCCGCGGGGTATCGGGCCGACCCCTTCACGCCCTTCACCGACCGCGAGCCCGTCATCGACGATCCCGATGTGGTGATCGTCGGCGGTGGCATCGCCGGCCTGCTGGCCGGCGCTCACCTTCGCAAGGCCGGGATCAAGCGGATCCGGATAGTCGATTCGGCCGGCGACGTCGGCGGTACCTGGTACTGGAACCGCTACCCGGGCGTGATGTGTGACGTCGAGTCCTACCAATACCTTCCGATGCTGGAGGAACTCGACTACGTCCCGACCCGGCGCTACGCCTCCGGTGAGGAGATTCGCCGGCACCTGAGGGCAGTCGCAGACCGCTTCGATCTGGTGGCCGATGGGCTGTTCCATACCGGCGTCACCAGTGCCACGTGGGACGAGGGCGCTGACCGATGGCAGATCCGTACCGATCGAGGCGACCATCTCTCGTGTCGGTACTACGTGCTGGCGGTGGGAATCCTCAATCTCATCAAGCTGCCCGCGATCCCCGGAATGGACAGCTTCGCCGGCCGCGCGTTCCACACCGCGCGGTGGGACTACGGCTACACCGGCGGCGCTTCAGGCGAGGCGCTCACCAACCTCGGCGACAAGACCGTGGCCCTGGTCGGCACCGGGGCGAGCGGACTGCAGGCTCTTGCGCCGCTCGCCGAGGCAGCCAGGCACGTCTACGTCTTCCAGCGCACCCCCTCGGCGATCGGGGTCCGGGGGAACCGCCCCACCGATCCGTCGTTCGCGCAGGGTTTGGAGCCAGGCTGGCAGAAGACACGGATGGACAACTTCCAGTCCATCATGTTGGGCCGACGGGTCGACACCGACCTCACCGATGACGGCTGGACACGTCACTACGCCGCGGTCCAGAACCCACCGCGAACGAAAGGTGCGGGCATCGAGGAGTTCATCCGGACCGCTGAGGAACTTGACTTCACCATCATGGAGGAGCATCGGAAGCGGATCGACGAGTTGGTCGCCGATGCAGAGGTTGCCGCCGCGCTCAAACCCTATTACCGGTACATCTGCAAGCGGCCGTGCTTCCACGATGAATACTTCGATGCCTTCAACCGCCCCAACGTCACGCTCGTCGACTGCCCCGCAGGCATCGAGCGGATCACCGAGCGGGGGCCGTTCGTCGGCGGGCAGCAGTACGACGTCGACTGCATCGTCTACGGAACCGGCTTCGAGGCCGAGATCACCCCGCTGTCGCGGCGCGTCGGTCACGACATCGTCGGCCGGGGCGGCATCTCACTTGTGGACAAGTGGGCCGACGGTGGCGCCACCCTATTCGGCATGATGAGCCGCAGCTTCCCGAATATGTTCGTGATGCCCGCCCCGGGGCAGCAGTCGGTCGTCACCGTCAACTACACCCAGATCGCCTTACTGGGCGCCGAATTCATTTCCGGTGTCGTGATGTTGCTCGACAAGCGAGGTGTCGCGGCATTCGACGTGAGCGCCGAGGCCGAAGCCGATTGGATTCGGCAGATCGTCGACACCTTCGTCGACCCCAGTTCGGTCCTGTCGGCCTGCACTCCGTCGCGGATCAACAATGAGGGCAATCCGGGCGGGATCCGGGCCAGAGACACCAACTTCGGCCGGGGCTTCGGCGACTACTTCGCCTACCGCGAACTGCTTGAAGGCTGGCTGGCATCCGGAGAACTTGATGGACTGGAGCTGACATGAGTGAGCGACAGCGCATTGTCGTCGTCACCGGGGGCGGCGGCGGTATCGGTGCGGCCATCGCTGAATCAATTGGTAGCACAGGCGCTTTCGTCGTCGTGGTTGATCCGCTGGTCTCGGTCGATGGCTCCGAGCAACTGCCACAACCCGAACAGACGACCGCCGATCGCATCATCGCTGCCGGTGGTGCGGCACGAGCGTCGGCGGCATCAGTCACCGATGGACCAGGGGTGCACCGTTTGTTCCACGGACTCGTCGATGAGTTCGGCGGCCTCGACGCCGTAGTCAACGTTGCAGGGATCAGCCGTCCCACCGGTTTCGGGAAGGGCAGCGATGAGGACTGGCTCGACGTACTCTCGGTGCACCTCGATGGCTACCGCAACATGCTGAGCGCCGCCCTGCCGATAATGGCGGCGGCCGGGCGGGGCCACATCCTCGGTGTCACCTCCGGAGCGGGGTGGAGGTCAACGGATGCCGGCGCCTACGGCTGCGCCAAACGCGCCGTCGCATCCCTGACCTGGCAGCTGGGTCGGCACGCACCTGCCGGGGTGGTGATCAACGCCATTTCACCGATCGCCGCCACTCGCATGGTGGCCGCCGCACTGGGCGGCGCACTGCCGACGAGCGGCCCGGTCACCGGCGGACTGTCACTGGGCTCGATGCCTGCACCTGCGCACCTCGGACCACTGGGCGCTCACCTGGTGAGCGACACCTTCACGTCATGCCATGGTGTGGTGCTCTTTGCCGGTGGGTCCGAGGTTGCGGTGATCGGCGAGCCCCGACTGCTGGAGGTAATCCGCAGCGACGGCGTTCCCAGCCTGGCTCACGTCATCGAAGCCGCAACCACCATCGCCCTGGTCCCTGCGCAGGCCCGCCAAGTGAGCGGAGGCGCAAGCAACGCTCGATTCGGATCGATGTTCGAGGAGCAGTCCACCGACGGCCTCCCGAGTGCTGCCGCGCGGTCATGCGCCATCGCCACCGACCGGCTCGACGCCGCGGCGGCGCTGTCCGGCGCACTGCGGGCGTGGGGGGTGGCGTCACGGCTGATCGACTCCCCCGCCGCTTTGGCCGAACTCGACACACTGGACGCCGTGATCGTCGCGCTCGCCGGTACATCCGCACCAAGCGGTGCGGCCTGCGACTGGGAGCGCATCCTTGCCGAACACGATGGCATCGTCGAGCAGATCCACACCGATGCGCGATGGTCGCGAGCCGTCACCGAATACGCCACGACCAACAACCGTCCCCTGCGACTCGTGACCCTGACCCAGGCGACCACCGCCGGCGGCCGTAGCCGTGCCCAGGCCTCGGCACAGCTCGCGCGAAGCGGGCGCAAGGCCACCGGTGATCTGGTTCTGCCCTTCACCGTCAGTGCGGAGTCGGACGACATCCCCGCTGAATTGGTAGCCCACCTTGTGTGCAGCCCCGCAGCTGTCGGGCTCTGCGGGGCCGAATTAGCGACGGGCGCAGGATGGTTCGGTCTTCGCAGCCACCCAGGGCCCATCGGCAGCATCAGCTTCGGTGGACCCGCTCTGCCTGAGTGGTTCGACCCGACGCTGCGACAGGTGGCGCAACCGCGATGACCTCCAGACCCGCCCGCATCGTCGATGCCCACGTCCACCTGTGGGACCCGGCCCGCACCGACTGGTACCCCTACCTGTCGGCGGGCCAGGCGCAGTTGAACATGGGCGACGTCTCGGGGATGTCGCGCCGTTTCGACGTGCCCACCTATCTGACCGAGGCCGCCGGGTGGAACGTCACGAAGCTGGTCAACGTCGCCGCTGCCACCGGTCGACACTCGATCGAGGAGACCCTCGAGCTCGACCGCCGAGCCGATGTCGATGGTCACCCCGATGCCATCATCGGCGGCTTGGCGTCGACTGAGTCGATCGCCGAGACAGTGGCCGATCTCGATCGACAGATGGCGGCTCCACGTTTCCGGGGCGTACGTCCGATGGGCGCTTTCGCAGGACCACTTCCACCCGCTGAAGTGCTCCGCGCACTACAGGAACGCGGCCTGGTGTTCGAGGTGATGACCCATGCCGATCAGCTGCTGGTGGCCGCTGAGGGACTGCAGAGTCACGGCGACCTCGTCGTGGTCGTCGAGCATGCGGGCTGGCCCCGCAACGGTTCAGACGACGAGCGTGCGCTGTGGGCAGCGGGCATCAATGCCCTCGCTGGTCTGGGCGACAACGTGCTGTGCAAGATCTCCGGCCTGGCCATGCCCCTGCGATCGATGGCGGTTGATGTTTTGGCTCCCTGGCTCGAGCACGTCATCGACGCATTCGGCGTGGATCGCTGCCTGTTTGCAAGCAACTTTCCGGTTGACGGGATTCACGGCACCTTCGACGAGCTCTATACCGCGTACTCCGCCATCACCTCCGGGCTCGGCGGCGAGGCCCGCGACAAACTCTTCGCCGCCAACGCGGAGCGCATCTATCGCTGCTAGCGCCAGCCGGAAGTGTCAGTGATCATTTCTTCAGTGATCGTTGACGATGACGCCGCGGATGTTGTGTCCGGCCAGCATGTCGTCATAGGCGTAGTTGATGTCCTGCAGCTTGTACTCGCGAGTCACCGCCTCGTCGAGGAGAAGCCTGCCCTCTCGGTACAGGTTCAGCAGCATGGGGATATCGGCGCGGGGGTTCGCCTCGCCGAAGAGGCTGCCCAGCAAGCGCTTCTGATACAGCGTGAACGCCGCCATCGGCAGGACAGCCGCATCGTCGGCCATCGGGGCCAGGGCCGTGAGCACCACGGCGCCGCTCTTTCGGACCATCCCGAGTGCCTGACCGATCATCGCACCCTCGACCAGTCCGACGGTCAACAGGGCCGAGTCGGCCATCACGCCCCGAGTCAGCTCAGCCACGAGGTCCGTCGCCTCGGCCATGGATGTGACGAAATGCGTTGCGCCGAAAAGGAAAGCCTTGTCTCGCTTGCTGTCCACGATATCGACGACGATGATTTTGTCGGCGCCGGCCATCCGGGCACCCTGGATCGCACCGCTGCCGATACCGCCACAACCGATCACCACCACGGTGTCTCCGGGGGCGACGTCAGCGGTGTTGACCGCCGAACCCCACCCGGTGGTGATTCCACAGCCGATCAGACACGCCCGCGACAGCGGAAGGTCATCGTCGATCTTGACCAGGGAGGTCTCCGGAACGGAGCCGTACTGGGCGAAGGTGCCCAAAAACGAGGCCGCCCCAATGTCGCGTCCGCGGCCGTGACGCCGGAACGTGCCGTCGAGTTGACAGCCCTCCATCAGAAGCGCACCAAGGTCGCACAGGTTCTGCTGTCCGCGCGCACACCAGCGACACCGTCCGCAGGCCGGCAGGAACGACCCGACGACATGGTCGCCGACGTTGAGGTCGCGTACCCCCGGTCCGACCTCGACCACGACGCCCGCCCCTTCGTGGCCGCCCACGATGGGCAGGTTGACGGGCATGTCGCCGACACGAACGTGGTGATCGGAATGACACAACCCGGTGGCAGTGAAGGACACCAGCACCTCGCCGTCGCGGGGAGGGTCGAGTTCGACCTCCTCGACACTCCAGTCCGTGCCGGCCTCCCACAACACGGCGGCGTTCATCTTCATCGCGTCGGCACCTTCCGGGTGCATGATTCGGGCTGCCGGGATTTGCGCATGGGGCCGACTCTACGGTCCGACCTGTGCGAGCGCAGCGACATCCGGCGGGCCGTGGCCAGTGCGATGCGAGTCAGCGCGCCGCGGGCACCATCACCTCATCGGCGAACCGGGCGATCCCGTCGAGCGCCTCCCGAGTGCGCCGCCACGGCATGACGATCAACCGGTCAATGCCGGCGTCAGTTGCCCGGCGTAGGTCGTCGGGCGATGTTGCCGGGGCCCCAGTGGTGATCTGTGGACGGCCCTCGCGCCCGTGATCGGCCCATAGTGCGCCGAGTGTGCGCACCGAAGCCGGGATGTCCTCAACGCGGTGATTCATCGGGATCCAGCCGTCGCCGAAACGAGCGACGCGACGCAGGGCTGCCGTCCCGTCGCCACCGATGTGCAGTGGCGGACCGCCAGGCTGGACGGGCTTGGGTTCGAAGGCCACGGCGTTGAAGTCGAAGAACCGGCCGTGATGGGCTACCCGCGGCTCGGTCCACAACGCCCGGCACACCTGCAGGGCCTCATCGACGCGCGCGCCCCGGGTGTCGAAATCCAGACCGACGGCTTCCCACTCCTGGCGCAGCCAACTGGCTCCGACGCCGAAGTCAAACCTCCCATCCGAGATGATGTCGACAGTGGCCGCGGCGCGAGCGCTGACGAATGGGTGGCGCAGCCCGATGTTGTAGACGTAGGTGCCCAATCTGATGGTATTGGTCAACCCGGCCAGATACGACAGGTAGACGATCGCATCGTAGATCGGAGTCTGCGGCGGGATCGGCGGATGGGCGTGGCCGTCGTGGGGACTTCCGGTCATGACCTCCGGCAGAACGAGATGCTCGGGCAGCCACACCGACTCGTAGCCGAGTTCCTCTGCGCGCGTGGTGATTTCGCGCCAGAGGCTGGGGTGAACTCCACTCAGGGCAATGCCCACCTTGATCGGTCCAGCCGCGGATTCCACGACTCGGGATGCTACCCGCCGGCCAGATCGTCGCGGCTAGGAAATCACTTGGGCGCGAATCGCTGCCCGGCATCCAGACGTAAGCACTGGCCGTTGAGCATGGGATTGTCGACGATCGCGGCAACCAGTTTCGCGAACTCCTCCGGCCGACCCAACCGCTTCGGGAACGCCGCGTCCTTGGTCAGTGCAGTGGCGAACTCGTCGGGGATGCCCTTGGTCAGCCCGGTGGCGAACAGGCTGGGCGCAATGGCCAGCACCCGGATACCCAGCGAGCCGAGGTCGCGGGCCATGGTCAGGCACATGCCCGCGATACCGGCCTTGGCTGCGGAGTAGGCCACCTGGCCGATCTGACCCTCAAAGGCTGCGATGGAGGCGGTGTTGATGATGACACCGCGTTCCTCGTCCTCCGGGTCGTTGGTGCTCATGTGCGCGGCGGCAAGCCGGCTGATGTTGAACGTGGCGATCAGATTCAGGTCGATGACTGATCGGAAGCTGTCCAGACTGTGCGGGCCGCTTTTTCCCAGTGTGCGCTCAGCGACTCCGCCGCCGGCCGTGGTCAGTACGACGTGCAGCCCACCTAGGGCTTCGACCGCCGCACCCAAGGCGGCTTCGGTTTCGGCAAAGTCGGTGACGTCGGCTGCGAAAAATGGCCCGCCGAGGGCGGCGGCAACCGCCTTGCCATCGGAGCCCTCGCGGTCGAAGATCGCCACCTCAGCCCCACGGGAGACCAGCAGTTCCGCGCTCGCCCGGCCGAAGCCGGAAGCGCCGCCCACCACCACGACCTTCTTACCCGAGATCTCCATCCCAACCTCCTACTCAGCAGACTGGCGGCCACGTTACCGTCCACACCGGCGGCAGCAGCATCCGGTCAACGCCACTTCTTTGAGCCTTCCAAGAAATGGCTGTCAGTGTCGTGGCATGCACTCACCACGCTCCGGATTCCGCCGTGCCGCCGTCGCCTCGTGGGCACTGGCCGGATTGGGCATTGCGGGCGTGGCGGGCGCATCCGCGCTTGCCTACGCCGGCACCGTGAAACCGGCCGCGGCGGAGGTCCCGGCCGCCGCTGATCTTTCGGCACCCGAGACCGTCGTCAGCATCGCGCCTGAGCCAACCCTGGTCGCGCCCGTGGCACCGGCAACGACGGAATCGCCAGCGCCGCGGGTTGCCCCGCAACCGACCGTGCGGCAGGCCCCGGCGCAGGCCTACATTCCGGCGCCCACCTACGCGCCAGCGCCGACCTTGGCTCAGCAGACCTACGCGCCTCAGCAGGCCTACGCACCCGCGCCGGTCGTCCAGCAGCAGGCACCTGCCCCAGCCGCGGGAAGCCAGTCCTCCTCAGGCGGAGGTTCGTCGTCATCGGGCGTCAGCAAGTCAACCTCGACAACGCGACAGAACCGTCCCCCGATGGGGGGCGGATCGTCGGGCAACAAGTTCACGCCACCGCACACCACCTCCAAGGGATCATGACCCTGACATGAGTAGCGAAGCACTGTGGGCACTGGGCCGGGGCAACGGAATTGTCGCGCTGGCGTTCATGACGTTGTCGGTCGTGCTGGGTATCGGCGTGCGGTCGGGCCGACCGCTTTTCACATTGCCACGATTCGGTGTCGCCGATGTGCATCGCTTCGTTGGCCTAGCCGCAACACTTCTCGTGGCACTGCATATGGGACTGCTGTTCCTGGATCCCTACGCGAAGCTGAGGCTCATCGACTTCGTGGTGCCCTTCCTCGGCGCGTACCGGCCGCTATGGCAGGGCCTGGGCACGGTGGCCTTCGACGTGCTCATCGTGGTGATCATCACCAGCCTGCTGCGTAGACGACTCGGGCTGAGAATCTTTCGCGTCGTGCACTGGACCACCTATCTCCTGTGGCCGATCGCGATGGCGCATTCACTCGGTAACGGAACCGACACCGGCCACGCCTGGTTTCTGGCGTTCGCCGGCGTGTGCGCGCTCATGGTGGCTGGCACCCTGGTGTGGCGGCTGCGCGCCAACTTCACCGAATACGTCGACGTTGGGGTATGACGCGCCATGACACAGCAGAACCCGCCGGAACCACCGACAATGCCGCGACTGTTCGCCGCTGCGGGATCGACCCTGGCTGACCATCGTGCACGATTCGGCGAATTACCCCTCCTTGGAACAGATTTGATTCCAATGCTCACCGACGCCGGCCTGTCCGGGCGAGGCGGAGCCGGCTTTCCCAGCGGTCGAAAGATGGCCTCGGTCAGCGGCAGCAAGCCAGTGGTGGTCGGCAACGGCTCCGAGGGCGAACCCCTGAGCCACAAAGATGCGCAACTGCTGACCCGAGCGCCACATCTGGTCCTCGATGGACTCGATGCCGCCGCGGCAGCAGTCGGAGCCGACAAGGTTTACCTCTACGTGCACACCGAAGCCGCACCGACGGTGGCGCGCGCGCTAGACGAGCGGCGTGCGGCCGGTCTGGATCCGAATCGGGTGACCGTGGTCGAGGCACCCGACCGGTTCGTCGCCGGCGAGGAGTCCGCCGCCATCAGACGCATTGAGGGCGGACCGGCACTGCCGCGAGATCGCACCGTGCTGGCCACCACATCTGGCGTGCGCGGACGGCCCACCCTGGTCAACAACGTGGAGACACTGGCCCACATGGCACTGATCGCACGATTCGGATCCGAGTGGTTTCGTGGCGTGGGTGACGAGAGCGATCCGGGCACGATGCTCGTCACCCACTCCGGCGCACTGCGCAAACACGGAGTCGTCGAAGTGCCCACCGGGACTGCTCTCACCGATCTGATCGAACACGCCGGCGGTACTGACCCCGGCACCGTGAGCGCGGTGCTGATCGGCGGCTATCACGGAAGTTGGCTTCCAGCAAGCACATTCGCCGGTATACGACTGTCGCGATCGGGCCTGAAGTCTGTGGGGGCAACCCCCGGAGCGGGAATCGTCCACGCGCTGGGATTATCCGAGTGCGGGCTTGCCCACACCGCCGAGATTGCCGGATATCTGGCAGAGCAGAGCGCCCGCCAATGCGGGCCGTGCCTCAACGGACTGCCGCGAATCGCCGAATTGCTTCGCGACCTCGCTCATGGCCGGGCGACCGATTCGCTCGTGAAGGAGATCCGCCGGGTGACGACCATGGTCGACGGTCGCGGGTCGTGTCGGCATCCGGATGGGACAGCGCGCATGATCCGCAGCGCTCTCCACACCTTCGCGGCCGAGATCGAACTACACCAACGCAGACGCTGCGTCGCCGCGGAAACCATCGCGTCGAGCAGGTAGCGGACCCGTTGCGCTATACAGGGACGGTGACTTCACTCGACGGGCTCGACCTGAGCGCACTGGCCCGCTACCTGAATTCCGTCGGGATCCCGCGCTCCGGAGACCTGCATGCCGAGCTCATTGCCGGCGGGCGATCCAATCTGACGTTCCTGGTCCACGACGACGCGTCGCAGTGGGTGCTGCGCCGTCCACCCCTGCATGGTCTGACTCCCTCGGCACACGACATGGCCCGCGAGTATCGGGTGGTCGCCGCGCTGGCCGACACCTGCGTTCCGGTGGCGCAGGCGGTCACCGTGATCGAGGACGATTCCGTGCTCGGCGCGCCGTTCGGCATGGTGGCCTTTGTGCCCGGCCGGGTGGTGCGCAGCCGAGGAGAACTGGAGGAACTCGGCGGCCAGGCCGAGATCACCGGATGCGTCGACACCCTGATCAAGGTGTTGGCCGATCTGCACGCGATCGACCCGGACGCGGTCGGACTCGGCGACTTCGGTAAACCCGTCGGCTATTTGGACCGCCAGGTCCGGCGATGGGGTGCGCAGTGGCAGTACGTCCGGCTGCCGGAGGACCCGCGGGACGGCGACGTCGGCCGTCTGCATGAGCGGTTGACGCAGTCCGTACCGGCGCAGGGCCGAACGTCGATCGTGCACGGTGATTATCGGATCGACAACACGATCCTCGACGCCCACGACCCCTCCGTCGTGCGGGCCGTCGTCGACTGGGAGATGTCAACACTCGGTGATCCCCTGTCCGACGCCGCACTGATGTGCGTCTACCGGGATCCCGCGATGGATCTGATCATCGACGCGAAGGCGGCCTGGACGTCACCGTTGCTGCCGACGGCAGACGAACTCGCACAACGGTATTCGGTGGCGTCCGGATACCCACTGGAACACTGGGGCTTCTATATGGCGCTGGGCTACTTCAAGTTGGCGGTGATCGCAGCCGGTATCGACTTCCGAATCCGGATGGCCGCGGCAGACCCAGATGCGCAGCCCGAAGACGGCGAC
>Ga0164294_10001544_pt1 | contig 21350 bp, 18 predicted proteins | sample GEODES005metaG_FD_111479 | JGI IMG/M metagenome (GOLD analysis project Ga0164294, IMG submission 111479) | Oligotrophic lake water microbial communities from Sparkling Lake, Wisconsin, USA - GEODES005 metaG | ecosystem: Environmental > Aquatic > Freshwater > Lake | place: USA: Sparkling Lake...
TAACCCAAGGATGGTGCATTTAACCCAAGGATGGTGCATTTAACCCAAGGATGGTGCATTTAACCCAGGGATGGTGCATTTAAGCAACCACGGCAGGGACAGCCTTGATGAAGTGGTGCTTCATGTAGCTCTGCAAGTTAAAGAAGGTGAGCTCGTTGCCAGTGGTGATCTTGAGAAGGGCAGTGAGCTTGGCATCGGGGTGGATGATGCGGCCGTTGGTCTTGTCCTTCAAGTTGTTGGCGACAATGTAGGAGTTGATCTCCTTGCTGACATCGGTTCTGGCCATCTCGGTGCCAGCGTCCTTGCCCAAGAACACAGCGAGCTCGTCACTGATGCGGGTAGGCTTGATGAAACCGGAGGGCTTGCGGTTGCCGGAAGAGCGCTTGGCGTTCTTGCCCTTGGACTTCTCGGCGAGCTTCTTCTCGCGGGCAACACTCTTGCGGAGAACCTTGAAATCGGACTTCAAGGTGGAGAGGATGGAGCCGATCTGCTGGATCTTGGCGTCAATCTCAGTGAGCTTCACCTCGGAGGAAATGACCTCCACCTCGGAGACAATGGTCTCGGTGGCGGGGGCGGCGACGATGGGAGCAACCACGGGAGCCACAGGGGCAACCTCAATGGGGGTCTCGGTCTTGGTAGCCTTCTTGGAGGCCTTCTTCTCAACAACGGAAGAAGGGGTAACGGAAGCGGGAGCAACAACGGCGGGGGTAGAAACGGGCTTAGTACTGCGAACCATGGTGGACGACTGTTATACAGTATAATAAGTGTATTTTTTAAGTAGTTTAACGCAGCAAAAGAATAAACCGCTCGGACGATCGAGCTAGATCCCTTCGCCCTTTCCCGAAACTCCCCTAAATATACAACCGACTGGTTTCTCGGATCGAATCGTACAACCAAGGCATGGCTTCTCTCGCCATTTCTGAAACAAGCGTCAATATCGAGAGGACGTGCAAAGTCCCTAAACGTTTTGAATCCGTGTCTCGTCCTGTATACACCATATGCTCCATCAAATCCAAACAGGCCGTCTGGTAGTCTTCTCTCGTCAATTCGTAAAAAGACCGGGTGCGAATATCGCTAAATGGATTCGATGCGGCACATATCTGCCGTTTCGTTTCTTCGGATAATCCAAATCCGCGATTCCACCAAATATAATAATACTCATAGAACCGGGCATACTGAAGTTTGTCCATCGATTGAAACCACTCCATGTTGGTGTAGTTTCCCAATTCATCCATCGAGAGAAAGATGTCTCTTATTCTATGCCGGTTATCCATCCTTGCAGGGGGCACCGCCATGGAAGGAATTTGCAATGTTTTCTCGTTTTTCGATTCAGGAAATAAAATAACTACCTTCTGGAAGAGGCTTACGATTTGCGATAAAACGGAAATACTTACCGTCTCTCGATTGTACGGATTCACAATCCGATGTTCCCGTTTAAAAAGGTTGACCAGTGAGAAAATGTCGAACCCATAGACGAACCCTTTTTCGTCTCGGTAACTGAAAAAATGGCGCGGGTCCATTTCATTCAGCGGATCCAATGTATAAAAATCCGTCTCGTTCACGCAAAGACGTACATTGGACCTAGCCGGACCTCGTAACGCATAGGTGCGTTTATACAAGAATCCGCGGAAACATGCCTGAATTTTGACGGCTTTACTTGTTTTGGTGAAAAAATCAACTATACGGTCCATGAGGTCTTTCTTTTTCCCATTCATATGGATACGGTAAGATTTGGTGGAAAGAGTGCGAATGCACGCTTTTAATTCGGAGACGTTGCGAGAAAACAAACAGTGGGGATTCCTTTGATAGGAAGTGTAGGTGATGGGAGACACACATTTAGACATCGTGTCATAATAAGATTCTAAAACTGGCTTCGAAAAAACCTGCATCGTTCTGAAAAGTACGGAGGTATTTTTTATTATAACTATAGTAAGGATTTTATGTGTGTTTTCCATAAATACACATAAACGTAAAAGTCATTGTCTTTCCATTCAATCTTGCATGCCGGTTCCCGATACATCGATTTTACTACAGCAAGACCATTCCGAATACCGTCTAGACCCTTTTTCCGTCATTGTCAAACTGGCCATTCTCAGCAACAAACCGGTGGGGACGAAAATATGTATTGCGCAAAACGTTCTCTCGTTTCAAGAGCCTGGACCCTTCCAAAGTCTCTGCCGGTACGTGTATCAGGCAACCAAGACCGACTTGCAATACATGTACAATCCGATTCAAATTGCTTGTACGACGTTTCTCTCCAAGTCGCAAGACAAGAATCGCGAGAGAATACGCGCCTTGTTTGTCTCTGCCCAACGGGGTCTTGAGAGATTGATGGAAACCTACAAGTCGAGCGCCATCATTCAGTTATGTTTGAACTATTTCCATGTCTTGATTTCGCATCATGTAGACGAACTGCCTTCCGACAAACTCTTTCGGAAAGACACCATGTCATCTCTCTACACTCCTGCCTTGATCCAGGAACTCAATGGCCAATGGACACAAGAACGCATGAAGGTGGTCTTGGATTTGATTGGGTTTTTGAAAACGGACAACATGGCGTCGGTCAATGTCAAATCTCTCGAGACCATCCTCGATGTCATGGATCAAAAGAGTCGAACGATATTTACAACCCTTTATGAAAAAATTGAAAGGAAAAATGCTTAAAGACACACCACTTAGTATACTATAACCCCCCGGTCTTATCCCCCCCCCTCTTTTAAAACAAGCACTCAAACTCGAACTCAAAATGTCAAACAACTCCGCAAAGTCTTCTCCCCTTGTTGTCTCCGTCAATGAATGGAACCCTACTCAAGTCAAGTTTATGCAGCCCAAAGTCAATGAACGTGGCGGCAAGTCGATCAATATCATTAGTGGCCAGACCAACCGGTCGCTACATATTTCGACTCCCCTTCTCATGACTTGGGGAATCAGCGATTTCATTGATGAAAAGACGGGCGAATCCGATGGCAAATTCAGTATGACCCTCAATTTCCCGAACGAAGATTATTCGAATCCTTCTACCCGAGAATTCCTCCAAAAGCTGAAGGAGTTCGAAAACCAGGTGCTCGATGCTGCCGTGAAGCATTCCGAGGTTTGGTGGGGCGAAGAGATGTCTCGCGAAGTGGCGAAGCACACCTTCTTCCCCTTTATCAAGTATAGCAAGAGCAAGGAAACCAAGAAGATTGATTTCTCCAAGCCGCCTTCTATTCGCGCGAAGGTTCCTTACTACGATGGTCGCTGGGCCGTAGAGATTTATGATCCCCAGAACAACCCCCTGTTCCCTTGTGATAATCCTAATATCACACCCATTGACTTGGTGCCCAAGTTGAGTAGTGTGGCGTGTGTCTTACAATGCGGCGGTATTTGGATCGGCGGAAAGGGCTGGGGCTTAACTTGGAAGCTGATTCAGTGTGTGGTCAAGCCCAAGCAAGTCGTGAGTGTGTATGGTAAGTGCCACATCCAGCTTTCGAAGGAAGAGTTGGCCACCATCCAGACCCAGCAAATCGACGAGAGTGAGGTCGTGGAACATAAGGAGCCGGAAGCGATCACTGCGGTCATTGATACTCAGGTCGAGGATAGCGATAATGAGGAGCCAGAGCCTGTACAGGTCCAAGCTCCAGAGCCGGTACCCGTAGTAGCAGCTGCTGCTGCTGTAGCAGTCGCAGCAGAACCCGTGGCCAAGAAGGTAGTAAAGAAGGTAGTCAAGAAGTAAGTAATATAATCTAACCAATAATATGTTTTTTCATGTAAAAAAACACATTATTTCTTTTTCCGAGCATTCTACTAAAATAGATCTTTATTGATTGTCCTCGGGATACCGTGTCCAAACAGAATCATGTAAATCAATACGAATGCCGCAATCAATATACTTCGGTTTTCGGCAACCACTGATTTTTGCCCTAATACAAAAACCATAAACAAATACAAAACGAAACCGATAATCACGGAATGCAATAACATCATTCTGCCACTTTCCATGTTATATATATGATAGACATTTTATAAACGCAGTCGAATGCACAAATACACATTTTGCTTCACCGATACATCAAACGTGTTTTTTAAATCAATGTGGGTGATTCCCGGTTCCCCGCATTGAATCTGTTGTATTTCGTCCGTCAACGAGAGAGAGTCTGGCCGGAATCGGTAGATCCTCGTCCCCACTTCGACTTCCATCGACGGCCGGCCAAACAAATCCCCCACCTTATATTCCAAATACACATACAGATTGTTCCATGTATCCAGCTCCATGTTTTCCGGCAATACGGGAAAACATTTTACATGGAGTTCCGATCCCGACAAATCATAGACCAAGTCTTGATGCCACAGAGGAACCAAGACCGTCAACTCTTGGTATTTCAGCTTGTACACATTCTCGGCAAACAAATCGTCGAGAGATGGATTCAGCAAAATACATTCCACGGGGGGTTCGCGCAAAATGTCTTGTATACTCGACAACAACTCGACCGGAATATGAAAGACGTCTTGGTATTGTCGCAAGACATCGTATACCCGGGCGAGTACTTTTTTGTCAATGTTTTTCAAGTAAATGGAGAGATTGGAATGGCAGTGTTTCACTAGACGTTTTATTAGGAGGGAAAAGAGTGCGGCAGCGACGGATTTGGGTTCGTCATCCCAAAGAGTGGAGAGAAAGGATTTCAACACGGAATCGTAGGATACCGAATCTGTCGCTGCCGACGCTGATAGATGCGGTCCATCTTCCCGAATTCGCAGGAAATCGTAGGCCTCTTTTGTCTCTCGAAACTGTTCTGCCGCGTCCGCCGACGCATTTTTATCTGGATGATATTTCAATATTCGCATTCGATAATTCCGCTTGATGTCCTCGGGCGTCGCTGGGTCGCATAGCCCGAGGACTTGGAACGCAAGAGATCGGTTCATAGTCATGAATTTCGGTTAATATGTAAAAGAAAATACTCTCTAAATGGTAAATGGGGCGATAATTGTTGTTGTAATATTTTAAAAAGACGTATATTTTGGAGAGGATGCGAGAGACGTTCTCTTCTTTCAATCCCTTTTCGATAAAGTGTTGCAGAATATACCAGAGACAATCCGTGATATCCAGCCCGTACAGCAAAATGTCGTACAATTGGTCGCGGAATTCGGCGAAACGTACCTGTTCGTGGTTCTCCATCTCTCGAATCAAGTTATCACAAACAATGTTAAAGACGTCTTTCGGGAGTTCGTCCACTTCGGAAACGAGAGATACGTAATTCATCTCTTTCAAATTCAGAATGGAGTCGGGGGAAAGGTGTTTCCAAATGGGCTGGAACCCGCGTACGTAATTCTCCGCGTCGGGACGCTGGATGTGCACCATCTTGCAACACTGGGCAATGTTGTTGGGGATAAAACTGACATGATCCGTCAAGATGAAAAAGGCGAGTTTTATATGGAGTGTATTTGTGTGTTGCATGTAGCTGTAAAACATCTCCAACAATTCGCTGTGGATCCCGTGGAAATTCTTGCACAAGATGATGCCCTCTTTTCCCTGTTTCATGGAAACAATCTCCACGATTTGGAAAAAACATTCGTTCCAAAGGCGTTTCGATTCGCAACCTAGAAGCGAGAGATCGATTTCATAATGAATGTCGCTGATACGATAATGGTAGGCATGTTTTTCCGTTTGCGCCTGGATTTTCTTGTCGTATTTGAGCCGGCTGGGGGAATAGGGATCAATCATGCGCAAGGCTTGCGTGTATTTTCCCGACCCGGAGGGTCCGTACAAAATCACGTTTCCCAATTTCGAAACGGACGGAGGCATGTTTTCTCTCACTGGATCCAATTCCGGATGGAAATCTTTGGCCTTGGATGCCTTGATATATTCCTCGTAGTGTGTTTCATAATAACGCATGATGTGTATTGGAAAACATCATGGGTGCTTTATATTGATTTATTCGACCACTTTCATGTGGGTAAAATGCGCCATCTGGTTCGTCAAAAATACCAGGTAAGCAGATAGAGCGAGGAGGGTGGGGGGAACGAGCCATTTGATGATGAACTCGAATAGCAGGGCGAGGCGATAGGGGTGGATGATGGAGAGGGAAAAGAGGATAATCACGCAACAGACAAAAGGGATGTAATAGTTTTTTAATTCGACGTGTTCGGCACAAGGATGCTTGTCCTTGATTTGGTCAAAGTATTTGATCGAGAGACTGGCGTATACGAGGGCTGTGATGGAGATGCCCCATTTGGCTAAATCCGTGAAATTGTCCCAGCGGAACGCCAGATAGGCTTGGTCACTACCGGTCACATCTGACTCTAAACGAAACTTCTCTGTCACCTCTTTTGGAAACAGATCTTTTGGAAACAGATCTTTCGCATATGTTAGAAATTGTTGCATATTGATGTTATATAATAGAGAGACGTTATCTACTTTCGCGACAAGGACGCCAACAGGACGATTAGCCCCAACACGACCATCACCAACCCGAAAGCGAGATAGTATCTATACACGTCTTCGCTGATTCCAAACCTAAGAGAGAGCAAGGCAGTTATGCATGAGAATAACCAAGCGACTATACCCCATCCGGGAATGACAATCGGGTTCGATGTGTCGATATATCCCCACTCTAATAACACAGGGATCCCGTAGTTATCCATCAAGTATTTCACCACGAATAACCCCACTATACCAAACAACAGCCAATATGTATTGATGAAACTATGTCTAAACTTATCAAAGTTTGGATCGGATCCCGGCCCAGGATTACACCATTTCTGGTTCAACGGACTCGTAATCATCTTGTCGTACAAGGCGCTACCCACCCCTAACGCCAAAAACGGCAACACCACGCGCAAAAAGTGGGCAAATTGGTTTTTTAACAAATAGTTGAAGATCTCGTAACACGCATTGTAAATATCGTTACCTGGCATATAAACGGTCAAACTCGAGAGAAACAAAAAGGTGACGGCGGTAATAAAAATCACTTCGGCCTTGTTCAGATTGCCCCGATCCTCCGGCGACAAATGGATTTGGTCTAGATTGGCCGACAAAAAGGTATGGCGCAGTTTGAGCATGGTCAATAGCAACATGATGCTCGACGCCATGTTGAGCCCAATCGCGATAATTATGACAATGGCGCGGACAATGGTGTATGTCGGCAAAACGGCAAAGGAATCCATCAATTTCATCACGTCTTTTGCCAGAATCGCACTAAATACTAAGTTTGTCAACATGAAAATCCAGAGACCAATGATTTCCGACGCCGACGTCGAGGTGGAAATGCGCCCCTCTTTCCAATCCGTCGAGTCCAAAGGCGGAGGTTTCGCTTGAATCATGGAAAAGGCAACGATGAAGATCACGGCAAAGACCACCGTTCGCATATAGGGAAAACAAGATGCCATGATTCAGAAATGGAATGAATATGCGGAATATATATTTAGCGGTTAGATTCGGTTCGAATGGAAAGAGAATGGTTGGTGTGTATCCATTGAATCAAGGTCGCCGTATCCACTTGGTCCCATTTTTTCGTCATTTCCTTCAGGGGATAGAAGGCCGGTTTTTCCATCGCGGGTGTCTGATGAAACACATACGCTCCGTATTTTCCCTTGCGAATCGAGAGATGGGGAGTAAGTTCCTTCAAGACGGATTTGGATACCGGCGGCGGAGCCGCCGCTTGAAACAGGGGCGCAACGTCTTCCATGCGGATTTCTTTGATCCCTTTCCCCAGCGATTTCAGACTGACCGTTTTCTTGTTGCATTCGGCGTAGAGACCGTATTTCCCCGTTTTCAGTTCGACATTGTTCCCTTCAAGAACCCCTAAATGCGTGTTCCAGATCAATTCGTCGGCCGAGTATTCTCCCCGTTTCGCCTTCTCTAAATCAATCTCTCGTTCGGGGTCCACGGAAAAGTATTCCTTTTCCCCCGATTCGGTTCGATGACAAATCGACGCCCCGTAACTGCTAAAGACGAGCTCATAATGGGGGTCTTGCAATGCAAAGGTCTGTTTTTTCGCGTGTTTGAGAGGTTCCATCTGCCGAATGAGGTCTTGCAGACAATCTTGACATACTTTTGGTCCCATAATAGCGGATTCGTTTGGTGGCATGGCGGCGATCTGGTCGAGGGCTTGTTCGAGAGATTCCGTGTAGTCGTAGGCAAAGACGGAATCGAAATGCTCGAGCAAAAAGGCGAGGGCGAGAGACCCGATGGACTGCAACACCAATTTCCCCTTCTCTTGCCCAAATACTTTTTTGAAAGAACGGGTTTTTAGTGGACGAGATCCTCCCTCCAGGTACGGCTCTATACGGCGAGATCCTCCCTCCAAGTACGGCTCTATACATTCCACCTCTTTTCCCGCCACGTCCGTCTTTTTCACGTATCCCCGTTCCACAATGGTCGTCACAATCGAAGCAAAGGTCGATGGTCGTCCTATCCCTCGCTTCTCCAATTCATTGATCAACGATGCTTCCGTGTAATGCGAGAGACGGGATTCCAGAGCCAGTTCTGTGTCGATTTTCGTCCAAGGCACCGCTTTCTCCCGGTTCCAACTCTGGAAATAAAAGAGCGCCGTCTCTTGACTTGCGGCCGGTTCAGTTTCCGACAACTTTTTCCATCCTAGATGGAGGGGTGTTTCTACGACATATTCGTAGGTATGCGAATCCGGCGCAGAAACATGGACCGCCGTTTTCTGCGACGTGGCCGCGCTCATGCATGATTGGACTGTGTGTTTCCAAATCAAAGAGTAGAGTCTAGAGAGACTGGCATTTTCATGCTGCAAATGTTTTTGCGCCAAGTTAGTGACACGAATCGCTTCATGGGGTTGCGTGGCGTCTTTTTGCTCGAGAGACGAGAGATCGCCGATAAACGCCGCCCCGTAGGTTTTGTCGATCCATTGTTTCGCCGAATCGAGGAACACGGGCGAGTATTTCGCCGAATCGGTGCGCATGTAGGTGATGAGCCCAGACTGGTACAAGGTCTGGCAGAGTTCCATGGTCGTTTTGGGGGAAAGCCCGGATTGCTGCAAGAGCCTCGATGTGGTCAATGGTTTCGGCGCGGATTGGGTGGACGGTTTGGTGGCGTCGATGGACAAGGTATGCGAAAAATCGGCGGATTTTAGCAAGAAGTCTTGCACGGAGTCGAGCGTGGCGAAGGCGTGGTTTAACCGGAAGCGGATGGATTTCGGGAAGAAATGGCCGTGGACATGCCAGATCATGTTTTTGTCGTGGGATTTTAGCAAAACGTCATTGTCGTGGACGAGCCGCAAGGCAGGTGTTTGGCACCGGCCGGCAGACAAGGCCTTTTTCTTGGAAGAGGCGACGTTGCGCCATAGGAGGGGAGAGAGTTTGTAGCCGACAATCATGTCGAGGACTTGGCGCGCTTTGGCAGCGGCCACGAGAGAAAGGTTTAGGGTTCTTGGTTCCTTTACCGCTTTCTGAATGGCAGGTTTGGTGATTTCGTGAAACACAATACGGGGAGTAGTATTTACCGAGAGCCCGAATTCGTCGCAAATATGCCAGGCGATGGCCTCGCCTTCGCGGTCGTCATCGGTCGCTAACAAGATGTTTTTTGGGGAGTATTTGGCGATGATTTTCCGCATTTTGGCGACGTGGTCGGCCTTTTCTTCAATGAGGGTGTAGGTTGGATGGAAGGAGTGTTTGGTGTCGATATCGGAGAGACTTGCTATCTCTCGAAAATGACCTTTGGAAGAGATGCATTGGTAGTCGGGACCGAGATACTCTTCGATCTTGGCGCATTTGGAGGGGGATTCAACGATAAGGAGTTTGTTTTTCGACATGGTTTTACGTAGATATCGAGAGAAGTGTTTATTTGGGTTTATTATACAGCATTATTATATAATGATATCGACGCGAAGAAAACGTGCTCATAAAAAACGGAACACTAGAAACAAAAAAACAATAAAACGTGCGATACATCGTCAGTCTAAACGGAAAAATAAAGCACAGAGAAAGCGCATTACAAAAAAAAGAAGGGGGGGCGGCATTTTTGGCTCGTTAGCATCCGGTGTAGCAAGCCTAGCAACAGGCGCAAAACAAGCGGCAAAAGGTACAGCATATTATACATCCGTCTCAGCACAAGCACTTGCACGTTCAGCAACTACGGGTTCGGACCCGAGGGATGCATTCAGTTCCATCGCAAAAGGCGAGGACTATAACGTATACAAATTAGGTAAAATGAAAAACCAAAAATCCATTTGGTTTGGTAATAATTTTGAGAATGAAAAGGAGAAACTACAGTATAAATTGGTTCAGGATATAGTGAAAAAGACAAAGAGCATCCATTCCAAAAGTAGTTTGAACTCGATTATGATTATGTTGTGTAATTATTTACACGATAATTATGCGTTTGATAAAACTGAGGTCGAATATAAAATCAATGATTTAACTTCGGACGAGTTGGAAGCATTCATTGAACAAAATGATATGTATGAATCTACATTAAAGGACGACAAACACAAATTACTCAATATGATAAATGTACTAAAAAAGTTAATCAAACTAAGGGAAAAAATGGAAAACGAAGAGCTTTTGATTCAGAAGGCGATGGAAATACAAAAGGACATACGTGAAATTAAAAAAGAATATAACAGTAAGTTGAATGAAAATATTAAGAATGTAAATGTCTATGTTTCCTATGTGAACCCTGATATTAAGAACAATGATGTAAAAGCTACTGCTCTTGGAAATTTGACTATTGGGCCTTTAAATCAAACATATGATTCGACAAATATTGCAAACTTTTATAAGATTGGCAAGGAGATTCAAACAAAGATAGAGAGTATTACCCCCCCATTGAAAGCGTATCCGGATAACAAAGATTTTAATGCATTACAATCAGAATATAATGGTATACAAAAATTATCAGAGTTAGACGCCGAACTCTCGACGCGCCAATATACAATCGATCCTTTGATCCTTTCTATCATTTTGGAATTATTCAATAAGGATAATTTGGATACGGATACTATAATTAAACCCATTATCGATAAGGCAATTGATAAATATCTGAATGATAATGCGGAGGAACATCTACAAAAGAATACTTCCGATATAATTGATAAAACTATAAGTTTTGCTGAACCTACGAGAGTTCAACCTGAACCTACAAATATAAGTTTTGCTGAATCTATGAAATCTGAATCCATAGACAAAAAATGGCTGATCGACTCAATACAAACTCTCTCTGAAAAGGTAAACGATACCATAAAAACAATAAACACTGAAGATACTAGTCTGTTTTACCACTTATTATACGAAAATTTCAAACTAATAAAGAACAAAGACATGACCGAGGAGAACAAACATTTGTTTCATCGCGTATCTGCCATAAAAAAAATACTTGGTATAAAACCCAAATTGTACAAAAAAGAGTTGTTATCGATACATACGAAAATTGCCAAGATCGTGAATCAGTACAATCATTTTTTCAATGAAGTGTTTGTGATTGATTCAAAAGTTCAGGGTGATTCACCCGGCAAGGTGTTTAAAACCCTACCCAGTCGTGTGACAGAACCCTCAGAACAACAACAAGCCGAAGATATTAAGTTAGAAATATACACGTCAATGATTGATAATGTAAAGTTTGTAGACATACCAAAGGATGCAATTAAAGCTGGCGCAAATAACGTAAACCTAGACACCAAACCACAATTGGAACCCGAAGCCGAAGACAAAGCCGGAGCCAAAGACAAAGACAAAGACAAAGACAAAGACAAAGACACAGACAAAGCCGGATCCGAAATATCCGATTCACCCAAAGTTATTCCAGAGACGCCCAAAAACACCAAAATGGAACAATTACTTGACTTTGAATATTATAAAAAGATGATAGTTGAAGGCATATCATTTGAGACGTTTCTTACATTGCACAATGATCCAAAACACAAGTTTACCACCCCGGATCCAAAAAAGAGTTTAATGATGAAATTTAACACCAATTTTGACAACACCAGTAGAATTCAACATCCCTACGGAATGGGATTGCACATTGAAAGCAGTATATTCAGCGAAATCACCGAAATACAAAAATACGCGTTTTATTTTTCCGTTTTATTAAAGAGAATCCATGATTTGTATAGCGATGTAGATATCGAAACTTCGTATGAAAATTACATTATCGACAAAGGCAATCAATATACGGGTTGGTCTAAAATGATGCAAACCACTTCTGCCATCTCCAGAGGAGTTAAAAGTACCTTTGGGTTTGGGAATAGTGAACCTCCAAAGGACGTGGGTAGAAAAATTGGCGGCAAGACCAAAAAACACAATAAACGCAGTCGAAAACCCAGAATGCGACGACAAACGAGACGTCTCTATACACGCAAACGCGGAGGGTCGAATCTAAATTGGGGCATAGTGGATACGATCAGCGCAGTTGGACGAGCACTTGGCGATAAAAAACTCCCCTTTGACAACGAACAAAAAACCAAATACGAGTTTCTGATGTATTTCGATAAAATACATGATTTATACATTAATAACGTGTTTCGGTATGACGTCGAATTAACTGGTCCAGATACCACACTAAGTCCCGAAGCGAATAAATATATTGACATCTTGAAAGAACAAGAGTTAAATGGAATTTACGACGAAAAAGAAGAATTAAGGGGAATGCGTAAGTTCTACAGGGACGCAGTTGACCGAACCACGTTATGGGCCAATCGGTTTGACGAAGCTAACACACAAGGTAACCGACTTTATAATTTCGGGATAAAGCTGATTCATGGTCAAATGCATGTTTCTAAAAATGCAGGTAAATTCGCCACCACTATCAAAAATATGACGAAACAGTCTGCTAGTTTTGTCTATCGAAATGGCATAACCGGTGGTCTTGTCACGTTATTGCAAACGGTTGCAAATGTAGCAAACGTTATAATGGTGGTATATCCTCTATCCGCTCCACTTATGGGTGGAATCATTCTTGCAGCAGGCGTATTTCGGGGTTCGCTATTGGTGATTGCATCTCCATTCCTTGCTCCGCCGGTAGTATTACTACAACAAAAATCGGATATCATGAATGTAGTAAAGAATTCATTGCGCCGAGATAGCAATGGAAATATTGTGAATGGAAATTTTTATGAAAAGTTTGTGAATGACAATTACAATTTTTTGGCCGGATTGAAATGTGGACAAAATGTGAAGAATAATATTGTATATAACGTGTCAATTCAACTAAAATACGAAACGGCAGGAAAGGATATTATTAATAAAAAGATAACTGATTTATTCTCTAATCTTCTGGGAAATGTGACGGACAAGCAAACTCCCATTAATAAAACCATTATTCAACCGACTCAGGATGCACCAACCCCAAAAGAACCCCAGGCTGATGGGGCGATTAAGGTTCCGGATGCCCCAAAAGAAAAGAGTGTTGATGATGTCATTAATATGACAGTTCGAACGTTGATTGAGAATAAAATTATACCGGAGGAATATGGTAATGATAATATAACTGGAAAAGAAATTGCAAGATATTATATTGATGAAATGACCAATGAATACAATACGAATTTTTACAATATGATTAGTGTAATGGGAGAAACGGATGTGATGAATGAGTATTTACAGAACAAGGATAAACGTAACCGAAAATATGTCAAAAATGAAATTTATAAATTGCAGTTACTGTTGAAGATGGAATGTTTAAGAATATACAAGGAATTCAACAAAGTTGATATATCAGTTTTATATAATTTTTATAATACGGAATACAAAAATAAACGTATGGAAGAGAGTATGGTATACGGATCAAAGAAATATATGGAAAAACATGTGGAGAAAGACATTATCGGAGTTTTCGCTAACTATTGGGGTAAACAAATACAAATACAAATTAATAAAGTAACCAGACGATTCGATAGTTTCTATTTTAATGTTTCCAGAAATGTATACGTGAACGATATTTTAATTTCCAAATTAAACTCGAAATTCCAAGATATTGAGAAAATTCTTGGCATTACAATCAAACCAACTTTCATAGAACCCAAGGAACCTGTCATAGAACCTGTCCAGGAATCCAGCATTTTTAAATTTGATAAGAAGTATATTCTAGAGTTTATAGATAAGGCGAATGACCTATGTCATACGATGACAGGTAACCATTTTACTCTGTCAAAAGAAAAGTCAGATCTATGTGACGCAATTAAACAATTAAAGTATGAAATTGAGAAGCAATTTGATATTGCATTATCGTATTATGACAACAAATCTAGCAATACATATGTTGATGACCCAATGTTGAAACCGTTTTTACCTATCATGTATAATATTGCAATGCGAGGTTACCTTCATTATAAAATGACACCTCCTTCTGTATATCTTCCCACAGATTCCGAGTATTTATATGACTCTATATATGACTCTACGTTATCTGCAAAATATATTCGATGGTTTATTACGCAGTATAATAAGATCAAATCGCCGATAAATAATAAAGACAAATTAACGAACGAAGCGTTCAATTACATAAGAACAAAGTATATTAGTAATAGCTTAAGAAAACAACGATTGACCATTACCGAAACAGATATACCCGCAAAGATAGACGAGTTTAATAATAGTAAACTACAATTGTGTAACTTTGTGAACGAGACAAATTGTATGAAAGAGGGTATTGATCCGGAGAATGTTGAATTGTATATCAAGGAACGCGATATTGTTCAAATTTTCGAACTATGGTTAGTTAAAAATTATTCGAAATATACTCCGACCAATAAAATTTAACCTCACTACCTACATATATAAACAGACCCCCGTATATATATGTAATGAAATCATCAACATGTCGACCATGAAAATTCTCATTGAATCCCGTAAGTACGATGCCTGGTATTTCGCGAATCCAGATACCTACGAGCGTGTCGATTCCCCTGTCGCCAATTGGAACCCCGCCGAAAAGAAACTCTTCACCAAAGACACCATTCACCCCAACGGCGATCTCGTCTATTCCCCCACCCGCCAACTTCTGATCCCGGGCGTTCTCCTCCTCGAAGGCAGCAAAACCTACGGCAGAACTGCCAACCAAAAACGTCTTCTCTATCAGTGCGTACCCAATGACCGCTTTCTCCCCGTCTTCTTAGTCCCTTACGAGCAAAAACTCGGGTTCTCCAAAGACATCAAGAACCGCTACGTCGTGTTCCAGTTTGATCAATGGACCGAGAAACACCCCCACGGCATCTTGCGCGAAAACCTCGGCACCGTCGACCAACTCGACGCCTTCTACGAATACCAAATCTATTGCCGGTCTCTCCACGAAAGCATCGCAGATTTCAACAAAACCACGAAAGCCGCGCTTTCCACCAAACCCTTGTCTGATTATACAACCCAAATACGGCAGAATGCCGACTACCAGATCCAAGCGGACCCTTCGCCACATATCTTCACCATTGATCCGAAAGGTTCGTCCGATTTTGACGACGCCTTTTCCGTCGAATCCTTGACCCCCACCCGAACCCGCATCCATATTTATATCGCCAATGTCTATGTCTGGCTCGATACCATGGGGCTCTGGCGTTCTTTCTCGAAACGCGTATCCACCATCTATTTGCCCGATTTCCGACGTCCCATGCTCCCCACCATTTTGGCCGATTCTCTCTGCAGTTTGGATAAGGGCGAACCCCGATTCGCGTTCCGCCTTTCTCTCGACATGGAGAACGGGGTTCCTCATATGGACACGATCCAGTTCGCAAACGTCGAGATCCAGGTTCATCAAAACTACGTCTATGAATCCCCCGACCTCCTCCGGAATCCGTGTTACCAGCGCCTTCTCTCCATCACGCAACGGCTGGACCCCGCGGTCGAGGATAGCCACGACGCCGTTTCTTTCTGGATGATTTTCATGAACCAAACATGCGGACAATACTTGGCAAAAAAGGGGAAGGGTGTTTTCCGCCAAGCCGCGCTGACCAATACGGAGTCGTATGAACAAACGGTCAGAGAGATTCCCGACGGATTGGACAAAAATACACAACGTCTTATTTCGAACTGGAACCATACTACGGGCAATTACGTGTTGTGTCCCGACGCCAAACACGCTATTCTAAAAACGGAGTCTTATGCGCATATCACGAGTCCCATACGCCGGCTGGTCGATCTCTTGAACCAAATCACGTTTTCCCAAGAATACGGGGTCGTGACCCGGCTCTCGCGAGACGCGCAGGAATTCGTCGATCGATGGCGAAACGATCTCGATTATATCAACACGACGATGCGGTCGATACGCAAGGTCGAGATTGACTGCGACGTGCTCAAACAATGTTATGCGCATCCAGAATGGATGCAGCATCTCCATCAAGGTGTGGTCTTTGACCAAGTGATCAAACCCGACGGGACCTTTTCGTACATGGTTTATCTGGAAGAACTCAAGATTCTCTCGCGTATTAGTACCATACACCATTTGGCAAACTACTCCAAACACCCTTTCCGTCTATTTTTGTTTGAGGACGAGAACAAGATCAAGAACAAGATCCGTCTGGAACTCGTTCTTGATCTTGAAAATAAATGAAATATACATAAATACGTGGATAGTAATGGCGTATACAATCATGGCGTGGATCATTGCGGCTTTTTGTTATTCGGCCTTTTTTTATTCTATCTTCGTTCGGTCCAATTCCTACGAACCCCAGTTTGAGGAATGGGCGAGCCAATTCCGCGTGTCCTTCCAGGACAAGGAACACCGCCAATCCGTGTTGGCCAAGTGGATCGATAACCATGTGTTTATCGAGCGCATCAATGGGCTCAACTTGTCGTATTCTCTCGGCCACAACCAGTTTTCCGGCATGGACACGGCCGATTTTTCGCAATGGGTTCAGAGGTATCTTTATCCCGCAGCCACCATTCGTGTTCGACCCGCAAAAACGGCCACTCCTTTGGTCATTCCTTCGGAAATTGACTGGACACAAAAGGGTGCCGTGAACGCGGTTCAAGACCAGGGACAATGCGGGTCTTGCTGGAGTTTCTCCGCCATTGGTGCATTGGAGGGCGCCTTTTCCATCCAAACTGGCCAGCTACAAAAGTTCTCTGAGCAACAATTGGTCGATTGCGACAACCTGAAGAATGGGGGGAAAGACCATGGTTGCAATGGGGGTCTGATGGACAATGCCTTCACCTGGATCATGAAGAACGATGGGGTCTGTTTGTTGGCCGATTATCCCTATGTTTCCGGGAAAACCCTGACCTCGGGGGCGTGCGAGACCAAGTGTATAGAAGTGGCTGGCTCGGACATTCGCACCTTTGTGGATGTGGAACCCAGTTCGGACGCCAGTTTTGTGGAGGCCTTGTCGCAGCGGCCTTTGGCGGTGGCCATCGAGGCAGACCAGCGCGAATTCCAGCTGTACAAGTCGGGCGTTTTCACGGGGAAATGCGGCACCAATTTGGACCACGGGGTTCTCGCAGTAGGGTATTCCCCCGACTATTATAAAGTGAAGAACAGTTGGTCGACTTCGTGGGGAGAGAATGGGTATATACGTCTAGCGAGGGGCGATGCGTACAATGGGAAAGACGGGCAGTGCGGGATCTTGCTCGAAGCAAGCTACCCGATCGTGTAAAAATTCCGTATAAATCAATAATATGGATTGATACGGACAGTTGGTATATTTGGATCGCGTGATAGGTATATAAGATGTTTAACGTATAGACATTTTTCTCATTATATCATCCCGAATAAGGAGCAAACGAATCTCGAATATTGGGTAATTTTATATTTTTTTCAACCGCAATGCTATTTAATTTGTCGCAAATTTCGAAATATTTATTCCATATGTCTATAATTTTTTTTCTTGTTTGGTCGGGAAATTTTTTTCTAATTAGAACGTATTCATATAAATACCAACGTTTTGCAAAATGTGCATCGTACGCATTTATGTGATCTTTGTTATATGGCGTATCTTCGAATACACGCGATATAGAAAAATTAGGTTGTATACTAATATTCATTATATCGTCTAGTTTGTGCATATACACATGAGTTGTATTGTCAAACATTTTTACATATAACATATCACACAACGACCAAATGTCCGCTTTTTTGAATTTATTCAATATCGATCCATTGTCAATTTCTTTATTTTTCATATCTAGAATATGTGAAGGATAAAACTGCGATGTTTCATTCTGTCTATACGAATACCATCTAATATCTACGTAACCAAAACTATATGTAAAATCCGTGCATTCGAATGTTACCACATCTTCTGTAGATGGGATCTTTGTGTTTTTGCAATGATTACATGCACCTTCAAAATCAATTATAACTATATTACAATTATCTGGATGGTATAAAATATTTTCAGGTTTTATATCAAGATGCACCACGTCAATTGAATGTATTTCAAGAATGGCTTTATAAATATTTTCGAATATTTTTAAAAATTTGGTTATTTGATCCTTGGGTAACTTAACTAAATCTTCTATTGTTTGTATATTCAATGCCGGCATTTTTGAAAGAGGATCAAACTCGGTTTTATAATCCGTTAAAATATAATGCATATTTCCCACACTAGTTGATCCTCGATAACATAATAATGAGGATCTGCATACATTTCCTTTTTTTAAATATTTCAATATTGAGATTTCTTTGTTCACGCGTTTTATGTTTTGTTCTATTACCGTTTTTTTCATGTTTTCACGTGTGGTTTGGTCGGTTATTCTAGAAATATCTTCGATTTTACTGATATCAATCCGTTTTAATGCAAATAATTCGGTGGGGCGCGTTTTAAAATAGCATAAATTCACCAAACCAAATGCGCCAGTTCCAAGTAAATCTGTAATCTCGATATCTTCCAAATTGAATTTATCATATTCTTTCGTGCCGGATTCCATTTGTATAGCCTGGACAAGTGCGTTTTTGGCAGCTTGGGATAATAGATTCAATAAAAACGTTTGCAATTCTGTAGATTCATTCATCTTATATAATAGTGCGCATTTCATATAAATAGCTAAATACGATCGTGTAAAAATTGATTCCATAGTCCATATATGAAATCAATCCTCCCAACAACCGTCATGTCGCTAGAATCCCGAATCCAATCTCTCCCTCAAGTTCTCCAAGACGCAATTGCCGAATACAATGTCGATCACCGATCCAAGATGAAACGAGTCGTGCAAGAATTGATGAAACGAGAGAAGACGCCAGAATGCGTGTCTTGCGGAAACTGGGTCGATCCCCTAAATAAATACGTCTATTATATCGCAGGCAATCAAGTGGTATGCTGCAGCAATTGGTGTAAATCGAACATCAAATACAAAATCTCGTCTCATACTATATGAACGTCCGCGATCTTCCACTCAAATAATGAGCGGAGATCACAAAATCGGTATTTTGGATAATCGCCGTTCAGTATAACTACCCCTATGTCGTCCGTCGATATATCGCGTCTTTATACCCACAATCTCAATATAAAAATTGTAGATTTAAACGACAATCCGCTTGATCTCCCGCATATTTTGCACGAGGTCAAACGCCGGCTTCACCGGAAAAAATACACGCATACCTTGGATATTCATGGCCATCCTCTCGACTGCTCCATCACTTGGAAATGGCGGGAACTGACCACGCGAAGCGCTCTTTTTATTGGCGACTTTTTCGCTTCGCCCATTTACCGGCATGATAGCATTGTCTATTCCCATACACGGCTTACTCTCCAACAAATAGAGCGAGAGATAAAACAGTGTGTTTCTGAATTTCTCTCGAGGGACCATTGGACGATTGCCTTTTTTGTCACCAAACTCATTCAGAATGAACACATTCCCTTGTCGGTGCCTTGATCCTGGATGCCTTTTCACGGTCGGCATCCAAGATGCCTTTTCACGGTCGGCATCCAAGATGCCTTTTCACGGTCGGCATCCAGGATGCCTTTTCACGGTCGGCATCCAGGATGCCTTTTCACGGTCGGCATCCAGGATGCCTTTTCACGGTCGGCATCCAGGATGCCTTTTCACGGTCGGCATCCAGGATGCCTTACCAAAAATTGAACCCCTATAGTAAGAGACTTCCCTCCTCTCAACAACACCCCCCACACAAACCATGAAAACGGAAATAATCCAATACGCCGGCCAAGAGATTGTCTATCAAATCGGCCAAAATGCCGCGGACAATTTCGCCGTTCTCGACGAATCCACGAACCCAGAAGACGTCTGGTTCCACGCCGGAGGCGACACCTCCTCTTGCCATGTTCTCTTGCATTTTCACGACATGTTCTTGGACAAAAGGGAACGCCGGCAATGGCTAAAACGCGGAGCACTCCTTTGCAAACAACATACCGCCAAATTACGCGCCTCGAAACAGGTGGAAATTATATACACTTCCATGAAACACGTGAAAAAAGGTGCCCATTTAGGACAAGTTTTTATCACAAATTCCAAGAGTATTACGGTCTAACATACTTTACCTGCATCGCGATCTTCGGCGGCGAATCCTTCTAGTTCAAATCTCTCGCTTTCGAGATCTTCCATCATTTCGTCAAACCCGTCATTCAAGTCCGAGATGTATTGTCGCGTGTATTTGGGGTCGGTGCGACTGTATCGGCATAGCAACAGAGAAATGGCGTCTTTCAAATCGTATCCCAGACGAGAGAAGGACTCGACCACTTTTTCTATTTCGATTTGTGTTTCTTCCGGATCATTCACTTCGAAATTCGAATCAATGGTAGAATCTTCGTCTTCGTCGTCTTCTTCTGGCTCTTCTTGATCCTTGTTTTCGACCAATGGCGCTCGACAACAAGGGCATGTTCCATTTTGCTGCAAGGCTTGAATCATGCAGTTAAAACAGAACGAATGGCCACACGGGGTGGTACACGAGTTCACGGGTTGAATCGTTTCGTAGCAAATAGGGCATTCCATGGTGAATATAGGATACAAGGTACAAGGTATTGAAAGAAGGGTGTCTCTCGACAATGAGCATTTCAATTTTTCTTATCGCACTAATACAAATGGATGCGGTGTACGAATTTTTTCTGGGGACGGCTGCGCAGGTGGTGGGTATTGAAGTCGAAGCTGCTGTGGCAAGAACATTACATATCCAAGTTACAAAACTCGATTTTATGAATGCGTTTATCGCTTACACTCCGAAAATATATACCGAAAAACTTTCCCCGAAAACGGAAGAAGAGCCGAGTTCCATTTTCTCGTGGGCATTTAGCCAGACTCTGGAAAAAGTCACGGAAAACGATCTGGCGGAAAGTGTGTTTCAAGCCTTGCATGAGGTAAACATTGTGGTATGGGGAGGCTGGACAACTCGCGTCTACGAAATATATTCGGAAAACATTAGCGAGTCAAATGTGAGAACATTATTGACAAAAATCCCCGAAAATATACAGGAAAGATACACGATAGATGCGAGTAATTTACTGAAATTTTTAGAAGAAAAATACAAACCCAAA
>Ga0164294_10001545_pt1 | contig 21346 bp, 19 predicted proteins | sample GEODES005metaG_FD_111479 | JGI IMG/M metagenome (GOLD analysis project Ga0164294, IMG submission 111479) | Oligotrophic lake water microbial communities from Sparkling Lake, Wisconsin, USA - GEODES005 metaG | ecosystem: Environmental > Aquatic > Freshwater > Lake | place: USA: Sparkling Lake...
GAAGCTGCCATCGCCGCGCCAAACCAATGGCATTGGCGGCCCTATCAATTGGCCACCGATACAGCGTTCTCATTGCGTCTAAAGCTGTTCCGGAGCGGCACGCCGGTACCAGTGGCGGACATGCTGCCGCTGTTCGAATCCCTCGGACTAAAACTGCTTAGCGAACGCCCTTATGGCCTACGCCGACTGGACATCCCGTGCTTTGTGCAGGACTTCGAACTGCAACCACGGCAGCGTGGCACACTCTCGCTCGACACCGACGCCCCCCGTCTGCTCGCCGCGTTGACGGCGATGGCGGAAGGCCGCGCAGAGACGGACGGCTTCAACCGCTTGATATTGCGTGCCGGCCTGCACTGGCGCGAAGTCGTGGTGCTGCGTGCCTATGCGAAATGGCTCCTGCAGACCGGCCTCCCCTTCTCGCAGACCTACATGGAGCAGATCCTCGAAGAACACGCTCCGCTGGTGAATGCATTGATAGCGCTGTTCAAAGCGCTGTTCGACCCCGCGTTGCCGCCAACGGTCCGCAACCACGACGCAGCCACGGCACGGGCAACCATCGATGCTTATCTAGTAGCCATTACCCGCTTGGACGAAGACCGCATTCTGCGCGGTTTCCGCGATGCCGTGCTCCACACGCTGCGTACCAACTACCACCAAACTACCGACGACATGCAACCCAAGGCGTGGCTCTCGTTCAAGCTTGATGCAGCCAATCTGCCAGACCTGCCATTGCCAAAGCCGCAGTTCGAAATCTTCGTCTATTCACCGCGCATGGAAGGTGTTCACCTGCGCAAGGGTCTGGTGGCGCGTGGTGGTCTGCGCTGGTCGGACCGCCGCGAAGATTTCCGCACGGAAGTCCTCGGCCTGATGAAGGCGCAGCATGTGAAAAACACGGTCATCGTGCCGGTAGGTGCCAAGGGTGGCTTCTATTGCAAGCAGTTACCCATTGACCGCGAGGGTATGCAGCGCGAAGGCATCGCTTGCTACCAAACATTCATCCGTGGGTTGCTGGACCTGACCGACAACCGCGTGCAAGGCAAGGTAGTGCCTCCACCGCAAGTCGTTCGCCGCGATGGCGACGACTCCTACCTCGTGGTAGCTGCTGACAAGGGCACTGCTACGTTCTCCGACATCGCCAATGCCATCTCGCTGGAATATGGACACTGGCTAGGCGACGCCTTTGCCTCCGGTGGCAGCGTCGGCTATGACCACAAGAAAATGGCGATTACCGCGCGCGGTGCTTGGGAAAGTGTCAAGCGCCATTTCCGCGAACTGGGGCATGACACCCAGACGAGGTCGTTCACCTGCGCAGGTATCGGCGACATGGCCGGTGACGTTTTCGGCAATGGCATGCTGCAGTCGCCACAAATACGCTTGGTAGCCGCGTTCAACCATCAGCACATTTTCCTCGACCCACTTGCCGATGCCGCGCGTGGCTATCGTGAACGTACGCGTCTGTTCGCATTACCACGCTCCAGTTGGGACGACTATGACCGCAAAGCACTCGGCGCCGGCGGTGGCATCCATCTGCGCAGTGCCAAGGCGTTGGCACTCTCCCTGCAAGCCCAGACACTGCTCGGCTTGCCAGCGAGCGCGGCCCCCAACGAGGTCATTCGGGCCATCCTGCGGCTCCCGGTAGACCTGTTGTGGAACGGCGGCATCGGCACCTACGTCAAGGCTGCGAGCGAGAGTCATCTTGAGGTGGGTGACCGTAGCAACGATGCCGTCCGTGTGGATGGGCACGAATTGCACGCGCGCGTCGTGGGCGAAGGTGGCAACCTGGGCATGACCCAACTCGGCCGCGTGGAATATGCACTGCACGGCGGGCGTCTGAACACCGACTTCATCGACAACTCCGCCGGCGTGAACTGCAGCGACGTGGAAGTGAATACGAAGGTACTGCTCGGCATGGCGATCGAGCGCAAGCAACTTCGCAGCGGCAACCGCAATGCGTTACTCGCCCGAATGACTGATGAGGTCGCCGTCCTCGTCCTACGCAACAACAGCCTGCAAGGACAGGCACTGACCTTGTTGGCGGCGGAATCCCATTCGCGCGGCACCGAGCAGGCGGAGTTCCTCCGCGCGCTGGAACGCAGTGGCGATCTCGACCGCCGTATTGAGTTCTTGCCTAGCGACGAAGCACTGCAGGCACGCCTGCGCGGCGGCCAAGGCCTGACGCGGCCGGAACTGTCCGTGGTGCTGTCGTATGCCAAGATCTGGCTTAACCAGCAACTGCTAGCTGCCGACATCCCGGAAGACCCGTGGCTGGCCGGCGAGCTGGACCGCTACTTCCCGCGGCCCCTGCGCGGTCGCTTTGGTGAACTGGCCAAGGAACACCCACTGCGACGCGAAATCATCGCCACAGCCGTGACCAACCTGCTGGTCAATCGTTCCGGCCCCACGTTCGCAATGCGTCTGGCCGCTGAAACTGCTGCCACCGTCCCAGAGGTAGCACGCGCCTGGGCCATCGCCCACGAAGCACTGGAATTGGCGAAGGTATGGCCCGCCATCGAGGCGCTGGACGGACGGGTTCCCACGGCCGTGCAGACGGACCTGCTGCTGGCGGTCACACGACAACTGCGCCATGCCACGCACTGGGTCATCACGCAGCGCCGGCACCACCGTGGCATCGCAGAAGCGATAGCGGCGCTACAACCGGGTCTGAACGCCTTCTGGCAGGCCGCGCCCAATGCCCTGCCTCGGGCCATGGCAGAGCGCCAGACAGCGCGTATAGCGCGTTATGCGACCGCTGGCGTGCCAACGCCGCTGGCGACCCGCGTCGCGCTACTGGAATTGACCTTACCCGCTCTCCAGGTAGCAACCTTGGCCAGCGGTACCACTACCGCAGCCACGACCCTCTACCTCCAACTGGGCAGCAGTATCGGACTGGGTTGGCTGCAGGACCAAGTAGAAGCCTTGCAAGTGGTCGGGCGCTGGCCCGCACTGGCGCGCAGCAGCTTGCGCGACGAACTCTATGCCTTCCAATCGGCCTTCACGGCGGCAGCTCTCGCGCTTCCCGGCAAGACGGCCGAGCAACGCCTCAGCGCTTGGCAAGCCCGGCATGCGACGGGCCTGGCCGGATTGCAGCGAACCCTAACGGAGATGCAGACGGTCGGCGCCGCGGATTTCGCCACCCTCAGCGTCGCCCTGCAGGCGGTTCGCCGCGTGGTATAAAACGCGGTCAAGAATTCCAGCAGGAGAAGCGGCGTTGAGCGGAAAATTGGTTTTAGCCCGACATGGGCAGAGCACCTGGAATCTGGAAAACCTGTTCACGGGTTGGACGGACGTCGACCTCACCGAACAAGGCCGCGCCGAGGCTCGCGAAGCGGGCCGCTTGCTGCAAGCGGCCGGCATCACCTTCGATGTGGCTTACACCTCAGTACTGAAACGCGCCATCCGTACCCTGTGGGGCGTGCTGGACGAGATGGACCTGATGTGGATTCCGGTCATTCGCGCTTGGGAACTGAACGAGCGCCATTACGGCGCGCTGCAGGGTCTGAACAAAGCGCAGACCGTCGAACAGCATGGCGAGGCGCAAGTGAAGATTTGGCGGCGCAGCTATGACATCCCGCCACCGCCACTGGCCACCAGCGACGAACGCCACCCGATTCATGACCGTCGCTACGCAGGCGTAGCGCCCGCGTTGCTACCGGCCACCGAATCGCTGCAGGACACCCTGGCGCGCGTAGAGCCCTACTTCCAAGCGCATATCGCCCCGGAGTTACGCGCTGGACGCAACGTGCTGGTAGTGGCGCACGGCAACAGCCTGCGGGCGCTAGTGAAGATGCTCGATGGCATGACCGACGAAGCAATCATCGAGTTCAACATCCCCACGGCTGTGCCGTTGGTGTACGACCTTGATGAACACCTGAAGCCGCGCAGCCGCGCGTTCCTCGGCGACCCGGCGAAGATCGCCGCCGCGGCAGCCGCCGTAGCGGCGCAAGCGAGCGCCAAAAAGTAGCGGCGCAAGCGAGCGCCAAAAAGTAGCGGCGGCAGCAAGCTGCTTCCGGCAAGGTTTTGCTTGCAGGAGCGAGCTTGCTCGCGACACTTGGCGCTTAACGCGGGTAAGAAGGCTTGCGCTTCTCAAGGAAGGCCGTGATGCCTTCCTTGCCTTCCGCCGAGCCACCGCGCGTGGCGATGGTCTGGCTTTCCAGCGCTAGCTGGGTCTCGAAACCGCCCGCCGAGGCCAGCAATAGGCGCTTGGTGGCACCGAAGGCCTGCGTCGGACCCGCCGCCAAACGCGCCGCCCACTTACCCACTGTGGCCAGCAGTTCCTCATCGGCCACCACTTGGTTCACCAAGCCCCACTGCAGACACTCGTCGGCGCTGAGGGTACGGTTGGTCAGCAGCAGTTCCATGGCGCGCTTATGCCCCACCGCCCGTGGCAGCAGGAAAGAAGTAGCGCCATCGGGCGTCAGGCCCACGCCCGTATAGGCCAGCGACACCTTGGCCGACTGCGCCGCAATAGCAAGGTCCGCGGCGAGTACGAGGCCCACGCCGGCACCGGCCGCCGTACCGTTCACGGCAGCGATGAGCGGCGCGTCCATGCGCGCCAGCGCGCTTATGCCTGCATGCAGGTTCGAGGTCAGTTCACGCAGGTAGTGCTCCACGTTGTCGCTGCCGGCCATCATGCCGCGCAGGTCCCCACCGAAGCAGAAGGCCTTGCCAGCGCCGGTCAGAACGACCGCACGGATGGCAGGGTCGGTAGCCACTTGGACGGCGGCAGCGTGAAAATCACGGCCGAAAGCCTGGTCCATGGTGTTGGCGACATCGGGGCGGTTCAGCGTCAGGGTGGCGACGGCATCCGCCACCGTGAGGGTCACGGTGCTCATTGTGAAAACTCCAGGGGGTTACTTGCCAAGCAGTTGGTGGAACTGCTTCTCGAGATAGGCCATCAGGCGATGGTCGCGCTCGCTTTCCTTGTGGGTGAGGTAAGCAATGGCCATGCCTTCCATGAGGTAACGGCACAAGTCTAGCGCCACATTGAACGCCTCTTCGCGTCCTTCCCACTCGGGGAACAATTCGCGCGCGGTGTGCGACCAGGCTTCGTCAAAGGACTCCTGGGCCGGACGCAGAATTTCAGCGAGTTCCGGCTCGGTGCGCGAGGCGACACTGAGTTCGAAGAACGCCACGAACATCGGGTGCCGCACATGCGCCCACATAGCCTCCACGCCCTGCCGGACATGGTCGCCGTGTTCGGGCAAACCACGCGACATGGCTTTGCGGAAGGCCCGCAGCCGCTTGGCGTGGAGGTAGTCCACCGCAGCGCGCACGATGTCGAGCTTGGACGGGAAGTGATGCAGCATGGCCCCGCGCGACAAGCCAGCTTTGTCCGCGATGGCCGTGGTGGTGGTCTGCGCGTAGCCCAGTTCCACGAAGCACTTGATGGCCGCCTCGATGATGAGGTTGCGGGTGGCAGCGCTCTTCTGGGCTTGCCAGCCGACCGGGTCGGCGACGGAAGCGACGGGCACTGCGGAAAGCGGAAACTTGCTAGCCATGGTTGGAAAGCAGAATGCGGCGGCTGTCGAAAAAAGTCAAAGATGATTGAAACAAGCAGCGCTGGCTGCTAGCGTCCCTGCCGGGTGGCCGTTTCAGCCACCCCCGACCAACCAATCCAGTACCGTTAAAGCGAGGGGGCGATATGGGCCGTTTGACAGGCAAAGTAGCAATCGTGACAGGGGCGGCTTCCGGGCTCGGCAAAGCCGACTGCGAGGCCTTGGTGCGCGAAGGCGCCCACGTCATGGTCACGGACATCAATGAGGCAGGTGCCGCAACCGTGGCTGCCGCCCTGAACGCCGCCCGCGCAGGCTCGGCGGCTTCCATGAAGCACGATGTGCGTGATGAGGCGCAGTGGGCCACCGTTGTCGCCACCACCGTGCAAACTTTCGGCAAGTTGAACGTGCTGGTGAACAACGCCGGCGTGGTGGTGGTGGCCACTCCGGAAACCACCACCCTCGAGCAGTTCCGCTTCGCCAACGGCGTGATGAGCGAGGGCGTGTTCCTGGGGTGCAAGACGGCTATTCCGGCCATGCGGGAATCCGGCGGCGGCTCCATCATCAACATGTCGTCGGTGGCTTCTTACCTTGGCTACCCGGTGTTCTTCGCTTACAGCGCCGCCAAGGGCGCCGTTGCCGGCATGACGAAGTCGATTGCCATTCACTGCCAGATGAACAAGATGAACATCCGCTGCAACAGCGTACACCCGGGTGCCATCGACACCGCGATGGTGGCGAGCGCCAACGAGCAACTCGGGCTGACGAAGGAGGCCTTCACCGAATCGCCGTGGGGCCTCGGCGTGCCGGAGGACGTGGCGAACTTGGTGGTGTTCTTGGCTTCGGATGAATCGCGGTTCATCAACGGCACGGAACAGTTGATCGACAACGCCCTGACCATTCAGTAAGCGCTGTCGGGTGGCAACTGGCTCCCACCAGAACTTGGCTGGTGGGAGGCAGTTTTGCGGCTAGCGCGGGCTTACTCGTCCGGCGCGATGGTGACGCGGATGCCAGCCAGGCTGGCGTCGAACTGCACTTGGCAAGACAGGCGCGAAGTCGGCTTGTAGCCGGTCAGCTCCACCAGCAGTTCCTTCTCGTCGCCCTGAATGGGCGCGAAACGCGACAGGGACGCCTCGTCCACGTAAACGTGGCAAGTGGCGCAAGAGCACATGCCGCCGCAAATGGCCGGGCTGCCATAGTCCAGGTCCCGCAGGGTTTCCATCAGCGAAACGCCCTCCTTCGCCTCGACTTCGTGTTCCACACCGTCCCGGTCGATCACCACAATCCCAGCCATCGCCTTCCCCTGTTGCCGGGCCACAGGGGCCGCGGAATGTTGCCAAACGGCGCGCAGGTGGCGCACCGGAAACCTACCGAAGGCGCGCAGTTTGCGGTGTTGCCGCCCGCCACGCAATGCATGGGCACCCTGACAAGAAAAAAACAGTCATGACTGTTTCTTCTGCAATCCGCGAACGGCTATACTCATTGACCGGTTAACCCGGATATTCACCAGTTTGTGCGGGCCCGGCCAGGGCCGCGGGGAGTTCGCCATGGATCTCGGATTACGCGGAAAGAAGGCCATCGTTACCGGTGCCACCAAGGGTATTGGTCGAGCCATCGTCGAACTGCTGGCGGCTGAAGGCGCCGACATCGGCTTCTGCGCCCGCAACGAGGACGACGTGGCCGAGGCCACCATCGCGTTGAAGCAGCGCGATGTGAACGTGGTGGGCGGCAGTGTGAACGTGCGCGATGCCGACGCCTATAAGGCCTGGCTCGAAGCCACTGCCGAGGCACTCGGTGGCTGCGATATTTTCATCCCTAACGTCTCCGCCGGCGCCGGCATGGATTCGGAAAAGAACTGGTGGCGTTCGTTCGAAGTGGACGTACTCCACACCGTGCGCGGTTGCGAAACCCTCATGGAACGTTTGAAGGCCAGCGGCTCTGGCTCAGTCGTCATCATCAGTTCCACGAATGCTCTGGAAACCTTCGGCGGCCCCATGGCCTACAACGCCATGAAGGCGGGCCTCATCAACTACGCGAAGAACTTGTCGCAGTTTGTGGGCCGCCACAACGTGCGCGTCAATACCGTTTGCCCGGGCCCCATCTACTTCGAAGGCGGCGCTTGGGAAATGATCAAGGGCACCAACCCGAAGTTCTACGAAGCCACGGAAAAGGCCATGCCCAACCGTCGCTTCGGGAGCCCCGAGGAAATTGCACGTACGGTGGCCTTCCTGGCCAGCCCGGCGGCCAGCATCATCACCGGGGCCAACGTGGTGGCTGACAACGGCTACACCAAGGGCATCCGCTTCTAGTAGCGGCCAACCATGGGAACCCCTGCCCCGCGCACTGTCGATGCCTGGCTGGTCTGTGGCGGCCGCTACCACGACATCGATCATGCCCGTCTGGAACTGCTACGCCTGTTCGCGGAGCATCCTCACATCCGCGTGCGAGTGCGCGAGGACTACCGCGACCTCGAAGGCCTCGAGCAAGCCGACTTCCTCGTCACGTACACCGTGGACATGGCACCGGATGACGCGGGCGCTGAACGCCTGCGCAACTTCGTCGCCGGCGGCAAGCGCTGGCTGGCTTTGCACGGCACCAACTCGCTGCTGCAACTGGAAGGCAAGCGCTGGGTAGCGCCGCGTACGGCTCCCGTGTTCATGGAAACGCTGGGCAGCCAGTTCCTCGCGCATCCGCCCATCAAACCGTACCGCGTAGAAGTCACGGACCCCACTCACCCACTGGTGGCCGATATCGAGCCCTTCATGGCCGATGACGAGCTTTATCTGAGCGCGCTCCACGGCCCGCTAAAAGTATTGCTGCATACGCAGTGGAGCGGCACCAGCCGCCTGTTCGCGGACGGCGACTGGACGGACCATGAGCCGCGCCCGGTCATGTACTTAAAGCAAGTCGAGGCCGGCGAAGTACTGTACTTCACCCTGGGGCATAGTCGCGGTAGGCACGACATGCGCCCACTGATGGACAGCTATCCGCAGGAAGAGCGCGGCAGTTGGAAGGTATCCGCTTTCCATCGTCTGTTGCGCCGCAGCCTGCGCTGGGCCGCTGGCCTGCCGCTTGAAGCCCCGGCTGAGCGCTGACCGGGAACCCAGGACAGAACTCCATGAGCATCATCCCGCCAAACATTCCGCTGGACCCAGAAGTGCTCGCCGCGGCTTCACGCACACCGGCTTACAAGAAGGTGGCGCGGGTCTCTGGCGAGCAGAGTGCCGTGAATGCCAAGGCACCGGACCCAGGCATCGCCCCGGTGCTCATTCCTAAGGAACGCTACACCTCGCGCGAGTTCATGCAGCGCGAGTGGGACCACATGTGGTCCAAAGTGTGGCTCCTCGGCGGGCTCCTGCAAGACCTGCAGGAAGCTGGCGACTACATCTGCACGGAAATCGGCAAAGAGTCCGTGCTCATCGTCCGTCAGCAAGATGGCGGCGTGCGCGCGTTCTACAACGTCTGCCTCCACCGCGGCAACCGTCTGCGGCCGGAAGGCCACTCCAGTGCCGACTCATTCAAGTGCCAGTACCACCACTGGGAATACGAAATCGATGGTCGCTTTAAGCGCATTCCCGACCTCGATACCTACCCGCAAGGCGCGCCGAACTGCCGCGGGCTGCGCGAACTGCCCTGTGCCACCTGGAATGGGTTCGTCTTTTTCAGTCTCAACCCCGCGGCAGAGCCACTCGAGCAGTTCCTCGAACCCATCGGCGAACACCTGCAGGCGTACAACATCCACAAGATGGCGCTAGTGAAAGAGGTGACTGTCGAGTGGGACTGCAACTGGAAGACGTCCGTGGACGCTTTCAATGAGACTTACCATGTGCAGGGCATCCACCCGCAGCTCATGTGGTACCTGCACGACCTCGACGTGCAAGTGGACTGCTACGAGCGGCACAACCGCTACCTCATTCCCTTCGGCACGCTGTCACCGCGCGTCCGTACGCCGAACACCATTCCCGAGCCCATCAAGACCATCATGAAGGGCGCGGGCATGGACCCGGCGGACTACGACAACCCCATCAGCCAGATTCGTCGCGATGTGCAGAAGTTCAAGCGCAAGCACGGTGGTGAGCAGGGCAAGGACTACTCGCAGCTGAACGACGACCAACTGACGGACGATTACCACTACACCATCTTCCCGAACGTGCAACTAAACACGCACGCGGACGATGTGATGCTGTTCCGCCAGCGTCCGCATGCCACGGACCCGGACAAGATGCTTTACGACATCTGGGTGCTAGAGCTGGTGCCGGACGGCAAGGAATGGCCGGAGCGGCCGCGGCATCTGCAGTTCAGCCATGGCGATAAATCCATCGGGCTCGTGCTCGACCAGGACGCCGCGAACCTGCCAGGTGTTCAGGCGGGTATGCATTCCGCCGGTTTTGACGGCCTATGGATTGGTGAGCAGGAACTGCGCATCCGCCACCACCATAAAGTCATCGACGATTATCTCGAGGGCCGCCAGGGCCGTGGCAACCCGCCACCCGCCCCGGCAACCCCGTAGCCCGGTCATCCAGAGGAGATTCCCTTGGCCACCCCGCCTATCCATCCCACGACTCTCGCGCCGTTGACGCGTGAGCAACTGCTGCGTGCTTACCGGCAGATGAAGACCATTCGCGAGTTCGAGGAACGACTGCACGTCGAAATCCAGACGGGCGAGATTCCCGGCTTCACGCACCTCTACTCCGGTCAGGAAGCCGTAGCGGTGGGCGTGTGCGAACTCCTCAGCGACGCGGACTACATCGTCAGTACGCACCGCGGCCACGGTCATTGCATCGCCAAAGGCTGCGATGTCGTAGGCATGATGAAAGAGATTTATGGCCGTCATGACGGTCTGTGCAAGGGCAAGGGCGGCTCCATGCACATCGCGGACTTCGACAAAGGCATGCTCGGCGCCAACGGTATCGTGGGCGGCGGTCAGCCGCTCGCCGTGGGCGCAGCCATCGCCTGCCGCAACCGCGGCGATGGCACGGTCTCCATCGCCTTCGGTGGCGACGGCAGCAGCAACCAGGGCACCGTGTTCGAGGCCATGAACCTCGCCGTGGTGCTCAAGGTTCCTGCGCTGTTCGTGTGGGAGAACAACGGCTACGGTGAACACACCGGTGCCGATTACTCCGTGGGCAGCCGCGACATCGCCGGCCGTTGCCGTGGCTTCGGCATGCCGGCCGAAGTGTGCGACGGCAGCGACTTTTTCGCGGTCTTCGAGACGATGGGGCGCATGGTTAGCCGCGCCCGCGCCGGCCAAGGCCCGGCCGCTGTGGAAGCCCGTATCACGCGCTTCTTTGGCCACTTCGAAGGCGACCCTCAGCTCTATCGCGCCAAGGACGAGACCAAGCGCCTGCGCGAAAGCATGGACTGCCTGAAGATTTTCCGGGCACGGGTTACCGCCGAGGGCTGGCTGGAAGCTGGCGAACTCGACGCCATCGACAGTGAAGTGCTTGCCCTCATCGACCGTGCGGTCGCCGAAGCCAGGGCCTCGTCGCCGCCGGCCGAAGCCGAGCTGTACGCCGACGTCTACGCCGAATACTGAGGACCCCCCATGCCAATCAAATCCATGCGCGACGCCATCAATGACGCGCTGCATCTCGAAATGGCCCGGGACCCTTCCATCATCGTGCTCGGTGAGGACGTGTCCGGCGGCGCCGGTGGTACCAGCGGTGAACGCGAAGCCTCCGGCGGTATCTTTGGTGTCACAAAGGGCTTGTTGCCGCGCTTCGGCGACCACCGGGTCATCGATACGCCCATTTCCGAAAGCGCCATCATCGGCGCGGCTGGCGGTGCAGCACTCGCGGGCCTCCGCCCCGTTGCGGAACTGATGTTCGCCGACTTCGTCGGCGTCAGCCTCGACCAGATCTTCAACCAACTGGCGAAGTTCCGTTACATGTTTGGCGGCAAGACCAACTGCCCGGCGGTCATCCGCTTGGCCATGGGTGCCGGCATGAACATGGGCGCGCAGCATTCGCAAACCATGTACTCCATGCTCACCAGCGTGCCTGGCCTCAAGGTTGTCATTCCGTCGAACGCCTACGACGCCAAGGGCCTGATGATTACCGCACTGCGCGGCAACGACCCAGTACTGTTCTTCGAGCACAAGGCGCTCTACCCCCGTAAGGGTGAAGTTCCCGATGGCGCCTATACCATTCCCTTCGGCGAGGCCTCACTGGTCCGTGAAGGCGAGCATGTCACGGTGGTCGCTCTTGCCCGCATGGTGCCCTTCGCCGAGAAGGCCGTTGATGCACTGGCGAAAGAAGGCATCACCTGCGACCTCATCGATCCGCGCACCACTTCGCCAATGGACGAAGACACCATCCTCGAAAGTATCGAGAACACCGGGCGTCTAGTGGTGGTGGATGAAAGTAACCCACGTTGCAGCGTCGCCAGCGATATCGCGGGCATGGTGGCCGCGCGCGGCTTCCACAGCCTAAAGGCACCAGTGCAACTGGTAACCGCCCCCCACACACCCGTGCCTTTCGCGCGTGAACTGGAACGTGCCTACGTGCCCAGCCCCACCCGTATCGAGGCCGCCATCCGTGCCGTGATGAAGGATTAAGGGAAGATATCAATGAGCAAAATCAACGCCATAACGATGCCCAAGTGGGGCATCGAAATGCAGGAAGGGACGATCAACGGCTGGCATGCCACGGCGGGCCAAGTGCTCGGTAAAACCGAACCACTGCTCGATGTGGAAACCGAAAAAATCGTCAATACGGTAGAGACGCCGGTAGCCGGAACGCTCCGCCGCATCATCGGTCAAGTGGGCGACACCCTCGCGGTGGGCGCGCTCATCGGCTTGATGGCCGATGCCGCGGTGAGTGAGGAGGAACTAGATCAGTTCATCGCCAACTTCAAAGGCGCTAATACCTCCTTCGAACCTGTGGCCGATGCCGGTCCTGCGCCAACCGCCACTCCTTCTGCTCCCGAAGAGAGCAGCGGCGAGGCCCGCGTCAGTCCGATTGCACGCCGCGTCGCCGAGCGGCTTGGCGTGGACATCGCCAAGGTCGTCGGTACGGGCCGCAATGGTCGCGTGTCGAAGGAAGACGTTGAGGCTTATCACTCCGCCCAAGCCAGCGCTGCTGCCGGAGAAGTTGCGAGCACGCTCGCGCCCAGCACGGAGAGTGCTTCTGTAGGAGCCAGCGTGCTGCCGGTAGAGGCTGGCACCAACCCAGCCACTCGCGAAAAAATGACGTCCATGCGCCTAACCATCGCGCGGCGCCTCAGCGAGAGCAAGCAGACCATTCCGCACTATCGTCTTGCAGCGGACGTGGATTTCACGGGTCTCTTCGCGCGTCGCGCCGAACTCGTGGCGGCTGGCCAGAAGGTATCCGTAAACGATCTATTGCTGCGTGGTGTGGCATTGACGCTCGACAAGCACCCACAACTGAATGCGCACTTTGCCGGCGATGAAGTCGTGAAGTTCGCCCGCGCGGATATCTGCGTAGCGGTATCCACCGATGGCGGTTTGTCGACTCCCGTGCTGCGCGATGTCGCCAGCAAGAGCGCGGCGGAAGTAGCCAGCGGGGTTGCAGACCTCGCCCAGCGTGCACGCAGTGGCAAACTGATACGTGAAGAAATCACGGGCGGTACGTTCACGGTGTCCAACCTTGGCATGTATGGCATCGACCAGTTCGACGCCATCATCAACCCGCCGCAGGTGGCCATCCTCGCCGTGGGTGCAGCCCGCGAACGCGTCATCGCCCGCAGTGGCGCCGCCGTGGTCGCCAAGGTCGCTACCCTCACCCTGTCGTGCGACCACCGCGTGGTGGACGGCGCAGTCGGTGCTGCCTTCCTTGCGGACCTGCGCGTCTGCTTGGAGAGCCCCGCCACGCTCTAAAGGGCGTGGCGACTTCAGGAACTCCAATAGGGTTTAACCGCAATGACCAAGAGGCCGGAACCCTCCGGCCCTGAGGGAGCAGCATGAACGATACGCACCACCTGAAGCAGCAGCCTTCGGTTCCCGGAACGCACGTCAGCGCTTGGCTTGCCAAGCTGGCGCTGTGCTTTACGGTAGCCGTGGCCGGTTACCTCCCCTTGCCAGCCGCCGCCGCAGAGGCCGCCCCACCACAGGGCGAGAAGGTGTACGCGGAACGTTGCGCACAGTGCCATGAAGGTGGCGTGCCCAAGGCACCGCACAAGATGTTCCTGCAAATGATGGCCACCGATGCCATTCACAGTGCCTTGACCACCGGCATCATGCAGCAGCAAGCCACCGGCCTGAGCGAAGCCGCACGCGTCGCGGTGGCCGAGTACCTAGGCGGGCAGTCGTTAGCCGACAGCCAAGCCAAACCGGACACGCAGCGCTGCACTGGCCCGGCAGCGAAGTTCGATATGAACAGCCCGCCCACCAAGGCTGGCTGGGGTATGGACCGCCAGAACCGTCGCTTCGTGCCGGCCGAGGTGGCAGGGCTTACCGCCGCCGACTTGCCCAAGCTGAAGCTGAAGTGGGCGTTCGGCTACGCCAAGGCGCAGCGCGCGCGTTCCCAGCCCTTGGTCGCGCTGGGGACGGTGTATGTAGGCAGCCAAGACGGCACAGTCCATGCGCTCGATTTCGATACTGGTTGTACGCGCTGGACGTTCCGTGCGTCCGCCGAGGTTCGGACCGCCATCCAGATGGACGGTTGGGTAGCGGGCACGCCAGCCCCGGCACAGCCGCTGCTGTATTTCGGCGACCTCATGGCGCGTGTTTATGCCGTGGATGCCCTGACCGGCGAACTGGTTTGGAAAACCAAGGTAGACGACCACCCCAACGCCACCGTCACCGCCGCCCCGGTGCTGCATGACGGTCGGCTCTATGTGCCGGTCAGTTCGCTGGAAATTTCCAGCGCCGGTGACCCGAAATACGCTTGCTGCACTTTCCGCGGCAGTATTCACGCGCTCGATGCCAAGACCGGCGCCACCGTTTGGCAGTCGTACACCATCCCGGAGGCGCCAAAGCAGACTGGAACCACCAGTGTAGGCACCGCAATCTTCGGATCTTCTGGAGCGCCCATCTGGAACACCCCGGTACTAGATATCAAGCGCGGTGTGCTTTATGCCGGTACGGGCGAAAATTATTCCAGCCCTGCGGATGACCGCAGCGACGCACTGCTCGCTTTCCGTTTAAGTGACGGCAAGGTCATGTGGGCGCGGCAGAAGACCAGCGGCGATGCTTGGAACGTCGGCTGCATGTTGCAAAACCCCAACTGCCCGAAGGAAGACGGTCCGGACGTAGACTTCGGTGCGGCTTCCATCCTTACCACGCTGCCAGATGGCACCGACGTACTACTCGCCGGCCAGAAGAGTGGCGATGTGTATGCGGTTCGCCCTGAAGATGGCAGCCTGCGCTGGCACCGCAAGGTGGGCCGCGGCGGTATTCAAGGCGGCGTGCATTTCGGCATGGCATTGGATGGCAACACCCTTTACGTTCCTATCTCCGACATGACCGGCGTTGAAGCCGAGGGTAGCAACAAGAGCAAGGGCGAACCGCGTGCCGGCATGCACGCCTTGAACGCCACCACCGGGGAACTGTTGTGGTCCACGCTGGCGGATGACCGCTGCCAAGGACTGCAGTATTGCGAACCCGGCATCTCCGCCGCCGTGACCGCCATACCCGGAGGGGTTATTGCCGGCCATATGGATGGACGCGTGCGTGCCTACGACCAAGCCACCGGCAAGGTGTTGTGGGAGACACAAACCCGCCAGCCCTTCCAAACGGTCAACGGTGTACCGGCCGCAGGCGGGTCCATGGGCGGTGGTTCCGGACCGGTCGTGCAGAATGGGCATCTGCTGGTGAATTCGGGTTACGGGGTGTATTTCCACCTCCCGGGCAACGTACTGCTGGTTTACGCACCGGAGTAGGACCCCTCGCGGGGTGGATGATGGGGTGGCGGGGTTGGGCTACACTCTGCTCAAAGCCGCCCCGCGGTCCCACAGGAAGCCTCGCTAGATGTCCCGTCAGGTCACCATTTTCCAAGTCGATGCGTTCACCCAGACCCTGTTCGCCGGCAACCCCGCCGGCGTGGTCCTCGGCGCCGAAGTCCTTACCGATGCGGAGATGCAGACGCTTGCCCGCGAACTGAATAACACCGACACCGCCTTCGTGCTGCCGGGTGACGGCAGCGACCACGACCTGCGTTTGCGCTTTTTCAACCCGCACAACGAAACCGGTTTCGTCGGCCACGCCACGGTCGCGGCGCATATCGCCCGCTTGGCCGCCGGCCAGGGTACGGTCGGCATGGTGCGCCAGAAGTCCACCACAGGCCTTTACGAAGTCGAAGTGACTGGCGGTGAGACGCCCAGCGTGAGCGTGGCCTACTCGGCTCCACAGTTGCTGGCGCCGCTAGGCGAAAAAGAACGCTCGCTGCTGCTAGATGCCATGGGCCTTAGCAGCGTGGCGCTAGATGCGAAATGCCCACTCGCCATCGCGCGGCGCACCAGCACCCGCTTGATGATTGGCTTGCGCGAACCCGAGGCGCTGGCCGCCTTGTCGCCCGACCCGGAGGCGCTGAAGCGCCTGAGCGCGCACCTCGGTGCCGACGCCTATTTCGCTTTCGTGCGCGACGCGCACGGCCCGGCTACCACGGCCTCACGCTTGTTCTGCCCGCACTTTGGTATGCCGGAAGACCCAGTCAGCGGCAATGCGCACGGCATGCTGGGCGCCTACCTGGTGGCGCACGGCTTGCTGCCGGTCCGCGCAGGGCGTGCCGCGTTCCGCGGACGCCAAGGCGAGTCGCTAGGCCGCCCGGGTGAAGTGGATGTGGAAATCGAGGGTGAGAGCGGGCACCCGCGCCGCGTGCGCGTCAGTGGCACCGCACGCATCGTCTACCAAGCCAGCCTGACGCTGTAGTCGAGAGTCAGGCGACGAAGTCGAAGAACTGCAGGTCCATGTCTTCGGAAAGTGCCGCGAGGATAGGCGGCACCAGCCGGTCGTGGGAGGGCGCCTGCATGTGCAACTGGAAGGCCGCGTCGTCCTTGAAGCGCGCATACACGATATAGGTACCCGCCTTCTCCTTGTGCCGAAGCACGTCGTAGACGCACAAATCTGGCTCTTCGGCATGCGAGAGCTGCGACAGTTCCGTCTGCAGGCGCTCGAATTCAGCCTCGTGGCCGGGCTTCACTTTCAGCGTGGCAATGAACGTGGTCATGGAGGTCTTCCTCTGGGCTTGGCGCCGTCGCTAACGGCGGCGCAGTATCGGTTTCGTAGACGTTTGCCGCCAGCGGGGCTGGCGTTACTGGTATTCGTCGAGGTACTCGCGCACGTAGGTGCCATCAAGGCACTCAATAATGCTCGACACCGCGTCCTTGAACCACGGGGTTTCCAAGTGCGCGTGCTCGGCGGCCTCGTTGGGGAAGCTTTCCAGCACGGCGTAACGGCGCTCTTCGCGCAATTTGAAGAACTCGTAGTAGATGGCGTCTTTTTCGTTCGCCTTCGTAGCCACCTGCAGAGCCATGGTGGCGCGCTCGAACTGTTCCTCGAAACCGGCCTTCACTGTCATACGCGACAGGAACGTGATGCGTTCGGACATGCCCCCTCCGGAAATTTTCTTAGGTCAGCGTAATGCCAACAGTAGGGTTGATGGTAGCCCACCCCATGGGCAGAAAGAAACAGTCAAGTCTGTTTCTTTTCAAGCGGCGCTGCTAGGCTTTCTCCATGAGCAACCAAGACAATCCGGCAGGCACTGGCAGCCCCGAACCCATCACCGCGGTAGACGCCCCTTGGTACGAAGTGGCGGCCGCTACGGACTTCACCGCCGGCAGCATGCGCGGCTATGTGGTGGGTGGCCGAGACGTGGTGGTGTGCCACACCAAGGAAGGCGGCTGGCACGCGCTAGACAATATCTGCACGCACGGATTCGTGAAGATGGACGAAGGGCGCTTGCGCGGCGTGCGGCTCATTTGCCCCCTGCACGGTGCCTCGTTCGACTGCCGCACGGGCGCGGTGCTCGGCGCCCCCGCCAGCAAACCCTTGGCCTGCTGGCAGGTAAAAGTGGCAGGCGAACGCGTCTTGGTGTCGCCGCCCGCTGCTTAAGTTTTTCCGCCTAGTCTTTTTTCTTCGGAATACGCACCGGGCGTTCGCCCGTCCACACGCGCGCCGTCTGCTTCATGTACTCGAAGGCGCTACGGGCCTGCGCCGAAACCTCGATCAGTTCAATCATGGCGCCTTCGTGGCCGCCATACCCAGCAGCGAAATTCGGCCCACCCACGCCACGCAGGTCGCAATAGGCAAAGCGCTGCCCCACCACGGTTTCGCCGCCCTGTACTACCTGCGGATGCCAGCCCAACTGCGTCAGCGTGGCTTCCAAGTCGTCCACTAGCACGCCCACATGCTGCAGGCCTTCCGGCGCTTTCGCGAGGAACTCCGTGTAGATGCTCGGGGTCGCGCAGTGCTGCTGCACCAGTTCTATCTGGTGTTCACCGCTGTAGGCGATAGCCACGCTCATGTCCAACTGCAGTGGCTTGCCACGAAAGTGGCATTGACCGAACTGCAGATGTTCCATGACGAAGAACGGGCCCACGCCCATCACATCGCTCCACCATTCGGCCGCAGCGCGCCAATCGCGCACCACGTAGCCGTTCTGCATGATGGGCCCAAGCAAGCGACTCATGGAGCCGCCTGCTGGCAAGCGCTGGCAGCCATGCGGCTCAACGCCGCTGGTCGAAGCGGCGACCGACCATGGCGCTGGCGATATTCACCTTCTGAATGTCCACGGCACCACCAGCGATTCCCCAGCCCCAAGCGTCGCGCAGACGGCGCTCCATGGGGTATTCACGCGAATAGCCATAGCCACCCATCAACTGCACCGCATGACCGCAGACTTCGCGCGCAATTTCGTTGGCAAAGCACTTCGCCACCGAGGACTCGAGGATGCTAGGCAAACCAGCCTGCGAGTTCACCGCCGCACGGTGGATGAGCAAGCGCGCGGCATCGACGCGAATCCGCATCTCCGCCAATTTGATTTGCACTGCCTGAAAATCGACGAGCGGCTTGCCAAACTGGATGCGCTCTTGCACGTACGGCAGCACGTCTTCCAATGCACCACTCGCCTGCCCCAGCGCCATGGTGGCGTTGCCGCAGCGCTCGAGGTCGAAGGCTTCCATCAGCTGCTTGAAGCCACCCGCCGGCACGACGATGTCGTCCACGGAAATTTCGCAGTTATCAAAATACAAGTCGCAGGAAGGCACGCCGCGGAAGCCCATGAGGTGTTCGGGCTTGCCGAAGCGCATGCCGGAGTTTTCCTTTTCGACATACACGGCGCCAATGCCCTTGGGGCCAGGCGTATCGGACAGGCGGCAGTAGACGACGTAACCGTCCGCATGCCCACCACCGGAACACCAACGCTTGGTGCCGTTCAGCACCACCTTGTCGCCAGTGATGACACCACGCGTAGTCAGGTCCGTTAGCGCCGAACCGGCGGCCGGTTCGGACATGGACACCGCCACCACTTTTTCGCCACGGCACACGGCCGGCACGACGCGCTGCTTCAGCTTTTCGCCGGCAAAACGCTCGATGGCGCGCACGGGGCCCACGCAGCTTTCGAACACCGGGAAGGCCACGGCGCCCGATACCTTCGCGAATTCTTCGATGACCAGCAGCGCCTCGAGGTTGCCAAGGCCCAGACCACCGTATTGCTCGGGAATGTTGATACCCAGAAAGCCCATCGACCCATATTCGTGGATGAGTTCATGCGACGGCGGTTCGCCGGTTTCCTCGATCTCTTTCGCCAGCGCCGGCAACCGCTCCTGAGCGTACTTGCGCGCTGCTTCCTGGAGGGCCTTCTGCTCGTCAGTCAACTGGAAGTTCATGAACTCGTCCTCATCGGTAATGGTCTCGAAGCTGATTGTGCCATCATCCCGACACAAGGCAGCAGTGGCGCTGCCCGGTGAGGGAAAGATGACTGTGAATGCAATGATGGAAGGCGCGCCGCAAGGCATCCTCGCCGGCGTGCGAGTGCTGGACTTTGGCCGCTATGTGGCCGGCCCCTACTGCGCCACTTTGCTGGGCTACCTGGGCGCCGAAGTCATTCGCGTGGAACGCCGCGAAGGCGGCGAAGACCGTTACATCGCCCCCGTCACCTCGCAGGGTGAAGGCGCCGTGTTTCTGCAATGCAGCCCCAACAAGCGCTCGCTCACGCTAGACCCGACCACCCCGCAAGGCCGCGAGATAGTGCACCGTCTGGTGGCCACGGCGGACATCGTGGTGGCCAACCTGCCTGCCGCGGCGCTGCGGCAGTTCGGTCTCGATTACGCCACGCTCTGCACCGTAAAGCCGGACATCATTCTGGTAACCCAAAGTGCCTTCGGCGATGGCGGCCCTTACGCCACGCGTGGTGGCTTCGATGGCGTGGGCCAGGCCATGAGTGGCTCCATGTACATCACGGGCACGCCGGGCAACCCGGTGAAGGGTGCCGCCCCGTACGTCGACTACACCACCGCTTCGCTCTCTGCTTTCGGCGCCTTGGCAGCGTTGCTCGAAAAGCGACAGACCGGCCGCGGCCAACATGTGCAAGCGGCGCTGCTGTCCACGGCGCTCGCCGTGTTCAATTCGCATCTCGTCGAGCAAGGGGTCACCGGCATCAACCGCGTGGGCACCGGCAACCGCGTGCAGACCTCGGCCCCTTCCGATGTTTTCGCCACCAGCGATGGCCATGTGCTCATGCATACGGTCGGCAATGGCTTGTTTAAACGCTGGGCCAAGCTGATGGCCAAAGACGGCGACGACCCGGCGCGCTGGACGGACGACCCACTGTTCCAGTCGGACCAGTCCCGCGCGGACCACGCCGACCCCATTCTGGAACGTACGCGCCAATGGTGTGCGGCGCGTACCACCGCCGAGGCGGTCATTCAACTGGAAGCCATCGGTCTGCCGGGCGGGCCCGTCTATACCCCGCAGCAAGCGCTGGACGACCCGCAGGTCGCTGCCATGGGCTTCCTGCGTGCCGTGGATTACCCCGGCTTGCCGCGCCCTGCTCCAGTCGCAGACATTCCCCTGAAGTTCTCGCACTCGCCCGTGGGAATTCGCACCTCGCCCCCCACGCTCGGCGCGGACACGGACAGCGTGCTGACGGAACTGGGCTACGACAACGCCGCCATCGCGGCGCTGCGAGCGGCACAGGTGGTCTGAGAGAACATCGGCGCGATCTGGGAGCATCAGACCCACATCACGCGCGCGTAAGGCGAGGATCAAACCGGCGTGATGCGATAACCCAGCCGCGGGAAGTGCACCACCACCTCGCCCACGGCAGGGTGCTCACGACGCAAGGCAATGCGCGTTGGCGTTGCCACCACCACCTGCCCCACGACCTCACCACGACGGGTATCATCCGGCGTAACGGCTACCGTTTGCCCCGCTTGCAGACCCTGCACATCGGCCGGGTCCACTTGCTCTGCCGTCAGCGGCGCCGAGGCCAGCGCCACAGCCAGCGCCTCGGCCGGGGGCAACTCAGTACGCTTCCCCTGACCAATGGCTGCGCAACGGGCTTCCCAGGCGTGCAACGCCGGAAAGCCCGCCAGCAAAGCAGCGGCTTGGTCGGGCAGGTTCTGCCGCAACATCCATGTGAAAGGCCAAGCCTGCGCGTCCGCCAAGCCCGGCCGGCCGCCCATCAGAAATGGGCGGCCATCCTGCAATTGCTCTTCGAGGAGCGAGGCGTGTGCACGGTACTGGCTACGGGCCTGCACGAGGTTTTCAGCGGCAGCGCCGAAGTCGATGTCCGGGAACAGTTGCTCGCGGTCCTTGCGGAATTCGTCAGGCCAGAACGGCAAGGCCACGCCGAGAACCACGCCGAGGCCGGTGCGAAAAAACGCATCGGCCCAACGCACCATCATCCGTTCCATCGCGCCGTGCACCACGGGCACCAACGGCGGCTCCGGCAGCA
>Ga0164294_10001547_pt1 | contig 21323 bp, 20 predicted proteins | sample GEODES005metaG_FD_111479 | JGI IMG/M metagenome (GOLD analysis project Ga0164294, IMG submission 111479) | Oligotrophic lake water microbial communities from Sparkling Lake, Wisconsin, USA - GEODES005 metaG | ecosystem: Environmental > Aquatic > Freshwater > Lake | place: USA: Sparkling Lake...
TGAAGGGCTCGACGCATGCCCCGCCAATACCTTGACCACGTTCCCCAAACACCTGGTACAAGCGGCCAAGAAAGACCTGCTTCCTTGGACAGAAGAGAAGGAGCCGCTTTACCGAACCTATGTTTCGCATCTCTTGGACCATGTAAAAAAACATCAGTCGGTATCGGCGACGGCCAACTATGTCTTGGAAAAAATGGGCAACCCAAAACGAGTCTTGATGATACGATGCCACGCGGGGGTCAACTATACGCGCGAACTCACCTGGATCGGTATCCAGCGCAAAGTGGAAGAAGCCGTCGAATACCCGCGCATCGGGTTTTTGTATACGGACTCGGCGGAGAACAATGCCGCCTTGTACGGAAACGGCTTCACCTATTCGAAACGACTTGACCCGATTGGGTCTTATATGACAGAGGCGGACATTGTGGAAAAGATCCAATCCCGGTATTGGGACGCGGTCATTTATGGGAAGGTGGGACCCGATGAAATGTGGGAGGGGTCGTTGCCGAATTTGCCTTTATGGGAACACGTGTTTCCCCATTATGCAAAAACGGAGATTGCGTTTTTCTACGGGGGGGACGAGATGAACGATTTGACACATGACAATCGGTATAGCCAGAATTTGTGGAAACATGCAGAATACGGAATGTGTTTTGTACGCGAGCTCACTTCGAACGAGACGTATCCGGCCTTGGAAGAAGCGGGATATCCCTGTTTGTACCCCCCGATTTCCTTGTCAGAACATGTTTCGAAAAAGTGCGCCTTTTATTGCGTGGCGTACAATTCGCTAGAGCGCGCGAAAACGATGCGGGGCAGGTTTCAAAAACTGGGGTTAGAATTGAATATTCACGGGGGAGTCCAGATGGACGATCCAAGACTGCAGTTTACGGATCAGATGGAGAAACGCAGACTGGCTTCCGTTTTTTATGGACATTTGGACAATATCCAGGCGTTCTATGATACGGGAAAACCGTATGGCCTTTTTTGCGAAGACGATGTGCAGATTCGACGCAATTTGGCCACGGAATTGCCCACCATCATGGGCGAATTCAATGCCATGAGTCTAGATATTTTGCTGCTTGGTTACATGACGACCCAGCCAATTGAATGGTGGCATCATGGGTATACACTGGTCTATGACGGTGGGTCGGATGTTCCGTATCGGTACCATCGCTACCCGGAAAACCAGTGGGGAGTCCATTTGTTTATGATTTCGCGCGAATATGCCAGGCGGTTGCTCGACCAATATGATGCGACCTATGCCTCCCGGGTGGAAAAAGACCCTGAATTGCCCACATATAACCCCGACTGGACCTTGAGCAAATGGACGCAAAAAAGAGCGCTTCGCTACCCCATGATGGCGGTGGAAGATGGGCGGGGGAAATATGACCATTGGGGGCAGGGAGAGTTTCATCGGAACAGCCATTTGGCCAATTATGTCGAGGGCGAGTTTTTGTAAAAATTGAACCATGGTTTGTTTTGCGGTATTCGTCGACAAACCCCCCATCCATTCATCCATCCATGAAATCGTTGGTCCACGCATTATGCGCAGAAGAAATGCGTCTAACTCCCTTCTACGAGAAGGCAGAGATATGCGAGGATGAGCTCGAACAGAATTTGCGCAAAATGAAACGCCTGAATCAACGCTGGAAACGTATCAGCAACAAATGGTGGCATTTGTCGGATTACCTAGACAAACTGTGCGAACAATACGACGAGGAACTGAACACGAACGGGAAAGGATTTGGCGACCCCGAAATGATGGCATTGAACAAACGCATCTCGCAATTCGAACAAAAAATGTATCAAGCCGAGAAGGACAAAATCGCGATTGAGATGGAGAGAGAAATCTATCACGAATTGGCCATGGGTTTATTTGATGAACAAGCCGGGATCCAGGCGAAAATCGATAAAACATCGTGGAGATTGAATTCGCGTACATGCCGGGTGATTCATTTGACGAAAAAAAAGGCAAGGCAACTCGAAACCAATGAATGCGCTATTTGTATGGATCCACATAGGGCGAAAGACATGGCGACCACGTCTTGCGGACATTCTTTTGGAAAGACATGTTTTGATGAACTCATTGAGAAAACGTGTCGTATCAACAAGACCCTTTGCTGCCCCCTTTGTCGGAACGAACAGATGCAAATGACCATCTATCGCACAGGTAAAAAATAAGTGTTGGGTTGTTTGTTTGTAAATAAAAAATAGGCCGAAGCCGATTTTTTATTTGTTTTTGATTTGCGTGTGTGTTAAATTTCCATAGCAACAAGGGAGTTCATTACCTGATCCATGGAGTCTTCGATCGTCGCTTCGATTGTCGCTGCCGCTTCGACAGTCGCTGCCGCTTGGCGTGTAGGCGGTTTGCGCGCCCGGTATTCCGTGATTTTCGGGTTCACTTTGCGACAAAGGGGACATTTTATGACCCGATCGGCTCTTCTTTCGCGGGTCAATGCACTGACACGATAGGCATCGTAGCATGTTTTGCAGAAGGAGTGGCCACAACACGTATCAATCGTAAGGATACGTGTTGTTTTTTCTAGACAAATGCCGCAATCGTCGGGCATGAGTGCCTCGAGGGCGGATCTCTTGAGGGCTTTCGATTTGGGTTTGGTGGCTCGTGGTTGTCTCTCGACGGGAGGATCTTCTTGGACTAGGGCGGTAGCTTCTTGGACTTGTTGCCTGGCTTGTCGCGCGCGCTCGCGCTGTTCTGCAAGACGGGCTTGGTATCTTTGGATCCGGAGTTGGGAGTTAAAATCGCGACGCATATCTTGCGTGGTATGATAGAGATCCATCAAGTATTCCGACAAGGCGTCGTAGGCGCTGTTCATCAGCGCAGGATCCAGTTGCTGACCCGCGAGATGACCACTTTGTAGAATGGACACATCAAACGCAGTCTCCGTGATACTCGACATGATCGAGGTAAAATCGTTTAACCATCTATCGGCCATGATGAAGTTGTGAAGAAACACTGGGGAGGGGAATAAATTTGGAGGGACAGAAGAGAGGAGACAATAAGTGTTTCAATTTTTCTAGGCCTACGGGCAATTCCCGTAACACTGCCCATTGTAATAATAGGTGTCTTTGTTCCGCAGCAAATAATCCCCGTAATTGTTCTTGTAGGTAGGCCCGTTCGCATTCCCAGACACGCATTTCGAGCCACCTAGCAACACACAACACGAGGTCGACCCGCATGTATTTGCGTCGAGAGACCGGCAATATTCTTCTTGTTGTGCGGGTAGATCCGCGTACTTTTCACACGCGCCCATGGGCCCAGTGCTCGGCGTATAAGGCGCCGTCGTGGACAATTGCGTCAGCCGACTCAAATAGACGCTGTCTTCGTATTTCGGTATATACGTTGAGCCTCCGAAAGGGAACGACCCCGGCCGGTAATAGGTGACTGTCCCCTGAATATCGTTATAGGGGATTTTTACGGGATTCCCATTCTGGTCGGACACGGTAATGGACGAGAAATTAAATTCGTTCGGCCCCGCCTTTTCCAAGAGTTGCTCGGCGCTTTCGTGGTAATTGACATTGTAGTTGTTGGCAATGTCCTTAAAATTCGTATTGGTGAAATCGAATTTGCCCGTCTGGCTAATCAAGTTGGTGTCGCCCACGTAGCCGAACCCTTTCGAGGGGTCTTGGATCTTCCCGTACGGCAAAAACGCCACCTGAGTATACTCAGAATCCTTAAAGTACATGGTGGGCGGCGCTGCGGGTGGCGGTTTGGTTGCAGTGTATGGAGGGGCATGAGGGTTATCCTTTACCCGATCGGCCACCGCGCTCGGTGTGGGAAAGGTGTTTTCATAATACTTGGCCTTGCTCGTGTACCCGGGTGTATAATACACCAAAAGAACGGGCGACATAACGGGCGGCAGAGCGCCAGCTGGCATATCTTTGGGCATATCTTCGGGCAGCTTCCTGTTATAGGATACGTCCACGGATTTCACGTTTGGCATCATATTCGGAGGTAAGGTGCCGAGCGACACATCGTTCAACATGAAATACCCGTCGGGGATGATTTGCCCGGATAATAGACCCTTTTCTATGGTTTGTCCGTTGGAAAAGATTTTGGGACCTCTGATGAGAGAATCTTTCGTCTGCAACGTTTTGGGCAAAATATTGCGCGGATCGTTTGGGTCAATGATGAACCCGTTCGGAATGGCCGCCATTTGCTTATCATCCACTTGGTAATACCCGTCAATCAACTTTGTCTGGGAGGAATCCTTGTATTGGATCGGAATGGTATCAAACCCTTCTACTTCGATTTGAAAATAGTATTGAGCGTAGAGAGAGAGGCAAAATATGAAAATCATGACAAACCCGATCAGGAGTTTGTTTTGCAGGATCCATTTAGGAAACATTTATTTATAATACGCCTCTATAAAAATTGAATGAAAGATTCGTCTTGTAAATGGTATTAAACAATCCCCTTGGAAATATATACACTTGCAAAGATGATTATCCCCGTTCGTTGTGTTACTTGCGGAAAAGTACTGGCAGATAAGTACGAGTTTTACTTGAATGAAGTGCGTAGACAAAAGATGGAGAGCGGCGAACAGACGAAAGAGCTAAATGACAATGTCGTCTATTTCAATGCGCGAAATGCGGAAAAGACGATTGAAGGTAAGGTTTTAGACAAAATTGGACTGAAAAAGCCGTGTTGTCGGCGTCATATGCTGACGCATGTGGATATCGAATAAATCGTTGATGGAGCTGGAAAATGCCGACCTATGATATAGGATATGCCGGCCAAAAAAAGACCTACCAAACAGAGGAGAAGCGGCAAGAAAGGTGGGTGCGGAACAGGCCAGTTAGGAGATACTTGTTTTTTGTCGAAAGCTGGATCTAAGAAGAAGATCCGGGGCGGAGGATGGTTTAACGGGCTCGCTGACCAAAGCACCGCGGTTTTCCCTGCGAGTTTTGTCGATGTGCCCATACGGTCTTACTACCCGCCAAACACTTTCGATAAAGACCCCTATTATGAAGCGGTGAATAGCCGATTGACGGCGCCATTTGTCTACGGAGGGAAAAGGAAAACCGGCAAACGGAAGTCGGTCAAACGGAAGTCTGGCAAACGGAAATCGTCCAGACAAAAGAAGCAAATGGGCGGGAATATCATGCCGGCTGCGCTCACAAACATTACCGGGTATTGGCCCAATGCATTTATGCCGCTTGGACTACCCATGAACGCGACCAATATGGTTGGCGATATCACGTCGGTGGGCGCGGCCGGGAATATTTTGTCCACGAACCAAGTGACGAATCCCACGTCGAACAATTCGCCGTCCATCTATCATGCCAATAATGCCCCGACTGCCTAGGTGGTTACACCATTTCACATTTCAAACGCTCACCATTTAGGGTCGGCGTCTTTTAATGTGATTTGGTAGCTGTTATTTTATAACCGATAAATTGCCTGTTTATATCCGAAAAATCACCAACGGCGATTTCAGGTTATATGAATCGGAAATTGAAAGGTTAACAGCAGGTGTAAAAATTAGGGATCGCCCATATTTATCACTATAAAATATAATGCCGGAATTTTATAGTCAAGCGTGCCAAGACAAATTCATTGTCAATATATTGAGCGGAAAACGGAACGGAAAGTTCCTGGAGATTGGGTCGAATGATCCGATCCATACAAACAATACGTATCTTTTGGAAACGGCGTATGGATGGAGTGGTGTCATGGTGGAGTATAACGACACGTTTTTGGACGCGTATCGTCAGCATCGCCCACGTAGTGTTTATGCGTTGACCGATGCAACGCGGGTCGATTATGCTTCGATATTCCAACAAACGAATATGCCGGCAGAAATGGATTATTTGCAGATTGACTTGGATGTAGACAACCGGTCCACATTGACGACGTTGGAGTTGTTGGATACGACGTTGTTTGATCAGCACAAATTCGCGACCGTTACGTTCGAACATGATGTCTATATGGGAAATTATTATGACACGCGAAATGCGTCCAGACAAATCTTTGCGAACCGAGGATATGTTCGCGTTTTTTCCGACGTATGCGATCATCGTCGCGAAATCGTCTTTGAGGATTGGTACGTACATCCGGATTTGGTGGATATGGACCATGTGAATCGGATCATGGAGGAGAATCAGAGAAAGTATATGGAAAACAGGTTGACGGGTACGTCGATTCTTTGCCAAGACATTGCGTATCCGGACGAGATTTAGGAATCCATAAAATCCGCGGTCTAATATATAATGGCAATCATTGGTCTAAACAAACTATGTACTCCGGCACTTTTCTATTTCATTCTCTCTGTCGTGGCGATTGCCATCATGGCGTTCCAAAATATAGGAAACAACGGGATCTATTGCGTCGGTTCCTATAGTTGCAACACGGGAAGCGTCGTCGCCATTTTCATGTTGAAGATAGTCTATGTCTTGTTCTGGACATGGCTGCTAAACATCATTTGCAAATCGGGGTACGAGACATTGTCTTGGTTCTTGGTCTTGCTGCCGTTCATCTTGCTATTCATTTTGATTGGCATCTTGTTCTTTACGCAAATTGATCCGGCGAGACATGCCACGCTCAATATCTGGTCGATTTAAAAACACGAATCCTTAAAAACCCACGTGGCGGAAACTCCAAAAAACGATCTCATAAAAAACGTACATTAAAACGCCGACGCCGATCCTATAAAACAAATTCCCCTCGCCTCTAAAAATTGAACACCTTTTTGTTTCCCCTTTTTTGCAAACAGAATATTATCCCCCCCCTCCATTTACGAATAAGATGCAAACGTTTTCCCCTCAACAAGTTCAAGCCGCCCTCCAGATCGCCAACGAAGGCGTTCATCGCTATGCCATCTTGATTGCGCAAATGCAGTCGGGTAAATCCATGGCGTTCTGGCTTGGCGCAGCGTTGTACATGTACAACCACCCCACCATTGATAAGATCATTAGTATCAGTGGTGTCTCGGATCTTGGACTCAGAACCCAAGCCCAAAACAGTAACAAGATCCAATTCGCCCGGTTTTTCCGCAGATGGTTCCGCAGATACTTGCGCGATGTCGACGGAAAGACGGCAGACGAAGCCGACGAAATCGAGGAAGAATTCTGGGCCAAGTTCTCCACTTCCATCGAGTACATCTGGGGACCCGACCTCGACAAACCCTACGCCCAAATCACCAACGCAATCATTGTCTGGGACGAGAGCCATGCTGCCCAAGACAAAGCCATGCGTGTGGACAAATTCTTTATCAACCAAGGAATCCCGGCGAATGGCGACCTCGGTAGACTCGAGAGACACAACAATTTCGTGATTTCTATTTCGGCCACACCTTTTTCCGAAGTATGTGACTTGATTCACAAGAACCAGTCGAAGGTTCTTGTGAATTTGCAACCTGGTGATGGATACATGGGCGTCAAAGACATGTTGGACATGGGTCTCATTGAAACTTTTACGAATCCAGTCGAGAGATTGGAACTCGAATTGGTCCGATTGAAGACGGGCGTTCCCAAGTACGCAATCGTTCGTGTGGCTACCCATGGCCACAATCTCCAATTGCCCCAATTGAGAGATTTGGTCAATGAAATCGGAGGCATTGTCTTGCAAATCTACGATTCGTCGGAAGATTCGACCACGGAAGACTTGAGTTTTCTCGAAACGGCACCCGATGTGCCCACACTGATTGTCGTCAAGGGAAGATGCCGTATGGGTCAGAACGTTCACAAGGCGCATATTTCCTTCGTGATGGAAACCACGAAAGACCCCAACGCGGACACCATTTTGCAAGGACTCCTCGGACGCATGTGCGGGTACGACAACCCAGGGAACATTCGCGTCATTCTCTACCAGAAAATTCTCGATCGTGGAGACATTCACAAATTCACGAACTCGACTCCCGAACATCCTTTGATTCCCGGAAAGGCAAAGAACATTATCGCGCCTTCCAAGGAACTGGAGGAAGTCACCCAGAACATGATCGAGAGAAGACCCATGAACCCCATTTGCCAGCCTCTCTTCCGGATTTCCGACGAGGAATGGAGAGATTACAAGGAACGATCTTTCCGACAGGAAGGCAAGGACGTCGTGCGCATGGCTATCCTCGATGCTTTCCGTGAAGGAAGGGGCACCAACACGAACGCGCCCAACCAAACCGAGGAAATCATCGAGAGAATGACCACGATGGATTGGTCCAACCTCCATGTCCGTAAAATCGAGCGCAGGGACGGCCAATTCACCAACCAATCCCATCCCGATCTCTTGGCCAAATTGCACGACCATGTCGTGCATAACAAAGCCGGAAGACTCGGTTCCTCCAATGGTATCCAAGCGGGCAGCTCGGCCATCGTATTGTGGACGATCATGACGGATTTCCCTGAATACGGATTCCATGAAGGAGATGTGTTTCTCGATGCGCGCACCATCGCGGTAGATCCGGACAAATTCGAGCAGTTGTTGAGAGACAATGAAGTCCCTCGCACGACGGAGAACGAACTGTTTTGCCGAGAATTGGAGGATGGCGACGTCGTTGTGGAGAATGGCGGCTACACGATTGGACTTGCGGTCGAGACGAGTATGAGTGTAGAGATGATGCAGAACGCCCTTGCGGAATTGATTGGTCTTTCCTTGACCCCCTCCGAGTACACGGTTCGCCCGAGAAAAGTGACGTCGAACATGGATGCTGCGACCAACGAATGGAAGGGCATCTTGGTGACGGAGGAAGTCTTGAAGGCGATCCAGCCTAGAGGAGCCGTGTTTCGTCAACTCAGGACGCAATTCGGCGTGGAACTCAAGGTTCAACGCGTGCGTGGAAGGGCTCCGACCGGGCTGAGAATGACTCGGGTTACTTCCATCTCATGGTAAGTGCGAAGGACCGAAGAACGTAAAACAGGTAAGACACATAATTTTATTCCATATCTAACCCAACCCTTTTTTCTCGCGCGAAATATATATGAAAGACGGTGTCCAGGTATTGCACGTGAAAAAGAAATACACCGATGCTCAAATGGAAAAATGGAAAAACACGCGGGTAAAACCCAGTCAAATCGACCAAATCATTGATCAAGACACCGATGTCTTTTCAGAAGACGGACATCTCTTGCTTCGATTCCGGAAAAAGGCGCTCGATCTAGACAAGGCACACACGTTTTACGACAATGTCATTCAATTCGCCAGACAGCCTACGTATAACCGCGGCTCCGCCGCGGGAAGCCAATCCAAAAACATTTATAAAAACCCCAAAATCATGACCAATATCATTGGGTTTTTCGACGGATTCGCGCCTAGCCAAAAACGGGTTTTAACCAGATTAGGCAAAAAACTCCTTCCCGTTCGCGCAACCCGATTCGTGATGGATTACCCCGATCGCTACCAACACGTGATTCCTTACGTGGAAAACGTGGACCGGCTTTACGCCGAATACGTGCCCGATAAGTACCGGCTCCAGAGAAAGAAGGCCGACGAAACCCCTTTCCGTATTGGGAAAACGTCTTTTACTACCATCACCACCAACGTCAATTTCAATACGACGATGCATACGGACAAGGGGGACGACGAAGAGGGGTTTGGGAACCTGACCGTCATTGAACGTGGATCTTATACAGGAGGAGAAACGTGTTTCCCCCAATACGGTCTAGGTGTCAATGTGCGCACGGGAGATATCTTGTTTATGGATGTGCATCAGTTACACGGGAATTTGCCGATGCATAAGAAAAGCGCGGAGGCGGAGAGATTGTCCGTCGTTTGTTACTTGCGAACCAAGGTCTGGAAATTGACCCGTGGGAAAAGTCGGCGGTTTATGGAGACGCACAATCGTACTGTGAAACGGTTAAGGAAGCACGCGTAAACGGGGAAGCGCCTTCAATTTGACTTCGGGCATGCCGTTTTTCCGAGAGAAGCGAGAGACGATTTCGGGATATGTTTTCTCTAAATATTCCGCCGCCAACCGGTTCTTTTCAATACGGTCTTTCCCCAATCCCCCGTCGGCGTGGAATTTCGTCTTGGTGGAAATGGAGTTGAACCTTACCACGCCGCCGTCTTTTTGGTAATAGAGGATCGTATGTTCGTAGTCCTCCTTCGTCTCGGAATGGACGGATAGTTTTAGCGAAGGATCTTGTCGACTGATGAATCCGTGCATGACGCCGATACAAAAACGCAAATCGGTGGTGATGGTGGGTTTCATGAAAAAGGGGTTGTTGACGGGGTAGATGCCCCAGAGGAAGAGATGTTCGCGTTTTAGCACGGCATGCGCTTCGCGGAAGAGATGGTCTAGGTCTCGAATGGTAGAAAGGTGGGTGGGGCTGGTGCGATGGGTCACGGCCTCAATGTCGTCGTCCATGGAAACGACGTACTGGTTTTTAGGGAAATAGTGGGAAATGAAGTTGCGCTGGTTGGCGATGCCGAGTTTGCCGACCACGATTTCTTTATAGAGGGATTTCGGGACACTGCATTCGTAGGCATGTTTTTCGTCTTGGTTGGCGACGAAAATGTAGATGCGGGATTTCTTTACTCCGCCGACTTGAAGAGTATGGAGGGTCTTTTGAGAAATGACATCGGATCGATGATAGGAGGGAATGGCAACCACGTATTGGACCATACTTATAATAAATGAACATGTTCTTAACGGGAGGTGCGGCGAGATTTTCTCCTTGCTTTTTTAACTTTTCGTTTGTTTGATCTACGTTTGTTTGATCGATGTTTTTGATTTCGGCGTCCACCCATGGATAGAAATTCTAGCTGTTCTTTTCCGACCGAGATGTGGTCGACTTTCTCGTTGGTATTTGATTCGTCGGTAATACGAAGAATCGGGGTATTTAATTTTACCGTGTATACCTCCGTGTCTGCATTGCAAGATTCAACTATTCCTTCGATTGTACCATTATTTCTATAAATGCTTGGTTCATTGTATATCGAGTCTATTATTTTAACACGTTGGCCTTCACACGGGGGGGGGGGTAGATTTTATAGCGATACTCATCCTATAGATTTACCTCCCAAATAAAATTGAACGCAATCCAATTAAAGAATACGATCCAAACTAAATAACCCTTTTCATACTATACAACCAACCATGTCGCTCAAGCACATTTCCGAAGAAGAAGGTATCTACCGTTTCCAGCTCTCCCATCTCAACGTAAGTTTAGCCAATGCGCTAAGAAGAACCATTCTCCACGATATCCCCACCTATGCTTTCGAAGAAGCCAAATGCGATATCCAAATCAACACGGGGCGTCTTCACAATGAAATCCTAAAGCATCGTCTCTCGTGTATCCCCATCCATATGAAGGCCATCACGGGGCTTTCCACCGGATCCGATGCGTCCGAAGTGGACGAAACGCTCCTCAAGAATTACGTCTTGGAAGTCGACGTGCAGAATGACACGGAATCCACCATTTACGTCACTACCGCGGATTTCAAAATACGAAACAAGACGAATGGCAAAGTGTTGACGGAGACGGAGCTTGCCCGCATTTTCCCCAGAAATGAAAAGACTCATTCCCCCATTGTCTTCTCTCGTCTTCGTCCGAAAATTAGCGATAATGTACCCGGCGAACGCCTTCAATTGACCGCCGAGTTTTCCATCCACAGTGCAGAAGAAAGCAGCGCGTATTCGGTCGCTTGCACCTCCGCTTATGCGAATACGCCGGATCGCATGAAAGCCGACCAAGCGTGGGCCGAAATAGAGCAAAAGTTGAAGGCGGAAAAGACGGAGCAGGAAGAGATTGAGTTCCAGAAACGCAATTTCTACCTTTTGGATGCCCAGCGATTCTACGAGCCCAACAGTTTTGATTTCTCCGTGGAATCGATTGGTGTCTATGACAACCACGAGCTCGTGAAAATCGCCGCGCTTGTTTTAAAGAAACAGTTTGAGGATTTGTCGCAGCAAATCGAAGGCGAAGACGTGAGTATCTTGAATAGCGCGACAACCATGACCAACTCATTCGATTTCATCTTGGAACGCGGAGATTATACCATAGGTAAGGTGCTCGAATATTACTTGTATTCCGAGCATTTCGAGGGCGACAAAACACTCGCCTTTTGCGGGTTCAAGAAGTTCCATCCGCACGACAGCCATTCCACCATTCGATTGGCGTTTAAACAAACGGGCGACAAGACTACGGTAAAACAATACATGAAAGAGGCGTGCAAAAAGGCGGCAGTATTTTACCGCGATCTTTCTTTGCGGTTTTGATCTAATGTTATAACAAAAATATGCACTTGTATAAAAATACTCCATGGATCGTCGTTTCGTCGATCGCTTTAGGAATACCCGGGTTTTTTTACAGCCCTCTTCCCGCTACCGTCCTTGTCGCATCCTCTGCCATTTCCGTGAATTACTGGCGCAACCCCATCTATGGAATGCGACGAACCGCCGATATATACATGTCGAGAATCGCCGTTGCTTACTTTATTAGCCAGTTCTATGATTTGGACTCGGATTTCCGATGGATTGCGTGTATCGCATTCTGTTATTGGAGATCGTGCCGGCTGTTTGAACTCCGGAATCAAGATTGGTGGAAATACCATGTCGCGTTCCACCTCTTTTCTATGTGGGAACTCGTTCGCGTGAATCGTCTTTATATTGCCAACAAATAACATATTACAAAATTGAACTAAACATTTTGCAATATACTATGGTATCCAAACAAACAATCAATCTCAACCATGGAAAAACGCATCAACGACAAGTGCAAAACCTATATCGCGGAATTCAAGGATTCCGTGCGCAACAAGGCGGCCGAACTCGGGTTCCAAGACGACTCCGACAAGATCAACGAACTCCTCGAATACGTCAATGAATATGAGCGCCTTTGTTTTGAGAAAGACGACTTTATTAAGCGCAAGCGTGTCAAGAACGCCATTCCCCAAATGAATCGGTGTAACGCGAAGCGCGCAAACGGCGAACAGTGTACGCGAAAACGCCGCGACGACTGCGAGTTCTGCGGAACCCATTACAAGGGCACGCCTCATGGATTAGTGGCGAACGAGGCCGACGCAGACGACCACGAACAGTGCAACCAGAAATTGGAAGTATGTGTAGAGGAAATCGGCGGCATCGTCTATTATATTGACAAGTACAAGAATGTCTATCGCACGGAAGATATTTTACAAGGTAAGGACAATCCCAAAATCATTGCAAAGTATGAACGCACGGGAGAGAAATACACCATCCCCGAGTTGGGTCTTTATTAGACGTTAATATACGTTAGACAATTAAACCTGCTTTGAAATCACACGTTTGATACTTTCCTTCACCACTTCTTCCCTATGTTCTAAAATAAAACTATTCACTTCTTCGGCTTTTTCTTCGTTCTTGTAATACGTGGACAAGATGGAAAGCAATTGTTTCTGAGTGATGGGTTTTTTCACGTTCTTTTTGACATAGACAATTTGCCCGTCTTTGATGTCGAACTCGTCCAACTCGTTCTCTCGCATGACCCGAATCAATTCCTCCGACATTTGTTTTTTCTCCTTTTTGCGAGACGCCGTCTCCGCGGCAAGTGCACGAATCTCATTGTCTAATTTCACCCATTGACGCACCGTCTGTTTCAATTGTTCGATGGTTTCCATATTTAGTTATATAATAAACCGTACTATTTTTATGTAGGTTTTGGGCGTCGATTGTCGACATTCTTTTTTATGTCCATGTTTATATTATGATTTTTACCAACACAACACGTGTCATGCGAAGCGAGAAAGCGCCATTGCCTCCTGTACCGACTCCCACGAGCACTTTTTCTTATAAATATCGTACGGCGATAGAGAATGTGCCTCCCCCCGTGTTACCCGAATCCGTGATTGACCGCCCTCGCCCGAAAAAGAAGACGATGAAATGGGGCGAACCGACTTGGTTCATGTTTCATACCTTGGCGGAAAAGGTAAAACCCGAATATTTCGAAGAAATTCGGGGGGAACTTTTGCAAATTGTATCTCTCGTTTGTTCGAATTTGCCCTGCCCCGATTGCGCGAAACATGCGACACAATATATGGCAAAGCTGAACCCCCAGTCCATCCAAACCAAGGAACATTTGCGCATCTTTTTCCATCGATTTCATAACGATGTCAATAAGAAAAAAGGGCTGCCCGAATTCCCCCTGGATGCGGTTACGCCCAAGTACTCGTCTGCCAACACGGTCAATATCATTCATTATTTCATGATCCATTTTGAAGACAAGAACGCCAGTTTCCGGCTCATTGCCGACGGGCTTCAGCGATCACGCATTTGTTCTCAATTGAGAGCATGGTTTAGCAAAAACATTGGGTTTTTCGAACTCTAGACTCCGACTCTCTTTTTCGTGCATTGAAAAATCTGGTTCGACGGGCGTGTGCAGACTTGCTGGTTCGCGAGCCCATTGAAGGTTTGCAATTGGACGATTTTCATCTCGTCGACCGCAAAAGAGAATAGCCAGCCGAATCCAAAGCCAAGCGCCAACGACATGAAGGTATACAACGCCGAATTACAGTTGTTGCTCACGGCCCAATACCATTGATACAAGATAATGATGGAAAACACAATGACCGTGGGAATGTTTTGTTTAATCAAGTCGTATTTCTCTATGATTTGGGCTAAATAGGCAAACGTAAATGCGAAAATGTTAATGTTGAGAGGCAGATTGCGCGACAGAGGGCCGGCCTGCGTCAAGGATAGACTGTTACATACGCCGTATGTATTCTCGCTATTCGAATCGCTTGGAAGCATGTTCCCAAGAATGACGGTAACAAAACAGTTTACCAATAACATGCCGAGGAAAATGATGCCTTTTAAGTCGGAATTAAAGAGCGACGAGAGAACAAAGAAGGATACTAATATAAAAGGCGCCAATCGAAATCCCACGTACATGAGTGCGGGCAAATTTAAGAATTCTACCATGGGAACGTTTTTATATTGGCTATATACAAACGTTCAGATATTTCACGGGTCAATAAAATGGGGCAACGCCTGTTCCAACCGGTCCACCGCTACGAATTCGATTCCCACCATGAATGGTTTCTCTCCATATTTCTTTTTGATTTTCTGGAAATCCGTCTCGTTCGATTGGGGATACAAAAATTTGCGTACGCCTGCCCGGATTCCGCCCAACACTTTCTGCTCTAAACCGCCTATTTCCGTGATTTGCGATTGCAAGTTGATTTCCCCCGTAATGGCCACCTCATTGCGAATCGGTTTTCCCGTGAGACGACTATAGATGGCAATGGTGATGGCCGTACCCGCGGAGGGGCCGTCTTTGGATACCGCCCCCTCCGGGCAATGGATGTGTAGTCCCTGGCATTTTATTTTTTCTTGTTCGGCTTCCGACATTTGTTGCCAAGCCAGTGTTTTGGCTACATTCATACTCTCCTTCATGACATCCCCTTGCATACCTGTAAGACGCAAATCAAGGAGGGTCGTGCTGGGGAAAAACATGGTCTGGATCGGAATGATTCCGCCCATCCCGAGAGAATTGGCCCAGAGACCATTGATGACACCCACTTCTGGCGATGTATGAATCATCTTTTCCCGGATGCGTTCATATTTGGTCAAATACTTGTCGCGCAAATCGTCCATGGTTATATCGATGGGGAGAGAGGTTTGGAACGAGTCGTCCCCCCTCAAAAGTTCCAAATTGATTTCCCCGTATAAATCAAACAATACCTCCTTTAATTTTCGTACCCCCGATTCGAGTGTATATGTTTGAATGATATGCTCAATCACGTCGTCGGACAAGACAACGCAGTTTTCGATTCCCATTTTCCGATTTAGTTCGGGCAAGACGTGTTTCTTGGCCACCGTCACCTTGTCGTCGAGAGATAAGTTGTCGAAACGAATGCGGTGAATTCGATCCAAGAGAATACTGTCGATTTGTGCGGGATCGTTGTACGAGAAGATGAAGAGGGCTTTCGACAGGTCGACATCAATTCCGCTAAAATATTTGTCTTGAAATCCGCTATTTTGTGTCGTATCAATCAAGTGTGTCAAAATACCAATGATTTCTTTCCCGTGTTCCGTCTTGGACACCTTGTCGAGCTCGTCCACATAAATAATGGGGTTCATGCACTTGGTATCCATCAAGATATCCACGATTTTCCCCCAGGTAGAGTTCACATAGGTGTAGCTGTGGCCTTCCAAGGTCGAGCCGTTGCAAGACCCGCCGAGAGCAATGAAGGCAAAGGGTCGCGAATCCCCATTGGCATCTTTTAAACATTTGGCCAGACCCCGTTTGGCGAGAGATGTTTTGCCGATACCCGGCGACCCTTCAAATCCGAAACAGTACCCCGTCTGTTCCCCATTCATCCACTGAGCAATGATTTTCAAGATTTGACGTTTGGCGTGTGTGTGGCCGTGAATGGATTCGTCTAATGTTGCCACAATTTGATCCAAATCGCCGCTTATTTCTCTCGCTTCCCCCTTCAAACGATCCAACTCATGTACCGTTTTCGATAATCCCCCCGTGACATTCAAGACGTCGTATATTTTGGCAAGCGTGTCGCGCGAACACCCCGTCAAGTGCGACTCGATCATTTGGAATTTCTCGTCTTTCGTTGCCGTCTTTTTGTTGGAGAGCTGGCGATCCTCCGCTACCATGGTATAAATGGCGTGCAATTGCGCCGTCCCCACCTTTTTCGGAACTTTGGGCAAAATCGCCGCCAACATTTCCCCCGATAATTCGCACATAATGTGTTGATCGATTTTGGCAACCGCCAACAAGAGCTCGTATGTGGTGTATTTGGATTGTACGCGAATGCCGGCGTCTTCAAAGAGAGATGCGTGTTTCGAAGCGAGTGCCAAGAATTCGCGACAAATCGTCTTTTGTTTTTGCAAAATGGCCTCCTCTTTGTACACATGAAAGGGGATCTTTAACAACCCCTCCAAATACTGTTTTGCTTTCGCGCCCGTGTCGTCCGATTTCCCTTTGATTTCCTTCAATTTGGCCATCGCCTTCTCCTTCACATTCTCCGGCGCCTTCATCACATAGACTTGTTGCTCGAGAGAAATGCGGTTAATATCGTACTTGTTGATCATGTCTTTTGTATACTTGATGGTGTTTTTCATGGCGTCTTTGAAATACATTTTCACTTTCCATGGGAAACTGTCATAAATGAGGTGTTGCTCCGCGGAATCCATCCCGCTTTTCGATGTAATGAGGTCGTACAAGAGATAGGTAATGTATTGAATATCAATGTCCTTGTCGTAAATGAGCAAATTCATCAGCATGTGTCGCTGACCATAGACGTCCATTTCCAGAAATTTCTTGATGGTAATGTTCAATTTGTTGTATTTCACATAATTCACCTCCGACATGACCATCATGTGCTTCTTATAAAGATCCTCATTCCCCAATATGAGAATATCTTTGAGCGTCATGGTGTCCACCAACCGACCCATCAAATAGGGGTCGAACGCGTCGCTAGCTGGAATGTTTGCCAAAATGTCGCCCTTTCTCTCTTTTATATAGGCGCCAGACATGCATTCCAAAGGTACATCGTCCACTACGCCCTGTATAATGAGTGTTTTTTGCGTCTTTTCGTCGTGAATCACCACGCGGATTCCGTAGATCTTGACAGACGTGGTACGCGCATTCAAATCGATTTCGTAACACTCATATTGCCGGGACTGCTCCATGGGAATGCATTCCTCCGTCATTTTATTGGCACAAAGAAGTGTGCCAAAATCGCCCACGTTCTTGGGCTTGGTCTTGCAATTCTTCCAGTGAATCGTCTTGTATCCAATGGGACGAACGTATTTCATAATCATCTCGTACTTGTCGCGCCATACCTCGAGTGGAACGGAACTCGCGTCTATTTCTGTACCAAAACTAATGAAGAAAATGTCTTCCATGTATTTGGTCCCATATCCGCACATGATAATCGAGAGCTTGTCAATGATGGACTGTAGATCGGTGATGGCCCAGTCGATATTTTCCACCGTGGAATATTTCTCCGACCCGTCCAAATCAGACATCATCGCTCTGCATTTCTCGTAGCATTCAGACAAGGAAGTGGAACACATGGTCAAATCCACATTGCTCAATATTTCGAATTTGCGATAGAGACTGAATTGCGAAAGCGTGTTCTGAATAATGGTCTGGATTCGAAACAACTTTTCCTTGATTAATTTTTTTATTTCATTGATTGTCTTTTGAGCCATATCGATCGTGATTTTATTCGAGTTTTTCATCAAATCACTCTTTTTCTTGAAGGGATGACTCATGAAACCTTATTATATATAATCCGATACAAATATAAAGTTAGACTGCCATATATTACTAAACGATTCCACCCGCCGTATAAAAAATGGGAATTCCAAGCTATTTTTCGTATATTATTAAAAACCATTCTAATATTATACGTAATGCGTATTATCACAAGAATGTGAAAAAGACGGTTTTCCACAGTTTGTATATGGACTGCAACTCGCTCATCTATGACGCCATCCGGTCGATTGAAAACTGGGACTCGGATCCCCAGGATCAGATCATTGACCAGGTGATTCGCAAAATCAAACACCACATCTATAGCATTGCTCCCACCAATATTGTCTATATTGCCTTTGACGGGGTGGCCCCTTTTGCTAAAATGAATCAGCAGAGAATCCGCCGACATAAGACCGGCTATATGGAGGCGATTGATTTCGCAAATTCGTGCAAGAAGGCCCCCACCTCAAATAAATGGAATACAAGTGCAATCACTCCGGGCACGGAATTCATGGAACTACTTTCGGCTAAAGTGGAGTACGCCTTTTTACAGAAACCGTATGGTGTAAAGACCATCGTGGTATCGGGGTCTAACTTTGCCGGGGAAGGAGAGCATAAGATGTTTCAATATATGCGCGACCATGCGAACCAAAAGGAGAACATTGCCGTCTATGGTCTCGACTCGGATCTGATCATGTTGTCGCTATTCCATTGCTTTGCTTGCGAGAATATTTATATTTTTCGCGAGGCGCCCGAGTTTTCCAAGAATGTGCTTCCCAAAGGAATGAAGGTGTTGCCCAACGAGCCGCTCTTTTTGGATTCGCGTAATTTGGCGGATTCCATGTTGAAAGAAATGGGTGTCTCGTTTGGGTCGGCGGAGGAGAATCGGTTCCGGATTTACGACTACATTTTCATGTGTTTCTTTTTGGGGAATGATTTCTTGCCGCATTTCCCCGCGCTTAATATTCGCACACACGGTATCTATACGTTGCTAGAATTATACAAGACGACCATGGCGGGGAAACGCGGTGTGTTTTTCATTCACCCAGAAACGGCGAAAATCCAGTGGAAAGTGGTGAAGGCCTTTTTGCAAGAATTGGCCAAGGGGGAGCATCAAGCCATCTTGACGGAACATGCGGCGAGAGACAAGATGGGAAAACGCGTGTTTCCGGACAAGACACCGGAAGAGCGCGCGATTCTCTTTGAGAACATTCCCATCCTTTATCGCGCGGAAGAGACGTATATTTGCCCGGAGGAACGGGGATGGCAAGACCGGTATTATGAGATGGCCTTTCATACTGCGGACAAGAGGAAGATTTGTTTGAATTATTTGGAGGGATTGGAATGGGTGTTTCGGTATTACACGGAAGGTTGCCCCCATTGGCGATGGAAATACGAGTACCACTACCCTCCCCTCTTCCAGGATTTAGTGCAATACGTCCCCGATTTTGACACGGAATTCATTGATTCGACCCGGGGAACAAACCGGCCTTTCCATGCCAATGTCCAGCTTTCTTATGTGATTCCTCCGTGGAACCGCGCCTTGCTTCCGGAAGCGGCGAAACGAATGGTGGAGAAAACGCCCGACTATTTCGTCGACCTCGATCAACTCGAATTCCAATGGATGTTTTGCCGGTATTTCTGGGAATCGCATGCTTTGTTGCGCGATATCCCTCTGTCCGTTATGGAGGAATGGGACAGCAAATATATTCGATAAAGGTACGTAAACAGTAAGACGTGTATCTATAGAAACAACATGTCTGAAAATTGGCGCTGGCGATTGGATGATTGGGAAGAAGCCGTACGCAAGGAGGGGGAGAATGTCGTGAATCGCCGGTTTTTAAACGGGTGTTATGCGAAACTGGAACAGGTCCGATTGGCGCGACAAAAGACATGCGACCATCATTATGTGGAAGATTTGATTGATTTAGACCCTGATCGGTCGGTATATGTGGTGTATTGTGACATTTGCGAACATGTGAGGAAAGATCTTGTGTCCAAGTAGAATATAATGGACGAATCGGCAAAAAACGTGGACGGAATGTTTGTATTTGAAAAGACGTATAAAGACCCAATGGAAGCGGAATTGTATAGCCCCACTTATTTTCGCGCGATTGGGTTTGGCGATGCGATTGTTCGGTTGGTTGGACAGAATTCTCAAACGGGAGGGGGGGAAGTCTCGAGCCCGTATGATGTGTTTCTGGGGTTGATATCCAAGCCGACGACCCAACAAGAGGAAACAGTGTCTTGGTTTTCCCGGTTGTATGCATCCATTTTCTCGTATACGAAAAAGGAAGAACCGTCGGACAAACCACAACGTCCCATCGAAGAGACCGTAGAGAAACCTTCGGACAAACCCGAAGAGAGTGTAGATAAAGAACCTGTTCAAAAAGAAGATGGTCTAGATAAAGAGACCGTTCCTTCGGACAAACCGGAAGAGAGTGTAGAGAAAGACCCCGTTCAAAAAGAAGATATTCCTTCGGACAAACCAGATGAGAGTGTAGAGAAAGACCCCGTTCAAAAAGAAGATATTCCTTCGGACAAACCAGATGAGAGTGTAGAGAAAGAACCTGTTCAAAAAGAAGATATTCCTTCGGACAAACCAGATGAGAGTGTAGAGAAAGAACCTGTTCAAAAAGAAGATATTCCTTCGGACAAACCGGAAGAGAGCGTAGAGAAAGAACCTGTTCAAAAAGAAGAGAGTCTAGAGAAAGACCCCGTTCCGCCAAACGACAAAGAACGCCCGATCGAAGAGACCATTCAAAAAAAAGAGGAGCCACGGGTATTTTGGCAAGTCAGTATTCCCAATCCTGGCTCCAAGTTGGATGCAAAAACATGTCCTTATTCCGACAAAGAAGCCGAGATGAAACAGAGATTGAAGGCGCCCAACCAGAAATACGAGATGCAAGGATCAGTGTATTCCATTGGAGATAGAAAGATTGTGTTGGGGGAAGTGGTCCCTATCCAACCATTGAAGAGCCCGAAATATATATAATATATCACATGCGAAACGGATATTGGAAGAGAGATCTATGCACGAAATATATTCTGAAAACATTAGCGAGTCAAATGTGAGAACATTATTGACAAAAATCCCCGAAAATATACAGGAAAGATACACGATAGATGCGAGTAATTTACTGAAATTTTTAGAAGAAAAATACAAACCCAAA